>ENA-UALL01000168-UALL01000168.1-human-gut-metagenome-genome-assembly--contig:-NODE-168-length-39860-cov-9.881824_pt1 | contig 39860 bp, 50 predicted proteins | sample MGYA00243699_ERZ654466 | MGnify/ENA primary metagenome ERZ654466 (study PRJEB26926, sample SAMN06164635) | human gut metagenome | biome: ENVO:00009003; feature: ENVO:2100002; material: ENVO:00002003...
GGGTTGATCCGAAGCGCACAATGGTTATCAACGGTCTTGCGGAAGCGTTGCTCACAACTCCCGAATGGCTGACAGGTCTTTCCGATGATAAGGAATATGACACCTATACTCTCTGCCAGCGGGATATTGAGGAACACATCAAGAAGTATCTGGACACAGTTTCCCATACGGTAAAGGGCGAGCCGCACCAGCAGCTTCTCACGACATTTCTCGGCAAGATGGTTGACCTGTATACGGTTATGACCTACTACTTTGCTGACGCTATGGAGGAAGTTGACCGTGTGGCGGAGGACAAGGGGCTGAAAGAGTCTCTTGGGCGGTACGCCATAGAGTCCGGGGCAATCATGGAACAGGTATACCGCAAGAAGATGGAAGTACCGATTGAGGATATGAAACGGTTTTTAGACGGGATTTTACATATCCACGATGAGGGGCGCACAAGAATGTCGATGGGCGCACTTTTCGGGATAGTGGAGGAAGCCGAAGAAAGGCTTTCCGAAAAAGAAAATTCCGTGGCACCTTGACAAGTAAAGACGCCAGTTGACTTTCACTGGCGGAAGTGACACAATTACTTTACGCACACCATATGTCACAGTCCCGATTGCCACGGATAGAAAGGAGTTTTTTATCTATGGCAAAAGGTTCTGTAAGAAAGAAAGGCAAAAAGTGGTACGGACGCTTTTACATTGAAGATGAAAGCGGCAGAAAAGTGCAGAAAGAGTTTGCAGGCACAGAGAGCAAGGCGGAAACAGAAGCCATGCTCCGCAAAGCGATAGCGGACTACGAGGAAAAGCAGTTTGTCGGGAAAGCGGAAAACATCACGGTAGGCGATATGCTGGATATGTGGGTAGAGGAAGAACTGAAACCCGGCAACTTAAGCAACGGGACGGTCATGTCCTATCAGGGAACGGTCAACCGTATCAAGCAATATCCCATTGGCAAACGCAAGCTGAAAACCGTGACCGCCGACCATTTGCAGGCGTTCATTGATTTTCTGAGCTACGGTGGGACAAACCCGGACGGGACAACTTCAAAGCCCATGAGCAAAGGATATATGCTCCTGTTCTCGGCGGTGTTGCAAAATTCCTTCCGCTTTGCGGTTTTCCCGAAAAAACTGATTACCTTTAACCCTATGCAGTATGTGAAGCTGAGGGGCAGGAAGCAGGAAACGGATATTTTCTCGGACAGTGAGGAAGATACTTCCAGTATTCCTACTATCACCCATGAACAGTTCCAAAAGCTGGAGGAATTTCTCAAGGCAAAAGATAATCCCGCCTTGCTGCCTGTGCAGATAGCGTACTACACGGGGCTTCGTATCGGGGAAGTATGCGGCTTGACTTGGCAGGATATTAACCTTGAGGAACAATATCTCACGGTACGCCGAAGCATGCGCTATAACGGAACAAGGCACACAACCGAAGTGGGAACGACAAAACGGAGCAAAGTCCGCACCGTTGATTTCTGCGACACGCTGGCGGCAATCCTGCGGGCGGCGAGAACAGAACAGCGCAAAAACCGTTTCCGCTACGGGGAGTTTTATCACCTGAACTACTACAAAGAAGTAAAGGAAAAAGGGCGCACCTATTATGAGGTTTACAGCCTGCAAAGGACAGAGGAAGTCCCGGAGGATTACAAGGAAATCTCCTTTGTCTGCCTGAGAGCAGACGGGGCGTATGAAGCGCCGAGTACGGTAGGGATTATGTGCAGGGCGGCAAAGAAGAAAGTGAAAGGGCTTGAAGATTTCCATTTCCACACGCTCCGTCACACCTACACAAGCAATCTGCTTTCCGGCGGCGCAAAGCCGAAAGATGTGCAGGAACTTCTCGGACACTCCGATGTCAGTACCACAATGAACATCTACGCTCACTCTACAAGGGAAGCGAAGCGCACTTCCGCAAGGCTGCTGGATAAGGTGGTCGGCGGGGAATAAAAAGTTGCCCTTGTTTCGGCTCGTAAGGGCAAAAACAAGGGCAAACAGATAAGGTTTGAATGAAAAACAGGCGTGAAGCCTTGAAAAATCAATGGTTTTTGAGGATTAGATAGTTAAATTCCAATTTAAGGAGGAGATACAATGCTTGAAAATACTCCTACTCAATCAACTATGACTGAATTGCTCGGACAACCTTTATTTAAGGTCTGGCAAGAGCTGTGTTCGGCGATTGATGAAAAATACGATATGGAACGGCTATGGAACACAGGCGGTAAGAACTGGACTTACGAATATAAGTACCGCAGAGGTGGTAAAACGCTTTGCAGTCTATATGCGAAAAAGAATTGCCTTGGATTTATGATTATTTTCGGGAAAGATGAAAGAGCAAAATTTGAGGAGATAAGGGAAACTCTTTCTGATCCCGTTTGCAGACAATATGATGAAGCAACAACTTATCGTGACGGGAAATGGGTGATGTTTAAGCCAACCGATACTTCTGAATTCGATGACTATATGAAGCTGCTGGCTATTAAAAGAAAACCCAATCGAAAATAAATTGCATTTTTAGTTTAACAGAGAAAAGAAATTCCATTAAGGCGTTTATTATGAAAGAAGGTGAAATGTATGAATATCTTCGAGATAATCATTACACTGGCAATTTCTTTGGGAGCAGTAGTATGGGGAGTGAATATTTATCATCAAAAGGGTACTTGGTTTCTTGCTGGTTGGAATACAATGAGTAAAGAAGAAAAAGCGACTTATAATGAAGAGGCAATCTGTCATTTATTCGGACGATGTGTAGTTTTCTGCGGAATAGGAGCATTTTTATTATTGTATGGCAGTTTTAATCAAAATGTCTTTATATTATGCAGCGGACTTGGAATCATTGCAATAATGGTTATTTTATCAATAGTAATACCAAAGATAAATATAAAAAAATATCGCAAATAAAGTTATCGATTATGATACTAATTTTCGGGGGTGGCGAGAATGAAGTTGAAAAATCCTATGTTGGTAGTGACTGATATGGACAGATCAGTTGAATTCTATAAAAAAGTCTTTGGACTTCATATCATTATGGACTTTGGAGCAAATAAGACACTAACAGGCGGTTTAGCCTTACAAACTGTTGAAACATATAAAAATTTTATCGGTACAAATGACATTTCTTTTGGCGGCAACAACTTCGAGATTTATTTTGAGGAAGATGATTTCGATAAGTTTGCCGAGAGGCTGAAGGAATGTGATATTGAATATATCCACCCGATTATGGAACATTCTTGGGGGCAGAGAGTCGTCCGCTTTTATGATCCTGATAAGCATATTATCGAAGTCGGAGAGAATATGAAGGTCGTATGCAAGCGTTTCTTGGATAGTGGAATGACGCCGGAACAGGTTGCAAAGCGAATGAATGTGCCTATAAAGTTTATAAATGCTTGTATGCGGTAAGGCTATTTTTAAATGGATAAGGAACGAGTAAGATATGAACTACTCTATAAGAGAAATGCGAAAAGAAGAATATAGTCTGCTCGGTGACTTTTTGTACGAAGCAATTTATATTCCGGATGGTACGGCTACGCCGCCTAAATCAGTGATAGCTTGTCCCGAATTGCAAGTATATATTGCAGACTTTGGAAACAGCAAACACGATAAGGCTTTGATTGCAGAAGTTGACGGCAATATTGTTGGAGCAATATGGGCAAGAATTATGAACGATTACGGACATATTGATGATAATACTCCATCGCTTGCAATGTCTGTCTTTAAAGCGTACAGGGGTATGGGAATCGGAACTTCATTACTCACACAAATGCTGTCAACGGAAAAAGCTGCTGGTTATGCAAAGCTTTCTTTATCTGTTCAAAAGGATAATTATGCAGTGAAGCTATATCGAAAAGCGGGATTTACGACAATTTGCGAGACGGATGAAGAATACATTATGATTATTGACCTAAATTCTATTTGCAAAATGGAGGAAGAAAATGGCTTTTGATTACAAGAAAGAATACAAGGAATTTTATATGCCGAAGAACAAGCCCAGTATCATAGAGATTCCGAAAATGAACTACATCGCAGTCCGGGGAAAAGGCAATCCCAATGAGGAAAACGGGGAGTATAAAAGCTCAATCGGCTTGTTATATGGAATTGCCTTTACTATAAAGATGAGCTACAAGGGAACGCATAAGATCGAGGGCTTCTTTGAGTATGTAGTGCCGCCCCTTGAAGGGCTTTGGTGGCAGGAAAATACGCAGGGACTTGATTATGCCAGAAAAGAAGATATGCACTTTATCTCTATGATCCGGCTGCCAGATTTCGTAACGAAGGAAGATTTTGAGTGGGCAGTTCAGGAAGCGACGAAAAAGAAAAAGCAGGATTTTTCAAAAGTCGAGTTCTTTCCTTATGATGAGGGATTATGTGTTCAGTGTATGCACATCGGCTCTTATGATGATGAGCCTGCCACTGTTGATTTAATGCACGACTATATGAAAGAGAATGGGTACGAACTGGATATTACGGATACAAGATACCATCACGAAATCTATCTGAGTGATCCGAGAAAATGTGATGTGAGCAGGCTGAAAACGGTCGTGCGCCACCCGATCCGGAAAGCTGAGTAATCGGAGGATTATTATGCCAAAAAAAGTAAATCCCCAAAATACCACAAGAGCAGCGGCGTATGAACTTTGGATGAAAGCGCCGAATCCAATGGTAACTTTTTTCAAAACCTTTGATGTGACCAATTTGATAAAGGTCAGCAGGAAAAGAAACCTGAAATTTAATATGCTGCTTGACTACTGTATTGGCAGAGCCGCCGTGAGTGTTAAGGAGTTTTACATACTTCCCGTCGGCGATAAACTCATTCAGTATGATACAATAGCGGTAAATACAATTGTAAAAAATAAAGAGGGCGAGGTCAGTTCCTGCGATCTCTCGTACAACGCCGACCTAAATAAATTCAACGAGGAATATCTGAAATATACGACTGAAGTCGCCGCAAGCTGTCAGGACAGGGACTTATCCGAAAACAGTATGGTCATCGGCACTTCCGCTATCATAGATACGGAAATTGACGGAGCTGTCGGTATGAATAGCGGCATTTTCAATAATCCGTTTATCATTTGGGGCAGATACAAAAAGAAATGGTTTCGATATTACCTTTCCCTTTCTTTCCAGTTCCATCATACGCAGATGGATGGAGCTCACGCAGGCGCATTTCTGAAAAACTTGCAGGACGAGATCAACCTGCTGAAATAAAGGTAGGACGAAAGAAATTCAACATGAAAATCAAAAATAAAAAACTGTTTATAAGCCATCTCTTAAATTAGCGATTGATATTTCAAGGGTAGTTGGCGCATCTATCGAAGTAATATTCCATTTTCAAGTAGCTTTAATGGCGAAAGCCATTATTTTACGGGCAGTTGCGTTATTGTTAATCTGCGTTGCTTGCCGTATAAGGGCTAATGTGCTACTTTGGATTTATCATCAAAGCAAAGGAGTGCAACGCACAATGTTTGGAGAAAACTTAAAAACTCTCAGAAAGCAGAAAGGCTTTTCGCAGGAAGAATTGGCAGCAAGGCTCCATGTAGTCCGACAGACCGTTTCTAAGTGGGAGAAAAATTTATCTGTTCCCGACGCTGATACTCTTATCCGGCTGGCTGAAATATTGGAAGTGTCTGTCAGCGAATTGCTGGGGGCAAAAATTGAAAATGAAAATACCGCCAGTGATGTCGCAGAGCAGTTGTCAAGGATAAATGAGCAGCTTGCAATCAAAAATCGCCGCTCACGCCGGATTTGGAAAATTGTTGCCATTATATTGGCGGCTATAGTTTTAATAAACATTTTCATTGCCGTGTTTTTTAGCGTTCCAAACCTCAATGAAGGTATTCCGAGCAATCAGCCAGAGATAACCGACCAAACACAAATCATAGAGGAATGAATAGCAAAGCCAGCCGATCCAGTCAACGGTTAAGATGGACGGCGCTCACGCAGGCGTATTTTTGAAGAACTTGCAAAACGAGATTAATCTGTTGAAATAATGTCTCAAAGAAAGGAGTACACTTATGGAAGAATTGGAAGCGATTATGCAGAAATTCGCTGCGTCCGGTTGGGACTTAATAGCTGTTCCGGCTCAGGAATGGCTGGACGGGAAAGCCGATAAGGATACTTTGGTATCAGCAATCAAACAGGCTGATAAAGAATGTGGAAGCTGCGGATGTGAGTTGGATCCGCTGTATAAAAGAGCTATGGAGCTTCTTTAATACCATAGGAGGTATAAATATGTTAAGCTTAGAAAAAGTAAAAAACGGATTGGAAACCTTTGGTTATGAATATGCTAACAATATTCTATGCGGACATACTAAATCTAAAGTAAAATGGGTTTTGCCAACAGGGATTGTCAATGTAATGGCATTTGAACAAGCAACATCGTATTTGTTCGGATTTAGCGATAACGGGATTAACCTGTTTCCTGTTCACGGCGATTGGGACATTGCAGACAATTTATTCATTCCGTGGAGTGAAATAACAAGTTTCAAAATGAAAAATGGATTATTAGAAAATGAAATGATCCTGTCAACATCAGCAATGAAAATAGAAATGAAAATCAACAAAGTAGTAGCGAATAATTCGTGGGTTAAGGACAATTTGAATTATTTGAAATCCAAGAATTATTTTTATCATCAATGATTCAGGTTGAAAATCATCTAAAATGAATAAGATCATAGGTCAGAAAAACCGTAGGGCTTTCATTGAAGCTCTACGGTTTTTAACATTTATTGAGTATGACTATCCTTTGGAATAGGGAAAGAAATTGTAACGGCAAATCCGCCTTGTTTCCCGTGATCGAAAGACACTGTACCATTATGGGCGGAAACGATCTGTCCGACAATCAAAAGCCCTAAGCCGTGCCGTGGCTCGGTTGTTCCGCTGTCACTCATCATATAGTGGGGCGTAGTCCTGAGCTTCTCTAACTTTTCATCGGTAACGCCGACGCCGTTATCTTCTACAACAATCTTATATTCTGTATCGCTTTTTCGGACGCATACTGAAATCGTACAGCCATCAGGATTGTGCGTTTGAGAATTTGTAATCAGGTTTCCGATTGCCCGCCGCAACAATTCTTTATCTCCATTTATGACACAGGCAGTCAATGCTTCATCTGTATTCCATTCTATCGGATACTTTTCTTCCATATCTAAATTGATAAAGTCAACAACGCTCTGTCTTGCCACTGCTACGAGATTGACAGGCTCTGGATGGATCGGCTGCATATTATATTCTAACTTCGAGGCAAGATTCAGGTCATTGATGAGATTTTTCATTTTTGTACTTTGCTGGCGGATAATCCGTGCTTTTTTCCTTTCGCTTTCCGGCAGACTTTCGTTGTCCTCAATCTGTCCGGCATACCCCATCACCATAGAAAGCGGTGTGCGAATGTCGTGAGAAACGCCGGAAATCCAGTTTGCCCTTGCTGTCTCTTTCCTTTGCAGGTTTCGCTTCTGCCTTTGGAGAATATCGGAAGTCTGATTGATTTTAGCGGCAAGGTCAGATAAAAGTCCTTTTTCCTTGACACAAACAGGCTCACCTGAAGGCAGCGCTTGTATACCATTGGTAATCGGTTTGACGGATTTCAGCAGCTTGGAATTGGCAATCATATAAATCAGGAAAATCAAAAAAATATTCACACCGATAACGACAAGAACCGTATAGGGAGCGTTTTTGATGAAATCATAATCCCAACTCGGAGACATATGTTTCCAATATCGGTCTTTCGGATAGCCTACAACGACCAATCCGTTTTCGCATTCTCCCGTATAGGTAGGGTATCCATCAATATATCCTCGTGTTAGACTTGCAATGTCGGAGATCGTATAGTGTAGAGGAACGGTATCCGGCAGATTTTCTGTGTGCCATTTTACCTCTAATGTGTCATTATCTATATAGATTGCCCACGCATTTTCCCCGCTTAACCGCTCCGTCATATCGCCGGATAAGACATATCCCGTCTCCGTTTCCTGTAAAGCTTCAGCAGTTTCTTTTGCAGTCGTCCACGGTCTGCCATTTGCCGTTTGACTTGCGGAAATAGCAGCAAGGATAATAATGTTAAGGACGATGACCAATACTGTGCTTAACAGCAATATGCCTACAAACCGCCGGATCAGTTTCGCAATATCTTTCATATCATTTCCCCGCTAATACTAACTTGTAGCCCAAGCCTTTTACAGTAATGAGGGATACGGGCTTTGACGGGTTCGCTTCGATTTTTTCCCGGATCCTGCGGATATGGGCCATCAACGAGTTTTCATATCCGTAGGGATTATCTCCCCATGCAGCTTCGCAAAGCTGGTCTATGGTTACAATTCTTCCCGCATTCCGGTAAAGAGCCAGCAAAATATCGTGCTCTTTCGCGGTCAGAGGAAAATATTCATTCTCTTTTATAACTTCCGCGCGATCAAAGTCGATTTGACTTCCGGAAAGCTGCACAATAGGATTTTCCCCTTTGTAGTAATGCCGCAGAATGATCCCGATACGCAGAGACAATTCTTTCGGCAGGAATGGCTTTACCATATAATCATCCGCGCCAAGTCCCAAGCCTGTCAGCTTGTCCTCATCTTCCCCGCGTGCTGTTAAAAAGAGGACGGGGACTTCCGTAAAAGTCCGCATTTGCTCAAATAAGGAAAAGCCGTTCCCGTCAGGCAGCATAACATCCAAAATGGCAAGATCCGGCTTCCACTCCTTACATATGTGTAGAGCTTCGGACACTGTCCCTGCGGTTTTGATTGCCTTGAAACCGTCCTGCTCTAAAATCGATGTCACCATTTCCAGTAAATCAGCCTCATCGTCTACGATGAGGATTTTTTTATATTTCAAGTAATCATACTCCATCATCCATTTCCTCCTTTTTCTCTATTATATCACATCATTGAAGAATATCGACGACCATTCCCAAATGTAAGGTAAATGTAAAGTAGGGAGAAGGTTGGCGCAAGGTTGCGGTCTTATACTAAAGACAACAAAGGAAAGGAGACTACTCAATATGAATATAATCGAAACCCAGAATCTAACGAAAACCTATGGAGATTTCACGGCAGTATCCCATCTGAATCTTCATATTCGCAAAGGAAGTGTTTATGGCTTCTTAGGCCCCAACGGGGCGGGAAAATCTACAACAATGAAAATGTTTCTCGGCCTTACACAGCCCACAGACGGCAGCTTTCATATCGACGGAAAAACATATCCGTCAGACCGAGTTGCTATTTTAAAGGAAGTCGGATCATTCATTGAGGCGCCCGCCTTTTACGGAAATCTGACAGGAGAGGAAAATCTGGAGATCATCCGCAAAATTCTTGGTCTGCCTAAAAGCAGTGTTTCCGATGCCCTGGAGCTTGTTGGCCTGACACAGTTCCGCAAACGGCTCGCCAAAAAATATTCGCTTGGTATGAAACAGCGGCTGGGACTGGCAGGAGCACTCATTGGAAGACCTCCTATACTCATCCTGGACGAACCGACCAACGGGCTTGATCCAGTAGGTATCCACGAGATACGCACCCTGATCCGCTCTCTTCCGCAGAAATATGACTGCACGGTGCTGGTTTCCTCCCACTTGCTCCCCGAGGTAGAACTGATGACAGATGATATCGGGATTCTCAATCACGGCCGGCTGCTCTTTGAGGGGACGATGGATGACCTGAAAACCAGTGCCCGTGCTGCCGGATTCCCCACGGACAATCTGGAAGATACTTTCCTTGCTATGATTGATGAAGACAATCAGCGGAGAGGAGGTACGCGATGAGCCTTGCTATCGAATCCAAAAAGCTGAAACGCACAGGTTATCTTCCCGCGTTTTTAGCGGGAGGCTTCCTTGCCGCTGCTTTTCCGGTTGTCTATATGATGGTAAAAGCGGAGGAAATGACTTCGCTCTCCGGAAATCCGTTGGCGATATTGATGTCTGCCAACTGGCAGATGATGGCCATGCTGAATATTCTCATTTCCATTTGCGGCGCCTGTATGATGTACCACACGGAATATGCCGATAATGGGATGCAGAAAATGTCAGTGCTTCCGATCCGCCAGGGGAATATGTTTTTCAGTAAATTTATGATTGCCGCTTTGGTTTTATCCGCTATGGTAGTCATTGAAATGGCGGTTTTAGCCTGTTGCGCCAAGTACTGGTTTCCAGGCTATGTATTTAACCTGACTGAAATACTGAAGAACATAGGTTTCCAAATTGTTGTTTCGCTGCCAACTGTCATGCTGATGCTGGTCATTGCTTCTGCCTGTAAGAATATGTGGGTATCCCTCGGTATCGGCGTGATCCTTGTATTCACCCTTTCCATTTTCCCGCAGGATAATACCGTGCTGAGCCTGTTCCCGTTTGCTTCTCCGTATCAAACGCTCTCTGCGGCAATAGAAAATAGCCGTGTCGCTTTGTTTGTAATTGTCTGTGGAATCGAAACGGTCGTATTCGGCATTGCAGAGGTTATTTATCTGAAAGTAAGGAGGTGCTTTGAATGAGCTTTTTATCTTTAGTCGGGGTGGAACTCAAAAAAATCCGTCGCTCTAAAATCTTTTTGATATTACTGATCCCCGTCATTATGATGTGGATTCCGGGTATTCTCAATGCCGATATGAACTTCGATTTGAGAGGTATCCCAATCACTCCCGAAAACAACTTTTTCATTCAAGGCTTTATGGGTATGGTCTGGTTTATGATTCCGGCGTCACTGGTGATCTGCACCGTGCTGCTGAGCCAGACGGAACGCTCAAACAAAGGGATTTTGAAAATGCTGTCCCTGCCGGTCAGTACCACCAAATTGTGCCTTGCGAAATTTACTGTTTTGCTGATGCTGGCGGCAGTACAGATGGTTATGTCCATTGGAGCGTACTATATCTGCGCGGCAATCGTAACAAACACGCAGAACTATAACTTCGTCCTTGAGCCGTTATATGTCTGCAAAATTGTATGCAGCCTATACGCCGCTGCCATTCCCATGGCTGCCGTGTATTGGGCAATTTCCACCGTCATTCCGTCTCCCATTTTTTCGGTGGGCATTGGTCTGGCTTCCATTGTACCTTCTGTACTCATGATCAATACGAAAATCTGGTTTGCCTACCCCATGAGCTATCCGTTCTATTTGTTAATGATAGCGTATGGGAGGGCTGCGGAAGGCGTATATGAAACACAAATTGCTTGGCTCCCATGGCTTCCTGTTGCAGTCGGGATCACAATTTTAGCGCTTGCCATATCCTGTATTCGATTCGGCGCATCTGAAAGGAGATAACTACAATGAAAAACAAAATTTTAACCGCCATTTCTACTATTATGCTGTTTGTCCCGTGGACGATCCTGCCGCTGCGCACCTTCGATTGGGCATTAGAGTCTCCGGTAGCGGAGATCATGGTCTACAGTTACGCCGCCTTTATGATTTTCTCAGGTATCTTTTCTATCCTGGCTTATACCAAAGGCAAGGTAAAGTCAAAACTGATGCAGGTATGTGTCGTCATCAACAGCATTTACGCGGTTGGTGCGATTGCGATCATCGCTATGAATATTATCACAAGGATTGGCGGGTGATGATATGAAAAGAATTTTGACCGTTTCGCTTCTCTCCCTGTGTTTGATCCTTACCATCACAGGTTGCAGCGGAGATAATGTAAAAGATAATGTCATAAACGGCTTTAACGATATGCTCCAGCATTTCAGCAAGTATGCGCTTACGGATGAGAATGATTTGCAGGGCGATAAGACCAAAGGGGATGACACCTATACCGGCTCCTATGTTGCAGACTACGAGGATTTTAATGGGGAAGAGTACATTTTCGGAGGCACAGCTCTGGAACGGGACAAAGGCAGCGACCTCACCGTGACCTATCAGCTGACAGTTGATTCCGGCACAGTTCGATTTTACTGGCGTGATAAAGAGGAGGAAAAAATCATCGCCGATGCAAGCGATACAGGCACATATTCCGTTACGCTTGAGGAAGGTGATAACTATCTTACCTTAGAAGGTGATGATTTTTGCGGCTCTTTACGAGTAACTGTCGAATGATTCCAAAATCCACAAATGAGTTCCAGACCATAATGAAAACCGTAGGACTTTTCAGTTGCAGTCCTACGGTTTTTTCTTTTGTCTTACGCTTTGATCTGTTTCTTTTCTATTCATCAGCCTGAGCGAGCAGATTATCCGCTTCAGTCTGGTCTATGACCTCGCACTCGACCATCCTGTCAAGGACCTGCCTCATCCGTTGCTTAGCCAGTTCCGGGCTGGTATCCGGGGAATAAGCCGAAGGCGCATTGGGAAGGCCGGCAAGCATAACCGCCTCATACTCATTCAGCTCTGACGGTTCCTTCCCGAAATATCCTTCAGCAGCATCGTAAATCCCATAGTACCCGCTGCCGAAATAAATGGTATTGACATACAATTCAAAAATGTCTTCCTTGCTATACTGCTTCTCTATGTCCCAAGCGGCAAAAATCTCCGCAAATTTGCGCTCCAGCTTTTTCTCCTGGGTAAAATACTCGTTCTTCATCAGCTGCTGGGTAATAGTGCTGCCGCCTTCCGCCAAAGAGAAAGTGCGAATGTCATTCCAAACCGCCCGGCAAATTGCCAGATAATCTACTCCGTGATGTTCTTCAAACCGCTTGTCCTCAACGGAAATGACAGCATCTATGTAAATCTTGGGCAATTCCTCATACTCTACGAAGTTGTCCATAGCCCGGATTGTTTCTGCCTTTTCGCTGATAGGCATATCTTCTATTGCATCCTGATACATATTGTATCCCTGAACGCCGAACCAACCGCCCACAACAAGGGCTGCCACAAGAAGAACTGAGATCAGCACACAGAATAATTTCCCTATCCCTTTGAGTATTGTCCTCATAATACCGTCACTCCCTTCTTTCAAGCTTTGCGAGGATATGGTCTGCCAGCTGCCATATCCCCGTTATTGCAAGTCCCAAAACGACGGTGGGTACTGCTATAATGGCGATGACGGCAACGCTAACCCACAGGACCACCTGGCTCAGCAGTTTACGGAAAGCTTTCTTAATTTTCCAGACGATAGGCTCCCGTTGAATTACCATTGCTTCGCCGTTCATAATGTGCTTCCTTCTGCTTCTTCATACTCGGAATACAATTCGATGGTTCCGGTAAAGTCCTCGTAATTGATCATAATATAGTTACCGCCGTTATCAAGACTCAGATTCGTCTCAAAATTGCCATCTTTATCCGTTTCTAATTCCGTCACATCCCAGTTTTGACGAATCCGGACGGTTGCTTTCCCAGACTCGGTTGTGATCGTACCATAAACCCTTAATTGGCGTTTCTCAATTGATGCGCCTCCAAAGACGACATCCTTACCTGTCTCATTCTCACCATCAGCAAAGTATCGGCCGACATAGGAGTCTTCAGAAAGAATGCGTTCCCCTATGAGATTTTCTTCCTCAGTGATCTGAGACTGACCAAGGTTTTCTGCCCATCCTTCCAATTTCTCAAGCATCTCTGACGGTTTTTCGTAATTGAACTGGCATCCTGTAAAGGACAGTACCATACACAGTAACAGCGCACCCGTGATTATCTTTTTCATTCTGCCGGCGCCTCCTCTATAATCGCTTGAAACAGAGACAGATCCAGTTCCCCATTTTCACGCTGCTCCCAAAAGGTCCCCGTATTCACCATAGACTCATCTGCGATTCCCAGACTGAGTTCTATTTCACCATTCTTATCGTAAATCTCAACAGAATATTGCTCTCGGCCGCCGATGCTGGAAGGTAAAGTTCTTTTATATTCCGATCCATTAAGCTCATCCAGAATATCCTGAATCAGCGCCGGATCCGTTACCTCCACATTTGAGACCTCAATCTTTGAAATTTCTCCGGCCTGAATGTTACTCAGGGCATGGGGGAGGCGATATATGATACCGCCACCGACCACCAGTGCCGCAACAATAACCGTTGCAACAACGCCAGCCCATTTCTTCTTTGCAATAAAGTGGACCAGAAAAACCAATACAATGATGCCTACTATCGCCAGGGCGATAGGGAGCCAGAGATCATTTATGCTCTGCCATACTCCGCTGATATTAAAATTACTTCCCATAATAAATTTCTCCTTATTTAATCACCTTGGCTCTTTCGGGATAAAAATCGTAAATATGAGATACGCCATAATCCCACTGGCAAATGCTAAGCTGCACACCACAAAGAGCAGCCGAACAAGTTTCGGATCTACATCAAAGTGTTTTGCAATACCGCCGCATACACCAGTAAACACTTTGCCTTCTCTAATTCTGTATAATTTTCTCGCTGCCATAATAGCCTCCTTACTTGCTGACAATCTTATAATAGGTCCTGGCTGTCAGCAGATAAATAAGCAAGTACATAACCGCAAACACCACATAGCATACCACTGTGCAGGTCAGGAACAGCTGGACATTCAAAAGATTGAGCAGCGCGAGCAGCTTGTTAATGATCGGGAATGCTACTGCGATATGGATCCCAGCGACAATCAGCGGTAGAAAGAATACCGTAAGCACCTGAGAATGAATAGAGTTCTTAATCTCCTGATGCGTCATTCCAACCTTTTGCATAATCTCATATCGCTGCTTGTCATCGTAGCCTTCGGAAATCTGCTTGTAGTAAATAATCAGCACCGTTGCCATGATGAATAATACGCCCAGGAAGATACCGATGAAAAAGAACCCGCCATACAGAGCGACAAATTCGCTTCTGGAATCGGCTTTCGATTCTATCGTTCCTTCATATCCGTGGCCTACATAATCCTCCAGCAAAGTTCTGTAGAAAACACGCTGGGTTTCTTCATCTGCATCGGAGTTAAACCCGTAATAATACTGTATCTCGCTGGCCCCATCAGAAAGCGCTTCTTTTTGCAGTGCATAAAGTTCATCTATATCTGGTCCATCCGGAAGAACGATAAACTGCGTGTTGGCTGCAACAGCCACAATCAGTCCGTTTCCGATAAATTCATCAATTTTTTCTTTCACCGAGTATTCCCGGTCAAAGATCTTGAGCGTCGGAGAATCAAACTGAAGGCGATCCGAATATATGAGAACTTCATTTTCAGCCAGTGTTTTATCTGTTCCCATAACTCGGTTATAGTCTGAGAGCGATACAAAAATCAGGTTATTGAGATTCCCCAACGACGAAAAATTCGCATCGCGGGTGACTTCAAAAGTGTCTCCGTTTATAAAAGCCGGAAATACGAGATAACGATACTCTCTTTCACTTGTGACATTCAGATTTTGTTCTTCCTGCAGTTCACGAATCGTATCAAAAGATTCATATGCCCGTTCTTCCGATGTTTCATTAGAATAGACCACGAAATCATTCGGATACCGGGTAGCAATCACATCCTGCAAACCAAGCATCAACGACGATGTGGAAGACACCATCACAAGGACCGCTGTTGACAGAATACAGATGTTCGCAAGACCTACAGCGTTCTGTTTCATACGGTAAATCATACCTGAAATGCTCGTGAAGTGCTTGGTCTTGTAGTAATACTTTTTGTTCTTTCGCAGGATTTTCAGCAGCGCAATGCTACCTGTGGTAAAAAGCATATAGGTTCCAATAATGACCAGTATCACCGCAAAGAAGAAGTATACCAAAGCGGTCAGGGGGTTTTCGATTGTCAGCGCAATATAATAACCAGCCCCAAGACTCAATAGTCCCAAAATGGCAAGAACCCATTTGGTCTTAGGTTCCCGTTCACCGGCATTCCCTGCAGTGACAAGCTCAATCGGATTCGCTGTATGGATCTGCCTGATTGAATTCAGAAGGATCAGCAGGAAGATAATGCAGAACATTACTATTGTGCTGATGATTGCTTTATCTGAAATAAAGAAGCCAAGAGTAATCTCTTCGTTCAGCACCTGCGCAATCAGCAAAAACATTGCCTTATCCAGCGCAAGGCCGATCACAAGTCCGCCCACAATACTGATAAGGGTTACATAGAAATTCTCCCAGGCCATTGTTTTGGCAATATGGGATTTCTCCATACCCAGGATATTGAAGACGCCGAATTCCTTCTTCCTTCGTTTCATCAGAAAACTGTTGGTATAAAACAGGAAAACAATCGCAAAGAGCGCAATAATTACGCTGCACATCGACATCATCGTCATCATTGTGCTGGAACCGACCATATTTTTAAGACCGGGATTATAGGATAATGACTTTACAATATAGAACAACGCAACCGTCATCACACAGCTCAGGATATACGGAATATACGCCTTCCCGTTCTTCTTGATATTACTTGCGGCCAGCTTGGAGAAAAAGCGATTATTCATACTGTTCACCACCCGTTGCCAGCAGTGTCAGGGTATCGGATATCTTCTGATACATCTGCTCATTCGTATGATTACCGCGATAAATCTGATGGAAAACCTCTCCATCCTTGATAAACAGCACACGGCTCGCATGGCTGGCGGCCTTTGTGGAGTGCGTTACCATCAGAATTGTCTGACCGTCGCGGTTAATGTCGTTGAAAATCCTCAAAAGCCCGTCTGTGGAGCGAGAATCCAGCGCACCTGTCGGTTCATCCGCAAGCACCAGCTTCGGGTTGGTAATGAGTGCGCGGGCGACTGCTGCTCTCTGTTTCTGTCCGCCGGAGACCTCATACGGGTATTTTGCCAGCAATTCTGTAATACCGAGTTTTTTTGCTATTGGCTGAAGGCGCTGGCTCATTTCCTTATAGCCCTTGCCGGCCAACACCAGTGGCAGAAAAATGTTATCCTGAAGATTGAATGTATCCAGCAGGTTAAAGTCCTGAAACACAAAACCAAGGTTATCTCTGCGGAAGGCGGCGATTTCTTTTTCCTTTACAGTAGAAAGGCTCCTGCCGTCCAGCAGGACCTCGCCGCTCGTAGGCTTATCAAGCGCCGCCAGGATGTTAAGCAGCGTAGTCTTTCCGGATCCAGATTCACCCATGATCGCGACATACTCGCCCTGTTCCACAGAAAAGGACACATTCGATAGGGCTTGGACCTGATTTCCGCCAAATCGTGTTGTATAGATTTTTTGGAGGCTTTTCGCCTCTAAAATTGCTGCCATATCAATGACCTCCTTGTTTCTTTCGTGTCCCCATTATAGCAAAACGACTGAAGCCCGCGACATTGAATCGCGTGACATTTCAGCCGTTTGATGTGACATTTTTGTATGATGAGCCTCACTCTACCTGCAGCTCGTCAGTATGCAAGTCTATGGAAATCATTGTTCCCTTGCCCGGCGTGGACTCAGCGCTCATCTTATGCGAAAGCCTGTCCGCTGCCGTTTTACATAAATACAGCCCCAGTCCCGTGGACTTCTTATTATAACGGCCATTATAGCCTGTAAAGCCTTTTTCAAAGATTCTCGGCAGATCCTCTGCGGCAATACCAATGCCATCGTCCGCAATCTTCAGGACCTTATCCGGTGTTACCGCAATCCTTACAGAGCCTTGCTTGGTATATTTAATGCTGTTTGACAGAACCTGTTCTATGATAAATAGCAGCCATTTTTCATCTGTCAGTACTTTGATATCCACAGGCGTATATTCGAGGCGGATCCTGCGACGGACAAACTGCGGCGCATATTTGTGAATGGCCTGCTTGATGATCTTATCGAGGTCATATTCCTTGAACACATAATCTGAGTGTTCACTTCCCAGACGCAGATAGCTCAGCACCATCTCCACATACTGCTCAATCCGGAACAGTTCTGCTAAAAGCTCACGATGCTCGTCCGTATCTTCGCTCTCCAGTATCATTTTCATAGTGGATATAGGAGTCTTGATTTGATGGACCCAAGTCGTGTAATAATCCAGGCTCTCTCTGCGTTCCGTCTGGCGGGCAGTTTCCGTAACTTCATTGAGTCTTTTCAGTTCCCGGATCATTTCCTGCAGATCTTCCTCGGCCAGTGTTGCCGGCTCAGGCAGCTCGTCTACGAGCAGACGGATGTTTTGGAGGATCCGCATCCTCTCTCTATGTTTCTTCAAATAAAATATAAAATGAACCGTCAGCACTGCTGCTCCAAAAAGAAGGCAGAGTCCTGCAGCATAAAGTACTGCTTCCGTCTCCAGGTCATATAACCGGAATATGGCAGTGAAAATAACCGCAAATCCAAAGAAAACTGCCGCTGAAGGCAGATGCTGGCGCAAATAGCGCCCCAATACATAATACCACTTATCCTGTTTCATTGACTGCCTCACTCTATGATATAGCCGCTGCCTACTTTCGTTTTAATAAAATCGGTCAGCCCTGCGTTTTCCAGTTTTTTTCTGAGTCTGTTCACATTGACGGTCAATGTGTTTTCTTCTACATAGGCGTCCATTTGCCACAGCTTTGTCATCAGCGTATCACGGCTGACCACCTTGCCCTTATTTGTAAGAAGCGTTTGCAAGATGCGGAAATCGTTCTTGGTCAGTTCGATGCGCTCCCCATTGTAGGTGAGACTCGTATCATTCAGATTCAGTATGGCACCCCGATGCTCTAATACGGGAATCTGTGTACCCATATCATAGGCGCGGCGCAGAATTGCCTGTAGCTTCGAGGTCATTACATCAAGGTCAATCGGCTTTGTGATAAAATCATCTCCGCCCATATTCATGGCCATAATGACATTCATATTATCAGAAGCCGAGCTGATAAACACAATCGGGACCTGTGAGATTTTCCGGATCTCGGTACACCAGTGATACCCATTGAAAAACGGCAGCATAATATCTACCAGTACCAGATGGGGATTGCACTGGGTAAAGGTCGTAAGCACATTCTGAAAGTCCTGCACGCATACCACTTCATTGCCCCAGGACTCAATCTGCTTCTTCATCGCTTCTGCAAGCGAAAAATCATCTTCTATAATCAAGATGCGGTACATCGTACTGTCACTCCTTTCTGTTCGTAATGGAATCATGCTGTCAGATATCTTTACGGGTATAGAAAGTAGACTTGCCTTTCCCGTGGCGTTCAATAAATCCCTCTTCAGTAAGTTTCTTCAAAGAGTTTTCCACAGAAGCCTTTCCCACAGCGGGAACCAGTTCCATAATCTCACTCTTCGTAAACTTCCCGATTTTTTCTTTTATGGCCATCCGGACCTGTTCAATAGCAGGCAGTTTTTCATCTACAAGGCTCATTCTGCTCTCGAAATCTCTATAAGATGCCAAAATAATGCCGAGAATATATTTAATAAAGGGAGAAGGATCATTGTTTTCCTCATACCAGTCGATTCCGCTTTTCTCAAGTGCATCATAGTAATTACTCTTTGTCTTCTCGATTTTGCTCTCAATACTGATATAGCGGCCCACCATATATCCGCATCTATAAAGGAGCAGGGTCGTAAGCAGTCTTGACATACGGCCATTGCCATCGTTGAAAGGGTGGATACACAAAAAGTCATGGATGAAAACCGGGATCAATACCAGCGGGTCTATTACACAGGAATCAATCACCTGATTAAAACTCTCGCAGATTGCATCTATCGCAGCCGGAGTTTCATAGGGCGGCAGGGGGGTAAAGCGCACAACCTGTGTCCCGTCTGCTTTTGTCTCAGCAATAATATTCTGCGTATTCTTAAAACGCCCTCCGATATCCTTTCCGGAATATTTGTACAGATCACGGTGTAGCTGGAGAATGTAGGTTGCTCGAATCGGAATATACTCATAACTTTCATGAATGGTATTAAGCACATCCCGATACCCCATAATTTCTTCCTCATCACGGTTTCTCGGGGTTGTTTTATCCCGACAAAGCTGCTGCATCCGGGTACTCGTAGTTACAATGCCTTCAATCTTATTAGATGCCTCTGTACTCTGTATTTTTGCAATTTCTACTAATTTATCGAGCGCAGCTGGTTTTTGCTTCAAATATAATTCCTGCCGACCTTTGAACTCATGTATTTGAGCAACCAAGCCGAGAATTTCCGAATCCCAGTTCCGGTCTTTTAATGTATCGTAGTTAAACCGTCTCATTCTCCTACCTCCATTCTTTTCACCTAATTATAACACAGTATTAGGTGAAAATCAACGGCATAGGCGTATTTTCTCCTAAATCAATTTCTAATTAGGCGATTTCAGTTCTGTTAGGTTCAATTATACTGTCTATGTATCGCTCAATATGGTCGAGATAATGGCAATGAAAAAAGGACGGAAACAAATCCGTCCCTAATACATTTCCCAAGCATCATAAAAAACGCTCATCTTGACCATTGACCGGCTCGGCTGACTTGGCTATATCCTTAGATAAGGTTAGTTCAATACAGCTTTATATCCGTTAATCTTATCCCCAGTAATGGTAATAAAATACGATTCGCCAAAGCGGGCTTCCCATGAGATAGGCTCCATATATTTAGTGATGTCATCCGGATATACATTTTCATAATTGGGCGCCACATATTCGGTTATGATGCGGAATTGCACTGACAGCTCGCAAGCATCAGAGAGGTTACTTAGTTCCTCCTTATTCCACACCACAATGTTATCAGAATCGTGCTTGATTAACGATCTGTCCGCATTTGATATGCCTCCGCTGTATTCATGGCCATTGACACGATAGTCATAAACCAGTAATCCAATATCTTCTCCTACATCTAATTGTATGTGCAGGGCTATTTCATCATCAGCCGGCTCATATTCGTTAGGTATTATCTGATTACAAATTATGAGGCCCAGTCCCAGCACAACCGCAATTGCAGCAATGATTCCGATTATCTTTTTCTTCATTTTAGAAACACTCCTGTCTATCAATTCATTCCTTCTTGAATGTAAAGAAAATTCCAATAATCGCGGCAATAAAGATAATCGGTGCTACTCTGACAAACAGCCATTCAAATGAGTGAAAAGCCACTCCGAGAACAGCGGTTTCAGGGGCACTATAATCCCAACCCAAATAGGGACTATTTAATATTCCCACGGCCACAAAAACCACTACTATAATTGCACACAACGAAATAAGCAACCAACGAATCACTTTTCTTCTTGTGGTCTTCCTTTGCGCCAGTTGCAAGTTTATCACTTCCAGTTTTTCGGAAATGGCTTTGATGTTATCAGCCTCCGTTTCAGCAACAGTTTCTCCCAGCAACTTGCTTACAGGTGTTTCAAGTACTTCCGACAGGGAAATCAACATCTCAGAATCCGGAACCGACAATCCCTGCTCCCATTTAGAAATGGTCTGCCGCACGACATTCAGCTTAATGGCAAGCTCTTGCTGTGAAAGTCCTTTTGATTTTCTAAGAGCCCTAATATTTTCATTGAGCATCGGGGACCGCCTCCTTTCTTTTTATTGTCATCACTATTATAAGCAAAACTGCCCGTTGCCACAAGCAACGCATTTTAACATTACAATAAAAACCGTAGGACTTTGAAATTACGGTCCTACGGTTTTTGTCTTACGCTTCTATCTCTTTTTATTCTTGCTCTTGTGAGGCTGCCTCTTTCAGCCGTGAAAAGCTTTCGTTGCTGATAACATGTTCAATTCGGCAAGCGTCAGCCTCCGCAATCCTGGGATCAACGCCCGCTGCAATAAGCTGCTCGGTAAAGAAGCAATGACGCTCATAGATTTTTTCGGCGACCTCGCGGCCCACATCGGTCAGATGGAGAAAATGATCTTCGTCCATTGTGAGAAAGCCGCCGTCTTTTAAGGTATTAACTGCCACACAAACACTGGGCTTTGATACTCCCATGTGTCGGGCAACATCTACGGAGCGCACCATTCCTCTCTGCCTTCGGAGAACGAGGATAGCCTCTAAATAATCTTCACCAGATGCGGTGGTATGTCGTTTTTTCTCCATGTATTCCTCCCATGCCATTCGTACCAGTAAAGAAAACATTGTCCTTCTCCAAGCAGAAAGTTATCGTCCTTGTTGAAGTGCTACCAAGTGGGAATACAGGCCGCCCTTCGCCATCAGTTCAGCGGGTGTACCCATCTCACTGACCTTGCCATCATCCAGAACAACAATCTTATCAGCATTTGCCACCGTCCTCATACGATGGGCAATTACCATGACTGTCTTATCCTTCAGCAACACTGACAAGGCATCCTGCACCAGCGTTTCACTCTCGGCATCCATAGAGGCAGTTGCTTCATCAAGCAGGACAATGGGAGCATTTTTCAGCAGAGCACGGGCAATCGAAATGCGCTGACGCTCGCCGCCTGACAGGGCGCTGCCGTTTTCCCCGATGTTCGTCTGATACCCTTGGGGCAGGCGCTGGATAAATTCCTCGCATTGGGCGGCTCTTGCCGCAGCCATAACTTCCTCATCAGTGGCATCGCCCCGTCCCAGCCGGATATTCTCCATAACAGTTTCATCAAAGAGCATAACATCTTGGAACACAATGGCATAGTTCTTGAACAGAGTTTCCGGCTCTACTGTTTTAACATCCACACCGCCCAGGGTAATGGTCCCGGAGTCCGCATCCCAAAAGCGGGCTGCCAGTTTGGAGGCGGTGGATTTGCCGCTTCCAGAAGGGCCTACTAGCGCCGTGACTTCGCCTTGCTTTGCGATAAAGGACACACCCTTCAAAACAGGCTCTTCATTGTAAGAGAACACCACATCCTTGAACTCAATGTCGTAGCCCTTGTTATTGCAGACATTGGTGCCGGTCTGCTCCGGGGTCGCGTCGATCTGCTTCATCCGCTTGACGCTGACAAGGGCAGAGAACACTTCTGCCATCAGCATGAAACAACTGGTGAAGGGGTCGTAAATGCGGCCGGCAAACAGCAGGAACAGGATGAACATGGGAATAGACAACGAACCGGCCGTTACCAGAATACCACCCACCAGCATGACCGCCACAAGGCCAAACCGAAGGATGAATTGAGCCGTGGTAGTAGCGGCACCGGGAGCAATCTCGTTGCGGAAGGAACACTTCACCACATAATCCAGCTTCTTTTCCAGCCCCTCCAGGTATTCTTCTTCACGGGAGCAGGATTTCAGTTCCTGGATGGTATCAAGGTATTCCTGTACACCGTCATAGGCAGCTCTCTTGGCATCCATGTTGGCGCTCTCGGCATTGGACTGGGCTTTCTTTGCCGCAAAGACTACCAGGGCCGCCACAGGCACCGGCACTACAATGCAAAGGCCCATCCGCCAGTCAAACACCAGCAGGCCGATGGCCGTTATAATAAACATGAAAATCGTTCCAAAGAGTTGCGGGATCGCATTGGAAAATACGCGCTCCAGGGCCGTACAGTCCCCCATAATGGTGGTGGTCAGGTCAGAAAGATCGCGCTGACCAAAGAACGACAGTGGCAGTTTCCGCAGTTTCTCCGCCAGGACAATCCTGCGATTGGCGCTTTCCTCATACGCCACAGTATAAGTTTTGTTGTACTGGAGCCACTGGGACAGAAACACGATGATAAACATGACCACTGTGCCGCAAATAAATAAGGCTGCATGATCCCGCATACTGCTTTCCTGCCCGGAAATCACATTCAGCAGTTCCCATATCACCATGACCAGCAGACTGACCGGGGCAATCAAGCACAGATTGCTGAGGGTAGTGGCCGCAATTCCTTTGTTCAAATCTCTTGATCCCTGATCGCTCAGGGCAAACATTCGTTTCAGCATACTTTCACCTCATTTCCAATGTGCCATTTGGTCGTCTTTGTATAGTTGCTCCACATTTTGGCGTATTCGCCGCCCTGCTTCACCAGCGTATCATGGGTGCCGCTTTCCACCAATTCGCCCTGCTTCATTACCAGAATCAGAGCAGCGTCCTGAATAGTAGAAAGCCGGTGTGCAATCATGATGACCGTCTTGCCCTTGACCAGCCCTTCAAAGGCTTTCTGGATCTGCTGCTCGTTCTCGGGGTCAGCGTAGGCGGTCGCCTCATCTAAGACCACAATGGGAGCATCCTTCAAAATAGCGCGGGCAATCGCAATGCGCTGGGTTTCGCCGCCGGAAAGATACACGCCTTTACTGCCCACCACGGTGTCGATGCCATTCGGGAACTTCTCCAGAATATCGTCACACTGGGCCAGATGCGCCGCCCGCAAGACTTCCTCTCGTGTGGCGGAAGGTCTGCCTGCCCGGATATTTTCCAAAAGGCTGTCCTTGAACAATTTTGGATCCTGGAATACAAAGGCAACCATCTTCATCAAGTCAGCATGAGGAATCTCCCGAATATCCACACCGCCAATCTTGACCGCCCCCTGCTGCACATCATAGAAGCGGGGGATCAGGCTGGCCGTTGTACTTTTGCCGGAACCGGAATGCCCGACCAGGGCGGTAGTCGTCCCAGCCTTGGCTGTAAAGCTCAAGTGGGATACCGCCGGATGATCCGTATTTTCGTATGCGAAGGTCACATCCTCAAAGGAGACATCATAAGCCTTGGGATGTTTCGGCGCAGAGGTTTCCGGCTGCGGCTGGGCCGTCAGAATCATGTCGATGCGGCGCATGGACTCTTCCGCCTGCATCTTATAGCTGGTCATGTACATGATCTTATTGAGCATAACTGCACAGGCAGGAGAGAAAATCACATAAAAGAGGAAACTCTGCATAAACCCGATCAGATCATTAGAGACGAACCCGATAATAAGCGCTGTAGGCACCAGCACAAGGAAACTGGAATTGATGGTCGAGTTAAACGCCACCATTCCCTTTTTGCAGGACATCGTGTAGGCCAAAGCAAACTTCCGGTAAGACTTAATAGCATTGTTAAACTTAGTAATAGATTGCACCGTCTGACCGAAAACCTTGACCACTGAAATCCCACGAATATACTCTACCGCCTCATGGTTCATTGTTTCCAGGGAGTCCTGGTAAGTCTGCATAAATTTCATGCTGTCCTTCCCCGTAAGGGAACCCTGCAGGAAGAAGCCAATACCAAAGAGTAACAGGAGCGGGACACCCACACGCCAGTCAAAGACCAGCATCAGCACCAAACTTACAATCATCGTGACCTGCGCTCCCACCAAGTCGGGAAGCTGATGAGCGATGAAAGTCTCGGTCTGGAAACTGTTGTCGTCGATGATTTTCCGAAGTTTTCCGCTGGGATTGGCGTCAAAGTACCCCATCGGCATCTTTGCCAGATGCTTCAATGCCGCCATTTTCAAGTTTTTCTCTGTATGGAACGCTACGACATGAGAGCAAAGCAGCGCCGAAAAGTAAAGGAGCAGACCGATCAGTTCCAGTCCCAAGGCAAGCAAGCCCCAGCGGACAAGGCTGTTCGTGTCTAAGGGCGTCCCGGCGAATACGCCCACCAAGTCCCGCGCTGCAAAGTAAACACAGAGGAAAGGACCAAGGATAAAAACTGAACTGATGCCGGATAGGATGCGGGAAACGGTGAGCAACCCACGGTGTTTTCCTGTGAACTCCATCAACCGCTTAATCCCGCCTGATTTTTGTTTCATGGATGCAAGACCTCCTTATCCATTCATTGATTAGTTATTGCTAACCTCTTGGTTTAAGTTTACTGCTTTTATCTGTCATCGTCTATAACCTATCAGGTATGTTATGCTCCAATCAGCTCAAGAAAAAAGAGCAGGTCCATTTAATCGGCCTGCTCTTTTTGTCATTTATTTGAAACAGCTCAGTTCAGATGGATATTCTGAACGGAAGTAAAGCTGGCATCAGTAGGGAAGGTATAGCTTGCTACCGCATCGCTGTAAATGGCAAGCTGCCGGGTATAAATCAGCGGCGTAGTCAGGCACTGATCTGCCATAGTGGTCAGGATGGTATTGTAAATTTCCTGAATTCTGGCCTCGTCAGTAGCGGAGTCCAGTTCGTCCACCAGCGACGCCAGCTCCGGCTGAGACGCGCCAATCTGCATGAGTATGGGATCCATAGAGGTAGACGGGTTGATGTTGGTAATGACCATAGCCGGATCATAGTAGCCTCCCTGAGTCTTGAAGATGGTCAGGCCATAGTCACCGCTCTGGATCATGGCATACCAGTCCATCATCTGCGCGGATTGCGGGGTCAGCTCAATACCGATCTTGCTGGCCTGGTCGCAGATGTAGACAACCATGTTGTCATCAGAGGCGGTGCCGGTCTGATACAGGAAAGCGGCGGACAGTTTGACCCCATCCTTCTCACGGATGCCATCTCCATCAGTATCTACATAACCGGCCTCATCCAAGATTTGATTGGCGTGATCTAAGTCAAAGCCGTACACGGTCTGCTCCACATCGCAGTAAGGCAGGTCACGGGAAAAGAAGGTATCCGCCTTGTCGAACAAGCCGCCATAGATATTGTCTACCACGGCATCCTTATCAATAGCGGAAGAAATGGCCTCACGAACCACCTGGTCGCCGAAGATCTCACTGCTCAGGTTATAGCCTACATAGTAAGTCTGCAAAGACTTTTCATCGACTTGAGCGCCATATCCATCCATCTGCTCCATCTGAGCATAGCTCTCGGCAGAGACATTCTTGATGCCGGAGAGGAAGTCCACTTCACCATTCTGCATGGCTAAAATTTTGGCATCGTTGTCGGGGATGTACTTGATAGAGAAGCTATCTACTTCAGGCGCTTCTCCCCAGTAATTGGGATTGCGGACGAAGTTCCAGGTCTGCCCGTCATTGTCGCCAGCGTACATATAGGGGCCGGTTCCATAAGTAGCGCTGCGGAAACTCTCCTGCTTGGCAGTCAGATCCTCATTGAACTGCTCACTGGACACAATACCAAAGGGGTTGGCAAGGCACAGCTCCCGCAGGGTGTTGTAGTAGGGCTGGGTCAGATGCAGCTCCACTGTGTATTCATCGGTAGCCACCGCATCTTCAATAATCGTGGACAAGCGGCCATAGGAACCGTTGTACTGGCCCAGGTTGACCGGCACAGCCAAAATAGACTTTGCTACATCCTCAGCTGTCAGGTCAGAGCCATCAGAGAACTTGACGCCCTGCTTGATTTGGAAGGTATAAACCTTGCCGTCCTCACTCATGGACCAATCCTCAGCCAGCACTCCAACAACCTCACCGTCGGCATTGTATTCAAACAGAGTGTCATAGAAGCTGGTAAGGTAGTAGGTGATGTCGTAACTGGAAGAAGACACTTCCGGGGTAATAATGGTATAAAAATACTCAAAACCCCAGCTCTCTGCTAAGTTCAAATGTACGGCTTGAGTCCCACCATTCTCCTGTAGACTTTCATTCTTTGTGTTGTCTCCGCAGGCGGCCAGAGATACCACCATAACCGCCGCTATGAGCATGGCGGCAATTTTTTTCAGTCTCATTGCAAATCAATCCTTTCTTTTTTTAATCGTTCCGGTCTGCTGTAGGATCAATCAGACCGCTTGCTTCCAATAGCATTCTGCTATACGGATCGTGAAATACAGAATAATCACCAGAGAACGCGGCGCGCTCCACCAAATTGGAATTTCGCATGACAAAAATCTCGTCGGCTACAACTACTGCCAGTTCCATATCGTGGGTTATGAAAATCAGCGTAAAACCAAGCTGCTGTTGCAGGTCTATAATTTCATCAATGATTTTCTTCCGCAGCGGCAAATCAAATCCATTGGTAGCCTCGTCAAAGATCAGGCATTGCGGTTCAGCGGCCAGTGCCCTGGCGATTGCCACTCGCTTCTGTTCTCCACCGGACAGCTCTGATGGAAGGCGAATATAGTAATCCAGCGGTAAATTGCATAGTTCCATCAAATGACGGCAGCGTTCCCGCCGTTTTTCTCTCTCCATGTGAAAAAAGCAAAGCAACGGTTCCTCTATGGATTTACCCACCGGGATCTTGGGGTCCAGGGCAGATGCGGAATTCTGCTGAATGATCTGCACCTTTCTGAAATGTTCTTTCCCAGCTCGTTTCCGTTCATAAACAGGTATGCCATCTACAAACACCGAACCTCCGCTTGGCCGCTGTAATCCTGCAATCATCCGGGCAAGAGTGGTTTTGCCAGAGCCGGACTCTCCCACGATTGCATACCGGCCGCCATCACTGAAATTGACGCTCAATGGAGACACAGCAGTAAACAGTCCTTTCCCGCCAAAGCCGTCAGAAAAAGTACAGCTTACCTCCTTCAGTACAATCAAGATATCTCCCTCCTTTCCAACTGACAGGCGCTCAACAGATATTTTGTATAGTCCTCTTTGGGAGCATTTAGTATCTGTTCTGTCTTACCCTGTTCAATAATTCGCCCACGATCCATTACAAGGATGCGGTCGGAAACTGAGGCAGAGCGCAGATCATGGGTCACGAACAGCACAGACATTCCATCCTTACAAAAACTTTTCAGTTCCCGCATCAGCCCAATCCGGTTGCAAGCATCAATGGCCGTGGTCGCTTCATCTGCTATCAAAAGGGACGGCTGGCACATCAGCGCCGCCGCGATCATCATCCGCTGGAGCATTCCTCCGGATAGTGTAAAGGGATAGCTGTTCAAAATCCGCTGGGTATCCTCCAGCCCCAACCTCTGCAAAATGCCTGCAAACAGGCGCTGCATTTCCTGCCTCGGGGTTTTTGCATGATGGAGCAAATAGGTTTTTTCCAACTGACGCCCCACTCGGATGGACGGGTTAAAGGCGGTCATTGGGTTCTGCATAATCAGGCAGATTTCTTTCCCATAGATATCCTGCCGCTTTCGTTCCGGTAGATCGAGCAATTTTTCATCTTGGAACAGGATTTCGCCATCAGCGCGATAAGCGTTCCCCAGCAGCCCCATTATTGCCTTGCAGATGGTAGTCTTTCCCGCGCCGGAGCTGCCAACGATGGAGAGCATTTCTCCCTGGCTTAACTGAAATGATATATGTTCGGCCACACTTTTCCCGGAAGTTAAAGAGACATTTAAGTCTTTGACCTCAAGCAACACGAATATCATCCTCCTTCCCAATGGCATCCCGCAGTCCCTCGCCCAGCAGGTTGAACCCTGCACAGCAGACAATGAGACAGATGCCGGGATAAATCAGGAGTGCGGGGTTTGAGTAGACACTGTTTCGGGCCTCGTTGAGCATCGCACCCCATTCCGGGGTTCCGGCGATCAGTCCCACGCCCAGGAAAGCAAAACTGGACACCGACATGATCGCCGTGGCAATTCCGGTGGTGAAGTACACCACAAACTGCGGGAACACATTTGGAATCAGGTGACGAAGGACTATGCGAAGGCCAGAAGCGCCGGAAATCCGGGCTGCCTCTATGTATTCCTTTCCGCATTCAGTTTTTGCATAAGAGCGTACCATCCGCAGAAACCACGCCAGCATAGAAATCCCAATGGCAATGATGATACTGGCTACAGAATTATCTACCGCCGACACCAACGCCATTGCAATAACGATGAGCGGAAAGGCCATGAGGATGTCGCAAAGTATCCGCATGGCTTCATCCAGCAGGCCACCTTTATAACTGGAATAGCATCCTACGAACAGAGCGAAGGCAGCCAGTACAATCAGTACCGGGATGGTCAGTCCCATAGAGTATCTTGCACCATAGAGAAGTCTGGAAAGTTCACAGCGGCCCATCTGGTCACATCCAAGGGGATACTCCGCAGAAGGCGGGGCATTCTTTAACGCAAGGTTTGTGACATTCGGATCATTGGGAGCCAACATTGGAGCTGCCAGTGCCATAAGAATAAAAATCAGGATCAGAGCCAGTCCAATAATGATTTGTCCTTTTCGTTTCATACCGTTTTCCTCCTATACGCAGGACAGATAGCACTCGAAAGCAGATCTGCCAGGGTGTTGAACAGAACGAACAACACGCCACATACCAGAATGGAACCGGAAATTCCATAGATGTCCATACTCTCGCAGGACTCCATCAGGTAAATACCAAGTCCCTGGATAGAGAAAACGCTCTCTACCAACGCGGAGGTCCCAAAAAGAGCGGCGCAGTATTGGGCGAAAAGCGTGATGGCTGCGGGGAGGGCATTTCGCAGCACCTCACCATACACGATTTTGGTGTTAGAAAATCCCCTTGCTCTGGCATAGGTCACATAGTCACTCTTGAGTTCATTCAGCACTGCCGCCCGCAGCACTCTGGCCGCAATGCAGATGATAGGAACCGCCATTGCCACCGATGGCAAAATCAAAGATTTGAAACTGCCGTCTGAAATCACACTGAAAATGGGGATCTGAACCGCAAATGCAGTCAGCAGGATCAGCGCCAGCCAAAAGCTCGGCACGCAAATCCCAATGATACAGATAATCCGCATGACATTATCGAAAATCCCGCCTTTTCGTATGACAGAGATAGCAGCAATCAGCACTGTGAAGATGATGACCCAAGCCATTGCCATCACTACCAGCATACAGGTTACAGGAAGGGCATCTTTGATATTTTCGATGACCGGCTGGCGGTTTGTGATTGCGGTTCCAAGGTCGCCGGTCAGTACACCCTTTATGTAATCTGTGTAGCGTTCCAGAAAGGGAGCATCCAGTCCCAGCTCCTCTCGCACAGCCTGAATCTGTTCCTCTGTTGCAAAGACATTGACCTTACGGACAATCATCTCCGCCGGGTCGGTTCCTGTGAAAACTTGTAGGCAGAAACTGAGTGTGACAACGCCCCAAATAACAAAGATAAAATTGATGATGCGTCTGGTAATCCTTTTTGCGGTTCCTCCCGCAATCCGCATGGTACATCCCTCCAAACTTTAGTTAGGTTATGCTAACCGCTGGTCCAAAAAAAGCAGCCGCGGTTCAGCGGCTGCTACACAGCGTACTCACCATTGGCACATCAATAATGATAACATACCAGGGTGGTACATTCTATAACCGGACAGGTCGGATTTTACTCCAATCAGGTCAGCAGTATTTGTGACGATATGCCTGCGGGGTCACTCCCATAACAGATTTGAATGCGGCAGAAAACTTGCTTTGGTTTTCATATCCCGCTACGCTTCCAATCTCCCCAATGCTCAAAGTCGGCTCTGAAATCAGCATTTCGGCAGCGGCCTCCATGCGTTTATTTTTGATAAAAGCTCCGATGGATGCACCAGAAATAGACTTAAAACACCTTTTTAAACTGGACTCAGCCAGCCCGAACATACAGGCAAGATCCCGAATGGTATCTTTTGAAAAAGGGTTTTCAATGATATACTGGTAAACCTCCTGTGTCCGTTTTGAGATATCTGCAGAAAACTGTTGCGGCCGACAAACTGCGCTGCCATCCAGAAGGCTCAAAAACAGTAGCAACTCAATGACCTTAATCCAAAAGTACGGAACCTGGATACGCTCGTCCACCGAGTAAAGTTCGCTAAATATATGGTCAATTTCGTGCTTAGATTTGATGATGAGGGAACGACCATCCGAACACAAACGATCCTTAATCTGTTCCAGACTGATATGTGCTTGCTGAAAACCCTGATCTAAGGTTTGCTGTGCTATATCCATTTCCAGTAGTACAGTGATACCTCGATATTTCTTTAGAGGAATCCGGGATCCGAGGAACACCTGCTTATCTTTGGAGAGGTAATCCACACAAAGGTCGCCTTCCCCTAAAAAGCTGACCGAACCACCTTCCAGCTCACACTCATAGCAACCTTCCAGGCAGTGATTGATCTGCAGGAAATCTTTTTCAAATCGGATGGGACGGAAACAAGAGTCCATTTTCAGATCGTTATATGTAATTTGAATGCCAGGTGCTACCTCAAAGCGCTGCATCGTTCCTTCGCCTGATTCATTTCCTTCATGCAACACTGTTTGAGTACCATCAGTTTCATTTTTAGTTGCATATATGTTATGAAATGCAGAAGTACTGTTCATAAAAAAACTCCTCTCACGACTCTTCCAAAGCAATGGGCTTTGAAAAGTAACTACATACCAACTATTTTTCTGACTGTATTCGCTGTCCTTATCGTTAATTTTGTACTGATATTTGCATTTGCTGTTTTAGACCACCAATTTGTTTTTTGATAATCTTTTCGACTAAAAGACCAGAATACCGTTCCTTTATATTCCTTTATCTTTTCCAATCCCTCTTTGGGCTCTCCGATTTCACTATATACATCTTTGAATGTAGTGGGCGGCATGATAAAAATTAGATTGTCATAAATCTCTTTGCTTTCATTGCCCCACCAATCGGGCGCATGATACAAAATGTCCTCAAGTTCTTCCTTTGATATGACAAAAACAGGGATATCTAAACCGAACTGATTTTTAATCATTTCCTCAATCCGGCTTGTAATCTTAATGGTATCAGCTGCATCACTTGAAAAAATCACATTGCCGCTGTTCAAATAAGTTTTGACCTCTACAAAATCAAGTTTTTCAAAGCCTTTTTTTAATTCTGCCATTGGCACTTTGTTTTTACCGCTTATATTGATACCTCTTAAAAAGGCAACATATCTTTTCGTGTTCATACACTCCTCCACAACTTCTGAACTGTCCCTTTTACTTAATATGCAAAATCAATCTCTCCAAAAATCATCTAACGCTTCAGCGAGCCATTTCGGTGCCTGCTGGTTGACTTCGTGTCCGCTTCCGGGTATCAGGCTCAGACTCGCCCCGCGGATCCGCTCCGCCAGTTCCTCAGACGCCTTTTTATTGGCCGTATCCTTCTCTCCGCAAATAACTAAAGTAGGGCAGGTGATGCTTCCGAGCTTCATACTGAAATCAAGCTCGGCCATAGTCTTAGACAGCTGAATGAAATTCTTTTTCGAGAAGCCCATCGACTCAAAGGATTTGCTCGGCATCAAACGAAATATGACATTCTGAACTGCCAGGAGTTTCTTCGGCATTACATACTGAGTACCGATGAGCACCAATGACTTTATTTTCTCAGGATGGTCGATGGTATAGTTCAAAGCGAGAATTCCGCCAAGAGACAGCCCGCATAGATTCATCCCATCGGACTCAGTCTCACAGTAGCGGCAAAACGCCGCATAGAGATTTTTATAATTGCATTCCTGCTCGCGGATCAGGGCTGGCAGGTTGGGACACATCACCTGTTCTGTCAGACTCATATGGGAAATGACCTGGTCCCAGCTCTCCGGCGTCTGACCAAGTCCATGTATGAAAATATATGCCATCACTTTTCGCCTCCTTGAGGATACTCATAGTTCTTATCCTTTGTCTGCAATCCTTGCCTCAGTAATAAAGAATCGTTGAGCCGCAAACATAGCCACAATCCCAACTCGTATACTCCTTGCCTTCAAAATGGGATACCGGATGCTTAAAACGAAGCCCAATGCCAAATTCTATGGGAGCAAAGAGTTCATCGGTATCAACCATTTCAATGTCAAGATCCTCCGGCACGATATTTCTGCCGTAAACATCCTCGTCTTTATACATCTCAATCTGATCAGCAGGGGTGGAGAGAAATTTTCCGCAGAGCAAGAATGCTACCTCCAAAGAACGCAGCTCATCTTCGTCGCATTCCTCTTTCGATAAGTCATACTCTTTTTTATGGACCTGAATCTTCGACGGATCCACACCAAGCGAGTCTAAGAAATCTCTCTGTTCTTTAGTCAATTTGGAAATCAGGATCCGGTTGGCCGCTTCATCGACCGCAAAGGTTTTTTCCGCATAAAGCGCCTTCGTTTTCTCTACATCAATATCCAGCTTCCAAGGATGAAAGTTAAATTCCATCGTTCCCTCCTGCGAAAATGTATTCTTATTTTTTGTTTTGCCAATTTGGCTTACAAGCTGTAAGCCCATTATCTCAGCATCTTAGGAACTGCTTACTTACTGACTAATATGTTAAAACCAACCTACTTTTTCATCTCTGAATTGAGGCTTATCTCCGTATTGGTACGGGTCATAGTTATTGATGTTACAACCGAACTCTTTGAGAAACAAGATTTTGTTGTCGTTTGTCCACTCAATAAGGGAAACTCCGTCAAACGCTTCAACCGTTCCATTTTTCATTTGATTTTTAAAGTACCATTCGACTATGGTCTTATTTTCTTTGTGAAAGAACTGTTTTATATCCCATTGAAGAACGGTGCCACGAGTATTCCATTCATCAAACCAAAGTTTGATTTTTTCAGAACCATGATACTCCGGTCCCCAGCTTTCAATATAGACGGAATTATCCGCAAACATCTCGGAAATACCCAAGTCTTTCTTCTGCAGCCACATATCAAACCATAAACGGATAATCTTTTCTCTTTCATTCATAGTCAAACATCTCACTAACTTCCAATTTTCGTTGCACATTACAATTAAAATTTATCTTTGTTCTATTATTTCTAATAGTCTTCTTGCATAATCATCTGCATGGTTTATTGAAAATTCTCCATGGTACATATTAGGAAGAACTTGTATAGAACTATTCTGCAGTTTTCTATGAATTAGTTCTGCTGATTTTTTCATTGAGTGATTTTCTTTTTCTCCGACAAAAATATGAACTATTGCTTCGCTCTCTTCAATCCCATCTTTTAAGGAATATAATGAGTTTTCCTGTAAAAAAGCAATCATATCGCCCTTTGTTATTGCACAAGTATCTTTGTAATAATTATCGAACAAATGCTGCTTTATTCGTAATGATTTGAATTGTAATTTTGAAAACCATTTATACTTTATCAAACCATAACAACTCCCAAACGCAGGCTTAATCATAAAATATGTGAATTTTGAAGGTATTACAAGTGCGCTTTCCACTATTGCATACTTACATATATCCTTACGATGAGATAAAATTTCAAGTAAAATCTGTCCTCCAAGTGATAGTCCTCCAATCAATAAAACGGAACCATCCAGTTTATCATTTATAAATTCTATAATCTCTAAAGCGTTATTTTCTATCGTTGTAAATCGTTTATCACTTCCTGCATGACCGTCTAATATAGGTATAATTATATGATAATTCGTTTGTAGCATTTCAGCAATTTCTTTGTAATTCCACCATGACAAACCACCTCCATGTAGGAGGATAATTACATTACTATTTCCTTTCCCATATTCAGCATAGTTCAACCTTTTTCACCTCGCTGTAAAATTCCAATTTGCTCTTCCTGTACCCGAACACAGCAGTTACTCACTTTTTTTCAATGTCATCATGAACTCCCGGACCATCTCGCGATCCAGCTCGTCGATCTCATCACGCGCATTGTCTTTACGGGTAATATATGAATTGTCACCGGTTTCCAGATACCCGTACAACTGCATATATGGATCATAGCCGGCGTCTTTCAAAGCCTTGACAATTCGATCCATACGGACTCTGAATTCCTGGTTATCCAAGGGAACCGCCTCCGTTATACCATTCTTCGGCTTCTTTTCTTCGTTCATCATACTCCTTCATCTCTTCCTGTGTGGCCGGACGGACCCGATGCTTACCACAATCAGGGCAGTCTGTCACATTCTCTTCATCCGATGCAAATAAATATCTGCACGCATCACAAGCATAAATCATTTCTTATTCCTCCGTTACCTCCGCATAATTGTACTCCAGCAGATCCTCCACCTGACAGCCCAGTACCTTGGATAAGGCGGTCAGCGTGCCGCCGGTGGCTCGGTTGATGTCCATTGCGCGGTTATCATACTCCTGAAGGGTCCTGAGATTTACCCCCGACCTTTCTGCCAGTTCCTTCTGTGAATAGCCGCACGCCTTCCGCAGCATTCTTAGCTTTGTCGGCGGCTTCTTTCTGCGGGCAATCGCATTGACGGTATCTACAAACTTGAGTTCTGACGCCTCGTGAAGGGTTGGATACATCTTTCGGATTTCCGTCATCGATACAATCTGGGAGATCTCGCGGAAAGAAATGCCCGTATACCACTGATAAAAGGCCACAATCCATCCGCACCAGTATTCCGGGGAACGGTCGTACTCGGCTTCTGCATCCGGCAGATCCATATCCGCTCCGCTCTTTCGCACAACCTCCATGGCAAGCTCCACACCGGACATACCGGAAACCACCCTTGGCGTACCCTTGGCAAACTGCCCGCCCAAATCGCTTACCAGGAACATATCGAAAAACTCATTGATCTCAAAATGGCAGGTATTGACCGCATAATCCATCATCTCGCCAAGGTTATTCATAGCGTCAGACAAATATTGTTCATCGTAAGCGTGGGTCATCTGGGGTCAGCTCCTCTCTTAAGATATCTCTCATATACAGGCCGTTCAGGTCGTCCTTTTCAAGTTCTGCTCTATAGGCCGCTCTCGCCTCATCATCACGGGCCTTGCGCTTGGCATAATATTCGGTATTATCTACACCCACATAAGAGATAAACTGGATTGCATCAAAGGCTGCAGGGCTTTTCAGCACGATCTGCTCCCCCAGTTTCCCAAGGCGCATGGCATATGACAGCTGGTTCAGCGATATTTCATTTCCGATAAAAGCTCTGGCAAAGGAAAAATAGGAATCATCCGCACGGTAGCCGATGATCACATCATACTCGGACAGATCCAGCAAATAGTTCTTTTTCAGCCAGTCAATGCTGCGCTGCTGTATGGGGGAGGAGACGCGGATTTTTCTGTAAGTTACAAGAAGCGCCAGCCAGTGCAGAATGGTATACTCAGATAATTTCAGCACATTCAACTTGCTCAGATCAATCTCATACTGGTTGCAGTATCCGTCGATGTTCTCGCTGCACGCCCATTCCTTGGCCAGCTGCAAATGTTCCGTACAATAAAAGCCACGGCCATAGTCGTTATATGTTTTCCCTTTCCCATATACAGGCTTTTTTATGATCTCAGGGGATCCGTGGTATAAAATCGTCTTCATCGCCATGCTCCTTTCTACGGATATAATTCGTCCTCGACTATATTATACGCATTATATCCGTAGAAATCAAGTATCAGAAAACATTTTATCAATATCTGCTGTCATTCTTCTGAGAAGTAAAGGAACAGCGGTCTTGAAATGTATTTCAAAACCGCCGTTGAAAATGTAAATTGAGCCCACAGAGCCAAGGAAATTCCCTTAGGTTCTGCTTGTCTGTTTTTTGAAAGAAACGGTTCCCGAGATACAGGCGGCGATACTGGCCACCACATGGCTAACCAATACCGCAACCCAAATCCCGTTAAGTCCAAAGCCCACATAGTAAAGTAAATAGGACAGCGGAATCCGAACCACAATGTAATAAAAGATCATCAGGAACATACTCTTTGAGGGTTTCCCCATACCGTTAAGAGCGCCGAGATAGCAGTTTGTAACCGTATTCAGAAGATACCCGATGCTGACAATCAGAAAATAAGTTCCGACAATGGCCGCCACAGCATCGCTCTTAACGAACAGGCCGGAAAGCTGCTTTGAAAAGCCAATCACAAGCACTGAAAGAATCACAAGCAGTCCACATCCATACCCCAAGGCACATTTTAAATAATCCTTGGCTCGGTCATATCTCTTTCCGCCAACACACTGTCCGATAATAGTTGTCAAAACCATATTCAGGGCCATAGCCGGATAAAAAACGATAATCTCCAGTTTCCCGGCAACTCCATAGGCAGCGATGGCCGTTATACTGTATGTACTGACGAGAGCTGTGAGAAAAGTTGTGCTGACCGCCGGAATACTCTGCTGGATAACCGATGGAACCGCTTTCTGAACCAACGGGAGTATGTCGGACTTATCAAACTCAGAAATCTTGAATGCAAACAATTTTTTCTTTTTGAGATAGACCAGCATAAACAAGAGGCAAATTGTTTCTGAGAGCAGGGTCGCAATCGCAGCGCCATTGAATCCAATGAAATGGATGAAAATAGGGTCCAGAACCGCATTCAGGATTGTCGTTGTCAGCATGGCTATCGCTTGAAACATCGAATTCCCAAAGCTGCGCAAAACGGCGGCAAAATAGCAATACAGGTAAATTGCAATGTATCCTAACACATAAACGGATAAGTAACTGTATGCCATATCATAGGTTTCAGCCGGAGTATTTAAGGCACTTAGAATACTTGGAAGCAGAAGTTCCAGTATGACCGTCACAAGAACGGAAAAGACGACTGCCACACAGAAAGAGGTGGCGATCAAACTTTCCGTCCGCTTTTTGTCCTTTGCCCCAATGGCTTGTGAGAGCAAAATAGACACCCCGTTTGTCGCTCCCATAGCCACAGAGGTCAAAATCAAAATAATCGGGGTTGAGTTGGTCAAAGCCGCATACGCAGTTTCTCCCAATAAGTTTCCGATCCAAAGGCTGTCCACAAGGTTATACATCATATTCAAAAACATGGCGGCAATCATCGGGAGCGCCATTGTCATAAGGCAGCGCCTCGTATTTCCACCGATAAAATCAATTTTTGTTGGCATAAGAGTACCTTCCTTTCTGTTGTAAGTGAATGAATATTATTCATTATCAATCCTTTGAAATACCCCTACCAAACTCAGTAGGGGATACTTCAAAGATGCAGCGCATAAATTAGAAACGCCCGAATCCGATTTGCTTTTTCTTTCTGATCCGCACCGTCTTCCAGCAAAATACCAAGCTGTCCATAAACGCAAAACATCGCGGCTGTCGATAAATCTTCAAGCTGAATTTCGCCCTTTTCCTTAGCCTTCAGCAGTAGCTTTTCTACGATGGGAACCAGCTTCTCGCTTGTTTTGAGTGAAAGCTGATTATGGAATTTTTTGTTTTGAGGGCCATGGAAAACAGCGTAATATTTTGTATTCTTATCTTCCACAGTAGCCGGCATCTTCTCAATAAATTCTTTTAGAGGGATGTCACTGCTTTCTGCTAACTCTGCAAACTGAGCCACCAGTATATCGGCATACTGATCAATGGCACTGTCAAACAATACTTCTTTGGATGGAAAGTAACGATAGCACAATCCCTGTGCTACTCCGATTTCCTTTGCGATATCCGTAATCGTCGTTTTTTCGTAGCCTTTTTCGCCAAACAATCTGAGAGCGACATCAAAGATCTCTTGCTTGCGCTCTTCCGGCTCCTTTGTAATCCGCATATCAGGACCTCCTTTCCTTTAGGATATCATATCCGTCCTAAAAAATCAATGAATGAACATCAATCATTTTTTGCCCATAGCAATGCAAGCAGTATTTCCTATCCGCTCCCACGATACATCACGGAAACGCTCTGAAAGCATCGAAACCATTTCTGCTTCAGAATATATTTTGACATCGCCTTCTTTGCTATGCCGCATATAGAAATTCATGATCGCACGCCCTACAAGGGGCTGCCAGCAATCTCCCATCAGAAAAGTCCCTCCCGGCTTCAATACCCGGTATACTTCCCTTAATACATTTTGCGGTGCAGGATAATGATGGAACGAGTCGTTGCAGTACACAACATCAAAAGCATTGTCCGAGAAAGGGAGTGACTCGCTGTCTCCTAATATCAGCTTGACTTGTTCCGGCAATTTTGACTTGGCAACAGCAAGCATTTTCTCGGATAAGTCGATGCCGCACAGTTCTTTATGGGTATCCTCCAGCAAAATGAGCTTCAGCATCTCTCCCGTCCCGCATCCTAAATCCAGGGCAGACTGAAACGGAATATGTGACAGCTTTTCCAACAGGACGGGATAAAGAGAACGGGCGTGCTGTCCCTTCATATCTTCGTCGTAGGTAGCGGCCTGTCGATTAAATGCTGCTTTCGAGTTTTCCTTTATGGCATTCATGGCTCTGCCTCCTTTCCATCCATTAGTATAGCACCTTTTTTTGAAATGTCAATGAATAATATTCATTCATTTATTGCCCGCTGATATTTTTTCTTCATTCATTCTGCTGAGCAATCGTCCTGGATCCTTTAAAACTGAAGAGTGGCCACTGTCGGAAGTGACCAGGAAATGGATTACGAAGAAAATAAGCAGCAGCACAGATGGGTGAAAACCCAATTGTGCTGCTGCTTGTCAATGAGGGAGTAATTCCCTTCTATTCTTCTTTATGAGCATTGTAAGCATCCCTCAGATGCTTGAAGGACTCCTGGCTGATTACATGCTCCATCCGGCAAGCATCCCGCTCTGCTGACTTCGGATCAACACCTGCTTCAGTAAGTAAATCCGTAAAAAAGCAGTGCTTTTCATAGGTCTGCTCGGCAACTTCCTGTCCTAACTTAGTCAAATGAAGAAAGTGATCTATATCCATTGTGAGAAAGCCTCCGTCTCGCAAGGTAGCCACTGCATGGCACACGCTGGGCTTTGACACCTCCATGTGCCGGG
>ENA-UALL01000178-UALL01000178.1-human-gut-metagenome-genome-assembly--contig:-NODE-178-length-37805-cov-7.674596_pt1 | contig 37805 bp, 35 predicted proteins | sample MGYA00243699_ERZ654466 | MGnify/ENA primary metagenome ERZ654466 (study PRJEB26926, sample SAMN06164635) | human gut metagenome | biome: ENVO:00009003; feature: ENVO:2100002; material: ENVO:00002003...
AATATCCCCCACTGCTGCCTCCCGTAGGAGTCTGGGCCGTGTCTCAGTCCCAATGCGGCCGATCAACCTCTCAGTTCGGCTACCGATCGTCGCCTTGGTGGGCCGTTACCCCACCAACTAGCTAATCGGACGCGAGCCCATCCTTCAGCGAATAAATCCTTTGGCAGCAGAGCCATGCGGCCCCGCTGCGTTATGCGGTATTAGCGGCCGTTTCCAGCCGTTGTCCCCCACTGAAGGGCAGGTTGCTCACGCGTTACTCGCCCGTCCGCCACTAAGTTAAGCAAGATTCCACCGAAGCTTCATCAGCGCTTAACTCCGTTCGACTTGCATGTGTTAGGCATGCCGCCAGCGTTCGTCCTGAGCCAGGATCAAACTCTCTAAAATATGATATCATAACCTCTTACGAGGTCATAACCTATTTCAGAGCTTCTTAGCTCATCTCTTGACGCTCAGCGTCTTTGATTCTTCCGAATCTACTCAATTAACGGGTAGTTAATTTCGTCACTTCTGTGTTGTTTAATTTTCAAGGTCCCCTGGCCCGCTCCCGCGGGCGCCCCCCGTTTGGGGTGCTCGACTATAATATCAAATCCCAACCCCTTTGTCAATACCTTTTTTTCAATTTTTTTTGCTTTTTTCGCTTTTTATACCTAATTATATTATATTAACTGTATCACAAGCATGGGTGTGTTGGGCTCTGCTGTGGTGGCCCCCTGGCAACGCCTCCCCTCCTCAAACGTCACCCTGTTTATGAATATACAGCATTATATCGAATATTTATTCATATATTCGTGTATATTCCAAAAAAGCTTTTGTTATAATTATTGGATTTCCCTTGATAAGCAAGGCTTGTTTGGAGGTTTTCCCAAAAATGGCCTGCCGGAATAATTATACACAAAAACCCCTTGCAATATTTTGAAACGATGCTATAATAGAGGGCATGAACCAACAGAAAGGATGCGGACTTTTCATGGAACAGATTAAAAAAGTGGTTTTGGCTTACTCGGGCGGCCTGGATACCTCTATTATTATCCCCTGGCTGAAAGAAAATTACAACAATTGTGAGGTTATCGCGGTGTCCGGCGATGTCGGGCAAGGCACAGAGCTGGACGGCTTGGAAGAAAAGGCCATTAAAACCGGCGCATCCAAGCTGTACGTTTTGGATTTGAAAAAAGAATACGTTGAAGATTACATTTGGCCTTGTCTGAAAGCCGGCGCGACGTATGAGACATATCTGCTGGGCACATCGCACGCCCGCCCCTGCATCGCCAAAGCGCTGGTGGATATCGCTAAAAAAGAGGGTGCCGACGCTATTTGCCACGGTTGCACCGGCAAAGGCAACGACCAGGTGCGGTTTGAGCTGGCCATCAAAGCCTTCGCTCCCCAAATGAAGATCATCGCCCCCTGGCGGGTTTGGGATATTAAATCCCGCGATGAGGAAATTGATTATGCCGAAGCGCACAACATCCCGCTGAAAATCAACCGGGAAACCAACTATTCCAAAGACAAAAACCTGTGGCATTTGTCCCATGAAGGTCTGGATTTGGAAGACCCTGCCAATGAGCCGTTGTACAACAAACCCGGGTTTTTGGAGATGGGGGTATCGCCCGAGCAGGCTCCCGACAAACCGACCTATGTCAAAATCTCCTTTGAAAAAGGCATTCCCGTAGCGGTGGACGATGAAAAGCTGGGCGCTGTTGAGCTGGTGGAAAAGCTGAATCAACTGGGCGGCGAAAACGGCATCGGCTTGCTGGATCTGGTGGAAAACCGGTTGGTCGGCATGAAGAGCCGCGGCGTATACGAAACTCCTGGCGGCGCAATTCTGTACAAGGCGCATCAGGTTTTGGAAACCATCACGCTTGATCGCGACACCCAACATTATAAGGAATTGGTCGCTCAAAAATTCGGCGAGTTGGTTTATTTCGGTCAATGGTTCACCCCCTTGCGCGAAGCGTTATCCGCTTTTGTTGACAAAACGCAGGAAACCGTTACCGGCGATGTGACGTTGAAACTTTACAAAGGCAATATGATCAATGCCGCTGTCACCTCTCCCTATTCGCTTTATGATGCCGAAGTCGCTTCTTTTGGCGATGACGAGGGGGCTTATAATCAGATGGACAGCCAGGGCTTTATCAATCTGTTCGGCCTGCCCATCAAGGTGCAGGCGATGAAAAAGGGTCTGTAATTTTTTCGAGACGGCGTACCTGAGGCGGGCACCCCGGCGGTGCCCGCCCTATCCTTCTTTGGGAAAGGTGATGGTAATATGAAGCTGTGGGCCGGACGGTTCCAAAAGGACATCGACAAAAAAACCAATGATTTCAACTCCTCCATTTCCTTCGACTGCCGCATGGCGCAGGAGGATATTGCTGGCAGCATGGCCCACGCGGCGATGCTGGCCAAGCAGGGAATTATTTCCGCGGAGGACGGCGAGGCCATCCGCGAGGGGCTGGCCGGGATTGCCGCCGATTTGCAGTCCGGCAAACTGGCCATCGACCCACAGGCGGAGGATATCCACACCTTTGTGGAGGGGGAGCTCACCTCGCGCATAGGGGATGCCGGGAAGCGCCTGCACACCGGGCGCAGCCGGAACGATCAGGTGGCGCTGGACCTGCGCCTGTACCTGAAAAACGCGGTGCAACCCCTGCGGGCACAACTCATAGAGTTGACCGGCGTACTGTGCAAGCAGGCTGACCGCTGGGCCGGCGCCATCATGCCGGGCTACACCCATCTGCAACGGGCACAGCCGGTGACCTTTGGCCACCACTTGATGGCCTATGCGGAAATGCTGCTGCGGGATATCGGCCGTTTGGACGATGCGGTGAAACGGATGGACGTTTCTCCCCTGGGCAGCGGCGCACTGGCTTCCACCACCTATCCGCTCGACCGCCAGGCAGTGGCAAACAGCCTGCATATGAGAGGGGTCACCCACAATTCGCTGGACGGCGTTGCCGACCGGGATTTCACCGTGGAACTGGCAGCGGCACTGTCGCTTGTGATGGTCCATCTTTCCCGCTTTTCGGAAGAAATCATCCTGTGGTGCTCCTGGGAATTCAAATTCATCGAGCTGGACGACGCGTTTGCCACCGGCTCGTCGATTATGCCCCAAAAGAAGAATCCGGACATTGCCGAGCTGGTGCGGGGCAAAGCCGGGCGGGTGTTCGGCGATCTGATGACCCTGCTGACCATGATGAAGGGTCTGCCTTTGGCTTACAACAAAGACATGCAGGAGGACAAGGAAGCCATCTTTGACGCGGTGGACACTGTTCACATGTGCCTGACCGCCTTTATCCCCATGATCGACACCATGACCGTGCTGCCCGAAAACATGCGAAAGGCAGCGGCAGGCGGCTTTATCAACGCCACCGACTGCGCGGATTATCTGGTGGGAAAAGGGCTTCCCTTCCGGGACGCATATAAGGCGACCGGTACTCTGGTGGCCCTGTGCATTGAAAAAGGCCTCACCCTGGAAACGCTTCCCCTTCAGGATTACCGGGCGGTGTGCGACCTGTTTGATGAGGACGTGTTCGACGCCATATCCCTTGACCGCTGTGCAGCCATGCGGCGGGTGTACGGCGGTCCCGCTCCCGAAAATGTGCGCGAGCAGGTAAAGCGGGTGCAGGCTCTGCTGCAAGAACTGGAAAACTCTTTAGAAAAATAAACGGAGGTGTTTGAAATGATCCAGGCTGGAATTATCGGCGCTACCGGTTACGCCGGGATCGAGTTCGTCCGTCTGCTTCTCCAGCATCCGCAGGCGACGGTCGCCGCCGTCAGCTCGGTATCGTTTGAAGGACAGGCGCTGGCGGATGTTTATCCCAATTTGAACGGCATCACCTCGTTGACATGCACCAATGCCGAGGACGTGATCAGCCAAAGCGATGTGGTGTTCGCCGCTTTGCCCCACGGCCTGTCACAGGATACGGCGGCCGCCTGCGTGCAGCAGGGGAAAAAGTTCATTGATTTGGGCGCAGATTTCCGCTTGGACGATCCGGCGGAATATACCCAGTGGTATCAGTGCGAATTCAAGCACCCCGAACTCCACCGGCAGGCGGTGTACGGCCTGTGCGAGCTGTTCCGGGAGGACATCCGGAAAGCTTTTGTCATCGGCAATCCGGGCTGCTACCCCACCAGTGTGGCGCTGGGGCTGGCCCCGGCTCTGCAAAAGGGGCTGGTCTCCCCCTCCGGCATTGTGGTGGATTCCAAATCCGGCACCACCGGCGCCGGCCGCAAACCCACCCAAACCACCCATTTCCCCGATTGCAACGAAGCGTTTTCCGCTTACAAGGTCGCGTCTCACCGGCACACGCCGGAAATAGAACAAACCCTGTCCAAGCTGGCCGGGCAAGCCGCCACCGTCACCTTTGTCCCTCACCTGTTGCCGGTCAACCGGGGGATCCTGTCCACCATTTACGCCCGTTTGTCTAAGGGCGTTACCCCCGATCAGGTGCGGCAAGCGTATGAGCAGGCCTATGCTTACGAACCGTTTGTGCGGGTACTGGCCCCGGGCAAGGAGGTCAACATCCGCAACGTGCGCTGCTCCAATTACTGCGACATACAGGTATATACCGATGTCCACACCGGGCTGCTGGTCGTTACCTCGGTGATCGACAACATGGTCAAGGGTGCGGCCGGGCAGGCCATCCAGAACATGAACCTGCTGTTCGGACTGGAGGAAACCGCCGGGCTCACCATGATCCCGCCCGCTTTTTAATGAAAATCAACCGCTCCATATGGGGCGCTTCGAGGTGAATGCTTGTGTCAACCTTCCTTCCCGGCGGCGTGACCGCCCCCAAAGGATTTACCGCCGCCGGCATCCATTGCGGCATTCGGAAAAACCGCAGCAAAAAGGATCTGGCGTTGATCCTCTCCGACCGTCCGGCCAGCGCGGCCGCCGTTTATACCCGCAACCTGGTAAAAGGCGCTCCCATCGCCGTGACCGCCTCCCACATTGCGGATGGGACCGCCCGCGCGGTCATCTGCAACAGCGGCATCGCCAACACATGTGCAGCCGACGGCATAGAAAAAGCCGAGGCCATGTGCCGGCTGACCGCCGGCGCCCTGGGGCTCAAGCCTGAGGACATCATTGTGGGGTCCACCGGCGTGATCGGTCCCTCCATCGACCTGGAACCCATCGCCTCCGGGATGGACGCGCTGGTGAAGGCGCTTTCCCCGGACGGGGGCAGCGACGCAGCCGAAGCCATCATGACCACCGATACGGTGAAAAAAGAGCAGGCGGTGAAATTCACCCTGGGCGGGGTGGAATGTGTGCTGGGCGGCATTGCCAAAGGCAGCGGGATGATCGCTCCCAACATGGCGACCATGCTCTGCTTTCTGACCACCGACGCGGCCATAGCTCCCGCCTTGCTGCAGGAGGCTTTGGGAGAGGTGGCAGCCGACACCTTCAATATGCTGTCGGTAGACGGCGACACCTCCACCAACGACACGCTGGCCATTTTGGCCAACGGGGCGGCCCAAAACAGCCTTGTCACCGAAAAAGGGGAAGATTACCAGGCCTTTTGCGCTGCCCTGAAAGCGCTCTGCACCCAGCTTTGCCGGGAGCTGGCCGCCGACGGAGAGGGCGCGACCAAGCTGTTGGAGTGCCGGGTCAAAGGGGCAAAGGACAAATCCTGCGCCCGCACCATCGCCAAAGCGGTGATCGAATCCGCCCTTGTCAAGGCGGCCATGTTCGGGGAAGACGCCAACTGGGGACGGGTGCTGTGCGCCATCGGCTATTCCGGGGCGGACGTGGATATACACAAGGTCGAGGCTGCGTTCGAATCGGCCGCCGGCCGGGTGGTTGTCTGCCAGGAGGGAGCGGGAATCGAATTCAGCGAGGAGCTGGCGTCCCGCATTCTCCACGAAAAAGAGATTGTGATTGCGATTGACCTTGCCGACGGGGAAGGCGAAGCGACCGCCTGGGGCTGCGACCTGACCTATGACTATGTGAAGATCAACGGCGACTACCGCACCTGACAGGAGGGCTTACCCATGCAGACGATTTCCACTGCCGACAGGGCGCAGGTGTTGACTCGCGCTCTGCCGTATATCAAACAGTACACCGGCAAAACCGTGGTCATCAAATACGGCGGGAACGCCATGGTGAGCGACGAACTGAAATCCGCCGTGATGGAAGACATCGTCCTTCTGTCCACCGTGGGCATCAAGGTGGTGCTGGTGCACGGGGGCGGCCCCGAAATCAACGCCATGCTCAAAAAGCTGGGGAAGGAATCCCGGTTTGTCGACGGCCTGCGCTATACCGACCGCGAGACCATGGACGTGGTGGAGATGGTGCTGGCCGGGAAGGTGAACAAATCCCTGGTGCAGTATCTGGAACAGCAGGGGGGCCGGGCCATCGGGCTGTGCGGGCTGGACGGCGGCATGATCAAGGCGGTCCGGCACACGGAAAAGGATTTGGGATTTGTGGGCGACATCACGCAGATCAACGTCACCCTGATCCGCAACAGCCTGGAAAACGACACCATTCCGGTGGTGGCGACCATCGCCGCCGGGGAACCGGACGAGCAGGGCAATTTGGTGGCCTACAACATCAACGCCGATATTGCCGCCTCCCGCATTGCCGCCTCTCTGGGCGCAGAAAAATTGGTGCTGATGACCGATGTGCGGGGACTGCTGCGGGATAAGGACGATGAAGGCTCCCTGATCTCGGTGGTCCACGTCAGCGAGGTGCCCCAGCTGAAAAAGCAGGGGGTGATCTCGGGCGGTATGATTCCGAAGATCGACTGCTGTGTGGAGGCGGTGCGCCGGGGCGTGAAACGCACCCACATCATCGACGGCCGGATCCCCCACTCCATTTTGATTGAGATGCTGTCCGACGAGGGCATCGGCACCATGTTTTTATAATACAGAACCGAGGGATGTTCCAATGACGTTAGAAGAAATCCAAAAGCAGCACGACGCCGCTTTAATGCCTACCTACGGCCGGTTCCCGGTGGCTCTGGTACAGGGAAAAGGCGCAACGGCCACCGATGTGGAGGGTCGCTCCTATATTGATTTCGGCAGCGGCATCGGCGTTAATTCGATGGGATACTGCGACGAAGGCTGGGTGACCGCCGTGAGCGAACAGGCCGCCCGGCTCCAGCATATATCCAATCTGTACTACAGCCCGGTGCAGACCGCCTTTGCCGCCGAGCTGTGCGCCGCCACCGGCATGGGCCGGGTTTTCCTGTGCAACTCCGGGGCCGAGGCCAACGAATGCGCCATCAAGCTGGCCCGCAAATTCAGCCGGGACACCTACGGCGAGGGCCGGTATGAAATCATCACCCTGCGCCAGTCCTTCCACGGGCGGACCATGGCCACCCTGACCGCCACCGGGCAGGACGCGCTGCATGTTTCGTTTGACCCGTTCCTCCCCGGCTTTTCCTATGTGCCGGCGGAGGATATGGACGCCCTGCGCGCGGCGGTGACTGACCGCACCTGCGCCGTGATGCTGGAGTGTGTGCAGGGCGAAGGCGGGGTCATCGCCCTTTCGGATGATTACCTGCGGGATGTGGAACGCCTCTGCCGGGAGAAAGGTCTGCTGATGATGGTGGACGAGGTGCAGACCGGCGCGGGACGAACCGGGAAGCTGCTGGCCTTCCAGTATGCCGGGATTCATCCGGATGTGGTCACCATGGCCAAGGGCCTGGGCGGCGGGCTGCCCATCGGCGCCTGCCTGTGCAGCGAAGCCTTAAAGGATGTGATGGGGCCGGGCTCTCACGGTTCCACCTTTGGCGGCAACCCGGTGGTCTGTGCGGGGGCGCGGTATATCCTCTCCCGTTTGACCGCCCCAGGCTTTATGGAGGAGGTCGCCCGCAAAGGCGATTACCTGCGCGGGGCCATTTCCGCCATGCCCCATGTGGCCGAGGTGCGGGGCCGCGGCATGATGATCGGCGTGCGGCTGGACACGGAAAACGCCCGCCAAATCGCTGAAAAATGCCTGCAAAACGGGCTGCTGATCCTCACGGCAAAAACGCTGCTGCGCCTGCTGCCGCCGCTGACCATCTCACAGGAAGAAATGGACCAGGGACTTGCGATTTTAAAAACCGTATTGGAAGGAGCGGACGAACTATGAAACATCTTTTAAAGCTGCTGGATCTCTCCACCGAGGAAATCATCGATATCCTCAACCTGGCCGACCAGCTCAAATACGAGTTAAAGCATGGCATCGAGCACAAGCTGCTGGCCGGCAAAACGCTGGGAATGATCTTCCAGAAATCCTCCACCCGCACCCGCGTCTCGTTTGAAACCGGCATCTATCAGCTGGGCGGCGCCGGGCTGTTCCTGTCCTCCAACGACCTGCAGATCGGCCGGGGCGAACCGGTGGAGGATACCGCGCGGGTGCTGTCCCGCTATCTGGACGGCATCATGATCCGCACCTTTGACCAGGAAGAGGTGGAAAAGCTGGCCCAGTACGGCAGCATCCCGGTCATCAACGGGCTCACCGATTTCTGCCACCCCTGCCAGGTGCTGGCCGACCTGATGACGGTGCGGGAGCACAAAGGGGTGCTGGAAGGGCTGAATATGTGCTATATCGGCGACGGCAACAACATGGCCAATTCCCTGATCGTCGGCTGCCTCAAGGTGGGGATGCATGTCTCCATCGCCTGCCCGGACGGCTACCGTCCCGACCCGTCTGTGCTGGAATTTGCCGCCGGTTATGGCGACCGGTTTGTGCTGACGGACGATTGCCGCAAGGCGGCAGCGGATGCCGATGTGATCTTCACCGATGTGTGGGCTTCCATGGGCCAGGAGGGCGAAGCAGACCAGCGGAAGGCGGTTTTCAAAGGTTATCAGGTTGGCGCCGAACTTCTCGCCGCCGCGCACGAGGACTGCATGGTGCAGCATTGCCTGCCGGCCCATCGGGGCGAAGAGATCACCGCAGATGTGTTTGAAGCCCATGCAAACGAAATTTTCGACGAAGCGGAAAACCGGCTGCATGCCCAAAAGGCCGTTATGGTCACTTTGATGAAATAAACGCGAATGCAGAGGGAGCCGCTTACCGGCTTCCTCTGTATTGCTTTTGCGTTCCGGCATGACCCCTCTCAGGGCAAATCATCAGAAGTTCCCGCACCAGGCAAGGGCCACCCTTTGCCGCCGGGCGAACTGCCCGCATCTTCCCTTTATCAGGCCGCTGTGGACTGCTTTCCTGCCGTTGTTCTCCGCTTTACCAGACGCCGCCTCCATAGCCCAAGCCCTTGGCCACGGGGATAAAAAAGGACAAGGCGACCGCTTTCGGCGCAAATCCTTCAAATTCCACAAAAAAAGGTTGCTTTGTGTGCAGCAACTTTATAAGAGCTGTATATGGACATTCTCATTCTTGTTCTTTATACTTTATGTGTAAAAATTTCACAATAGGAAGAAAAAGAAAAGAGGATGTATCATGAGAAAAAAGCCATGGCTTCGCCTGATCGCCGTCATTGCAACAGCAGGGATTCTGTCCTCTGCGTCCAGCGTATTTGCTCAGGGCCTGCCCCAGCAGCCAGCCGGGCAGGCGGAGACCGCCGTCTCCCAGGAGGCAGCGCCGGTCTACCAGCAGTGGCAGGAGCTTCCGCAAAACATCCAGGCCCTGATGCCCCAGCTTGAGCAGGCGGACGTCATCGTCCCCAGCGATGACCCATATGAGCTGACGGTGAAACACCCGGACGGCACCTACACCACCGAAGTGTACGCGGTGCCGGTGAAGTATCAGGACAGCCAGGGCGAAACCCAGTATGTGGATACCTCCATACAAAAGCCCTCCCTGCTCAAGCGGATGTTCTCCTCGCAGGCCTATACCAATAAGGAAGGGTATGTCGCCCTGACCTATCCCACCGAAATCAGCAAGGGCGTGCAGGTGGACGGGGCCTTTACCTGGTCCATCCCCGAACGGGAGCAGCAGGACAAAGCGGATGGAACCACCACCCCGGAAGGCAGCGGGAAGGTGGTGTATTCCGAAGCGTTTGGGGAAAACACGTATGTGGAATACATCAACACCTACGCCGGGTTCAAGGAAAACATCGTCCTGGAAAAGAACATCGGCCAAAACACCTTTGACTTTGTGTTTGAGTCGGACGAGTACATGCCGGTGCTGGTGGACGAAAACAGGGCCATTGAGATTGTTTTAAAATCCGACCCCGGCCAGAGCAAATACACCATTTCCCCGCTGTATGTCTACGATTCCTTTGACCCCACCACGTCGGATGACCCCTATTCCCACAAGCACTGGACCGACGACTGCCATTATGACATCATCCCCCAGCAGGAAGGGCGCTACATCATCCGGGCGGTGGTATCGGAAGACTTTTTGAACCACCCGGAGACTGTCTATCCCGTCACCATCGACCCGTCCCTGAACACCAGCTATGCCGCCTCCAATGTGGAGGATGGGTTTGTCAAGGAATCGGATAAAAAAGGATACGGTAAATACGATTACCTGCAGTTCGGCTATCTGAATGGCAAAATCTATTCGTATGTCAAATTCATTAACCTTCCGCAATTCCCTGCGGGTTCTTATTTCACCGGCGCTACCTTTAAGGTGACCTTCCGCACCGGGCAGAATACCCCGGCCAATATGAAGGCGACCGTCAAGGAATGCAACAAGGACTTTTCCGAATCCACCCTCAACTGGAACAACAAGCCCACCGGCAAAACGGCGCTGTCCTCGGTGCTGCCCAAAATCACCAACGGCTATCTGGACTATTACAATTTCACCGTGACGGGCGCCGTGCGCAATTGGTATACCAAATACACCAATTACGGCCTGGTGTTTGATTACCAGAACGAAACCTACAGCGACTATAACTCGGTTGTTTCGTCCGAAGGCGACGCCGCCCGCGCCCCCAAGCTGACCATCAATTACGCGCTCAAAACCAACACCACATCCGGCATCACCAACGATGCGTATTATTATATCCGCAACCGGGCGTCCGGCAAATGCCTGAGCATACCGGGTTCGGGCATATATGTGGATCAGGAAAGCTACAAGGGCACGGCCAACCAGCTGTGGAAGGTGCACTACAACGGCGACGGCAGCTATGCCATCTCTTCCCCGGCAAAACCGGGATATTATCTGTATGCCGGAACAGATATGGACAAGGGTTTGATATCCCTTAGCCAGGAAAACGGGAAACTTCCGGATGACTGCCGGTTTTTGATCCTGACCACCAGCACGGGAGATTACCGCATTACCTCCCGGTTTACCAGCCCCATGTGGGCGATGACCGCCGGGCGCACCAGCAGCTCCACGGTGGAAACCTATACCTACACCGCCGTCACCGACCAGCAATGGTATTTCCAAAAATATAGCCTGTCTTTGTCTGCGAGCAACGAGATGTTAACGCGCCAAACCATGCTGATAAGCCCCAGCACAACCGCGTTACCGCTTACCTGGAGTTCCAGCGATTCATCGATCGCTATGGTCAGCGATGGGCTTGTGTATGCGCGCACCCCCGGCACTGTCACCATCACGGCCACTGCCTCCAATGGCGTTAAGGCGAATTACTCTATAACAGTTATAGATCATCGTACAAAGGTTTTGAGAAGTCTCACAAAAAATGAAATATATTATTTGTATTCTCCTAAGACCAAGATGGTCCAATCTGAATTACCTATTGAGACACGATTGGATTTTATCGAGATATTTAAAAAATACGATGAAGATACTATTGATATAGCAAAATTAAATGCGGAATTAAAGTCCTCTTTAAATGCGGATTTCCCGTTATGGTTTACCCAAAATCTGTGGTCAGAGTATGTCCTTGGTTCAAAAGGTATGTTTACACCGGAAATGCAGGATAAGCTGACCCAGCAATATTTGGAAACCTTGCGACAATTTATAGTTATTGTTGGGTTTGACTGTGCAGCAAGATTGTCTCCATTTGATGCAGCGGGTAATATTAAATATAATGCGACAAAAGAAGAAATCCAAGCCGATTTTGCCCATGCATTAACGAACAATCCCTCATCCAATAAGGTGATGTTAGGTAGTACTTATGGTGGTGTTAAGTATCATGTTGTGGCCAGTGAAAATAATATGACCTATTTTTATTCGGCATACTATGAACAGTTAGAGGCTAAATATGGGCCGAACTATATGCGTGCGATTAATCGGCAGTTTTTAGCCGAACAAACTGCGTTAGGAAAGGAAATATGGTTTTCCCATAATCCAGCCAATCTAAAACCGGATACGGGATTTGAAATGGAAGTAAATTGGTTAAAGCAGTATTACGGTATTACTGATTTTAATGCCACCAATCTTCAAAAGGTTGGAGATTTATGGAAGCTTGTTCCATAGTAATACACGGAAGGAGAGACATTTATGAAAGGTGATTCGTTGGATATCTATTTTACGGAAAAAATGCAAAATTGGCCGTTGGATGATTGCGCTAAAGGATTTGAAAAATGTTGGTACTGGCTTTTTTCGGAGGATGCAACGCCACGGTTTGCACGAGCACGCAATGATGTGCCATATAATATTGTACGGCAATTAAAGGATGAGGAGAAAGATTTGGTTCGTAAAAAAATACACGAACGATTGCATAATGGTTTTTTTTCAGAATTGTATGTGATTATTTTGGTATATTGGCGGGACAAAGAAGCGATTCCTTTGTTGAAAGAACAATTAAAAAATTTTAAGATTCGAAACAAAGGCAAAAATTGCGATTTTTCAAGTTGGATTACGCTTTGCAAAGATGCGATAAAGCGCCTTGAAAAGAGTTAGGCGACAAAAGATAGCAACGCGCGCCGAAGCTGACGCTGACATATTACACCCGATCCACCGAGACGACGGGTATCAGCAACAATACCTACTGTTACATCCGCAATTTCAAAACGAACAAGTATTTGATCATACCGGGAAGATCAATTATGTAGTAGTCCAAAAAGCCTACACGGGCGCGAATAATCAACTCTATATACTGCTGGCGGTATTCTCACGCTGATGCTATGGCTATGGCAGCTTGTGCAGGCCGCAAAGCAGTTCAACCGGGGCGACAGAGGAGATTGTGTAAATGCTTATACGGTATAGCCAAGCAGGCCTGCGGTTGTAACATTTTAGCCGCGGGCCTTGCTTTATCCCCCCTTACGAGGATGTGCCAGAACGCCACTTGCTTTTTAGGCAAATATGCGGTATCATCTGTATGCCGGGGCAAATGTGGACAAGGGGATGCCATCCCTCGGCACCGAAACCGGGACGCTGCCGGATGACTGCCGGTTTTGGATTCTACCAAACAGCGCAATCAAAAATATCTGAATGTTGTTATTGGAAGCAACGGATACATTGTTGATGCCTATAACATATCCAAGCATGCTAACAATATTAAATTTTATTAAAGAGGTGTATAAAATTGCATCTAAAGTTTATGTTTGAGTACGGTTCTATTTATACCTGTCTTTGGAACACCGAGCCGACGGACGAGTATTATGGTTGTCCTATGCACTTAGATGAACTTCCCCTGTCCGATGGCCTGAGGGCCGACATCGTACAGATGTGCGAAGAATTCCAGAGCTCCCTCGATTGGGACGATCCACCGGCTCCCTCTCCCTGGACGCAGGAGCATATGCAGGATTTTGTGGCACGAAGCAAAGAGGCCTATAGCCGCGTGGTCGCGGAATTGGGCGACGCCTATACTGTGGAATATTTCCCCGAAACATTTTGAAGCGGAAAACACCTCCCGAATGGATTCAAACAAGTGAAAGGGTTCCTGTATTAGAACCGTAATTTCAAAGCAGGTTATGGCGGCACGCGCCCTATGAAGCGGCCGCCACAAGCTTCCGGGAAAGAGGCATCGCGTATGTGCAGGAATGTGCTGGACATTTATTTTACAGAACAATGGAAAAATTTCCCCATGGATGACAACATGAAGGGGTTTGACAATTGCTGCCGTTGGCTGTTTTCGGATCGTGCGGACGTGACATTCTTCCGTTTGAGAATGGAAGTCCCCTATACGCTTGTGGATTGGCTGAGCGATGAAGAAAAAGCGCGTGTGAAGCAGCGCATCTATGAACGGCTGGAAGCCGGTAAATTTGAAAAAATCTATGTGGTCATCCTGGTGTACTGGAAAGAGAAAAAGGCCATTCCTCTGCTTAAACGGTATATAAAAGATTTTCAGTTCCGAAACAAAGGTCCCTTTGGTATTTTCGCCTGTTATGAAGTCAAGCTTTGCCGGGATGCTATCCGAATGTTGAAAAAGGCCGGCAAAAAATCCGTCCGGTAGCGCCGGGCGGATTTTTTTACGTTGCTTATTTGTGTCCGAGAGGATGCGCGTCCCAGATATTCTGCGCGTATTCCCGAATGGCACGGTCTGCGGCAAATATGCCGCTGCAGGCGGTATTGAGCAGCGCCATACGCGCCCAGTGCTTCTTGTCGGTATAGGCCTGCGCAGACAAAACCTGTGCCCGCGCATAGTCCTCAAAGTCCGCCAGCACCATATAGGGATCCTGGCTTGTAAGGGATGCGGCGATCTCGCCAAAAGTGTGCCCGCCGACCCCATGATAAAGCCGGTCGATGGCGCGGTGGAGATGGGGGTTGCCGGTATACAGCGCCTGTGGGTCGTAATGGGGTTTGAGCTCCTCCACCTCACCGGCCGTCATGCCGAAAAGGAACATATTCTCGCGGCCCACCGCCTCGCTGATCTCCACGTTGGCCCCGTCCAGCGTGCCCAGCGTCACCGCTCCGTTCATCATCAATTTCATATTGCCGGTGCCGCTCGCTTCGGTCCCGGCCAGCGAGATCTGCTGTGAAATATCCGCCGCCGGCATCAGCAGCTCGGCGAGCGTCACCCGGTAATCCTCCAGATACACTACCTTCATCTTGTCCCGCACCGCCGGATCCTGATCGATTTCCTGGGACAGCGCATAGATAAACTGGATAATCTTTTTGGCCATAAAATAGCCCGGCGCCGATTTGGCGGCAAACAGATAGGTGCGGGGCACCCATTCTTTATTGGGATTGTCCTTGAGGTCCAGATAGGCGTGCAGGATATGCAGTGCGTTGAGATGCTGGCGTTTGTATTCGTGCAGGCGCTTGACCTGTACATCAAACAAAGAATCCGGGTCAATGGAAATCCCCGTTGTTTTTTGCACATAGGCCGCCAGCCGCTCTTTGTTCTGCCGTTTGATGGCGGCAAATTCCTGCAGGGCGGCCGCATCCTCCGCCAGAGGCTTAAGCTTTTCAAGCTGCGCGGCATCCCGCACAAATCCATCCCCGATATTTTTGCTTATAAATGCCGTCAGGCCCGGATTGGCCTGGCACAGCCACCGCCGGTGGGCGATGCCGTTGGTCACGTTTGTGAATTTGTCCGGCATCACAGAATACGCATCCTTGAACACGTCTGTTTTCAGAATATCGCTGTGCAGGCGGGATACCCCGTTGACCGAATGCGCCGCCGCCACGCACAGGTTGGCCATGCGCACCACGCCATAGCTGATGATGGCCATGCGGCCCACCTTTTCCCGGTCCCCGCCGGTGCGCTGCATCATTTCCTCGCTGAAGCGGTTGTTGATCTCCTTTACGATCTGATAGATGCGGGGCAGCCGTTCCCGGAAGAGGTCTTCGGGCCAGCATTCCAGCGCCTCGGCCATCACGGTGTGGTTGGTATAAGCCACCGTGCGGGTGACAATATCCCACGCCTGTTCCCAGCCATAGCCGCATTCATCCAGCATGATCCGCATCAGTTCGGGGATCACCAGGGTGGGATGGGTATCGTTGATATGCACCGCCGCCCGCTCCGGCAGGCTGTCCAGGGTACCGTATTCCTCCAGATGCCGCTGCACAATATCCTGCACCGATGCCGACACTAAGAAATATTGCTGTGTCAGCCGCAGGGATTTCCCCTCCCGGTGGTTGTCCGCCGGGTACAGCACCTGGGTGATGACCTCGGCCATGGCCTTTTGCTCCATGGCACGCATGTAATCGCCCTGATTGAAAAGGGACATATCCATACCCGGCGAGGTCGCCCTCCACAGGCGCAGGGTGGAAACGCCCTTCCCGTCCTTACCGGAAACCATCATATCATAAGGCTGGGCGATCACCTCGGTGGTGTTTTCCGGCTGCACATGGTGATACCCGTCGCCATCCCACCACTCGTTTACCCTGCCGCCAAACCGCACCTTTTTGGCCAGTTCCGGCCGGGGAAGCAGCCAGCTTTCCCCGCCGGGAAGCCAGTAGTCGGGCAGTTCGGTCTGCCAGCCGTCCACCAGCTTCTGCCGGAAAATGCCGTATTCATACAGCAGCGAATACCCCACCGTGGGGATCTCCTGCGTTGCCAGCGCATCCAAGAAACAGGCGGCCAGACGCCCCAGCCCCCCGTTGCCCAGTCCGGCGTCCGGTTCCAGTTCATACAGGGCGTCCAGCTTTACCCCCCATTGTTCCAGTACCGTCTGGGCTGTTTCGGTCATATTCAGATTGTACAGGGTATTTTTTAGGGAACGCCCCATCAAAAATTCCATGCACAGGTAATACACCTGCTTGGCATCTTGCTGGTGCGCCTGTTCAATATATTCTACCCGGCGGGTGCGCATCAGGTCGCGCAGCACCAGCACCAGGGCATTATACAGATTTTCGTTGGTTGCTTCCTCCGGCTGGACCGAAAAATGATGCAACAGCTTTGCCTCCAGCTGACGGGTGAGCTCCTTCCCGTCAGGCGGGGAAAAAACAGCGGCGCCATTTGCCGCCGGAGACTGGGAACGCTGTGTTTTACGTGGCATAAATAATCAACCCTTTCCCGATACAACGGCCGTTTGGTTGTGTCATCCTTCTGTTCCATTATATAGTATCGCCATAAGCTTTGCAACAAATTCCACAGCCGCCGCCTTTTGGACGGCAAAAATCCCGCATATTCGTGGCGTTTATCAAAAAAGCGGTTTTTGTTTATCTGTATTTGCGGGTGGACAATCGCGCCGCAAATTGCTATACTACCCTTATCGGGTAATTTTGTTTATTGGCAGACAGGAGGAGCATTATGCGAAAATGTTTGTTGGGCCTGTTGGCCGGGGCGCTGCTGCTTACCGGGCCGTGGACGGCCTCGGCGGCCGTCTCCTTTTCGGTTCCGGACAGCTATCAGCCGGATGGCCGTCTGGTGCTGGCCACCGAACCGGATACCGTCAGCGATTATGTTTCTTACTATCAAAACGGAGAAGAACAGTCCACCAGCCAAATCCCCTGGGAGGACGGGCGGGAGGGCCACGGGCAGGCCATTTCTCTTGATGGAGAGGACGATTACCTTTCCATTGGATACAGTCAGTTACGCCTGACCAATTTCACCGTTTCCCTGTGGGTCAACTGGCAGGGAGCTGCCGGCAGCCAGTCGGATGACCAGCAAATCTTCACCATTGCGCAGGACGAAAACAATTATATTGCCCTTTCCACCCATCATACCGACTCCGAAAGTCCCAATGCCGACGGTGAAATCGCAAACGGCCTGTTTTTGGATGTCATGGTGGCGGGCGAACAGGAGACCGCCTTCCGCCCCAGCCAACCCAGCGTGCAGACCAGTCTGCCTGAGGGCGAATGGCACCACATCGCCGTTGTAGCCCGCCAGCCCTATATGACCCTGTATGTGGATGGCGTGGAGTGGGCGCAGGCCTTGTGGGGCATCAGTCTGCGGGAGCTCAATCCCAACTACCTGCGGATAGGCGGCGGCATGGAGGGGCAGGCTTCCCTCAACGCCCTGATCGATGATGTGGAAGTCTACGGCTTTGATGTGAGCAGCGACCAGTTGCAGATGCTGGCCGCCGGAGTGGACCCGCTTGCAGAGGGGGCTACCGTTCCCCCCTCCACAACCGGCGCCCAAACGACCCGCCCCTTTACCACCACCACAACCGGGATGGACCCCAACAGCGTGACCAATGACCAGAGTCTCCACCTGGCCCTCACCGTGGGTGGCTGCGGACTGGGTATTTTCCTGCTGCTGACCCTCGGCTCTCTCCTGTTCGGCAAAAAGAAGCCGCAAGATCCATCGCAGCCGCCAGGAGGGAACACAAAATGAAATCATTTTGCCGCACCCTCTTGGCCTTGGCCGTCGGGCTGTGCCTGCTCATCGCCCCGGTATCCGCCGATACCCTGCAGGAAAAGACCTTCGCCTATACCGGTGCCCGCTGGCCCACCGCCAACACCCAGCTGGCCACCTTTTGGGAAGCGCCGGAACTGGCGGCAGGCGAATCGCGCACCGGCGGTGTCCTCACCCTGGAAAACACCACCGCCGAAGCGGTGACCCTTTCCCTTTCCTCCATCAGCTTTCCCTACGACGATACCGACCAGATGGCCTATCTTGATGCGCTTCAGCTGGAGATACGCCAGGGGGATACCCTGCTCTATAACGACGCCTACAGCAGCGTGACATCCGGCGATCCGGTCATCCAGACGGAATTGGAGCCGGGCGAGACCGTGTCGTACACCATCGGTCTGTCCTGTCCTTTCCGGTATACCGGTTCCCTTTCGCAGCATCCCGTTGTCGCCTGGACCTTTGATTCCCGTATGCCCGCTTCCTCTGATACAGAAGAAAACAGCGAAACGCCGGGCGGCGGGCTGTCCATGAAAAACATTGCCGTCATCGTCTGCCTGGCCGGGGCCGCCCTTTTCCTTGTCCTGTTTATCGTGTTGCTTATCAAACTGGTCCGCCAAAAACGCGAGCAGGCCTGATCTTTTCCCCGCGAGGTAGTGAACTTTTTGTGAACCTTCCAAAAACCCGATGGAATTCCATCGGGTTTTCTGCTATAATTAAAGAATATACAGCAACATGACTATATTTTTTAAAAAGGAGGGGTTTTATGGCCAGCATGAAACCGAAATTGAACGAGAAAAGTGGATTGTTGGAGCTGGGCTTTCAGTTCACCGATGTGGAAAAGCCCAATCTGTTCCGTAATATGTATCCATACAACGATATCCCCAAGCTGATTTTCAACCACCGCATCGTCCCCATGAACCTGCCCGAGGATATCCATATCACCGACACCACTTTCCGGGATGGCCAGCAGGCCCGCTCCCCCTATACGGTGGAGCAGATCGTCGAACTGTTCACCCTGCTGCACAGGCTGGATAACGGCAGCGGCATCATCCGCCAGACCGAATTTTTCCTGTACTCCCCCAAGGATAAAGAAGCGGTGCGCAAGTGCCAGGAATTGGGTTATGATTTTCCCCAAATCACCTCTTGGATCCGGGCGAAAAAAGAGGATTTCGCCATCGTGAAGGAAATGGGCCTCAAGGAAACCGGCATCCTGGTTTCCTGCTCGGATTATCACATCTTCAAAAAGATGGGATGGACCCGCAAGGAAGCCCTGAAAAACTACCTGTCGGTGGTGGACGCCGCACTGGAAGCGGGGATCGTGCCGCGCTGCCACTTTGAGGACATCACCCGTGCCGACTTCTACGGCTTCGTGCTGCCCTTTGCCGAAAAGCTGATGGATATGTCCCGCGACAGCGGCATCCCGGTCAAGGTGCGCGCCTGCGACACGCTGGGGCTTGGTTCTTCCATTCCCGGCGTTGTGCTGCCCCGCAGCGTCCAGCAGATCATGTACGGCCTGACCAATTATTCCGGCGTTCCCAGCGGCCAGCTGGAATGGCACGGCCACAACGATTTTTACAACGCTGTTCCCAACGCCGTCACCGCCTGGCTGTATGGCTGCGCATCGGTCAACACCTCCATGCTGGGCATCGGCGAGCGGACGGGCAACACCCCGCTGGAGGCCATGGTCATCGAGTATTGCCAGCTCAAGGGCAACAACGGCGGCATGAACCTGCGGGTCATCACCGACATCGCGCGTCACTTTGAGCAAAAGCAGCACTTTGAAATTCCGCCCCGCACCCCCTTTGTGGGCCGTGCGTTCAACGCCACACGGGCCGGCATCCATGCCGACGGCCTGATGAAGGATGAGGAAATCTACAACATCTTCAACACCACCGACATCCTGGGTCGCCCCCCCATCGTGGTGGTGGATGCCCACTCCGGCGCCGCCGGCGTGGCCGCCTGGATCAATACGTATTTCTCCCTGACCGGGGACGAGATGATCGACAAGCGCTCCCCCGAGGTGGCCAAAATCAAGGAGTGGATCGACAGCGAGTATGCGTCCGGCCGCACCACCGTCATCGGCGATGCGGAACTGGAACAGCAGGTGAAAAAATACCTGCCCCAGCTCCTCACCATGCGGGAAAGCCGCTCGGAATAATCAATTACTAAATTATAAAAGGCGTACCGCAAATATTACATGCGGTACGCCTTTTCGTTTTCTTTTTACATAGCCTCTACAATGGCTTTGGTATCCCGCGCGATCACGAGTTCCTCGTTGGTGGGGATCACGAATGCGCGGACTTTGGAATCGGGGGTGGTGATTTCCGCTTCCTGCCCACGGACCTGGTTGGCCTTCTCATCCACATGCACGCCGACAAACTCAAACGCTTTGAGGATCTCGGCCCGCAGCTCCTGCTGGTTTTCGCCGATGCCGGCCGTGAACACCAACGCATCCACACCGCCCAGAGCAGCGACATAGCCGCCCACGTACTTGATGATCTCATAGGTGCGCATATCCCACGCCAGCTTGGCACGGGGATTGCCGGCTTTTACGGCCGCATCGATATCCCGGTCGTCGCTGGAAATGCCGGAGATGCCCAGCATACCCGATTTTTTGTTCAGAATAACATCCATCTCCTTAGGGGTGAGATGCTCCTTTTCCATGATATAGGTCACCACCGACGGGTCGATGGCGCCCGAACGGGTTCCCATCATAAACCCGTCCAGCGGCGTCAGTCCCATGGTGGTATCCACCACATGGCCGTCCCGCAGGGCGGCGATGGACGAGCCGTTGCCCAGATGCAGGGTGATGATCTTGGTGCCTTTGCCGTCCGGCTTGCCCAGCAGCTCACAGCAGCGGGCGCTGACATACCGGTGGGAAGTGCCGTGGAAGCCGTACCGCCGGATGGCATACTTTTCATAATACTCATACGGGATGCCGAACATGTAGGCATAGGGCGGCATGGTCTGGTGGAAAGAGGTATCAAACACCACCACCTGCGGGATGTCCTTGCCAAAAGCGGCCGTAGCGGCCCGGATACCCTGGACATGGGCGGGATTGTGCAGCGGAGCCAGATCGGAATAGGCCTCGATATCCTTGACCACCTGTTCATCCACCAGCACCGAATGGTCGAACTTGGCCCCCCCCTGCACGATACGGTGGCCGATGGCCGAAACATCCTTCAGGCTGTCGATCACTTTTCCTTCGCCCGACAGAAGAGCGTCTTTGACAATATTGAACGCCGCCGTATGGTCGGGCATGGGGATATCTTTTTTGATGACGCGGCCATCCGCGGTTTTGTGGGTAAACTTTCCGTCAATGCCGATCCGCTCGCAGTTGCCTTTGGCCAGGACGGATTCGTCCTGCATATCGATCAGCTGATACTTTAAAGAGGAACTGCCCGCATTGATGACTAAGATTTTCATGAATCCTTCTACCTTTCCACCATGGTTGATTTTCTCGTGGTAACACGATATAATCATAATACAAAAAAGCGCTTTTTTCAAGAGAAAAGGAGGGATAAATTTTGAAAATAGCCGGAATTATTGCCGAATACAACCCATTTCACAACGGACATGCCTACCAAATCGACCGCACCCGCGCCGAGGATGGGGGATGCGAGGCCACCCATGTGGTGGCGGTGATGAGCGGTAACTTTGTCCAGCGCGGGGAACCGGCCCTGCTGCCCAAGGCCGACCGGGTGCGGATGGCGCTGGCAGGCGGGGTGGACCTGGTGCTGGAGCTCCCGGTACCGTGGGCCCTGTCCTCGGCGGAGCACTTCGCCTTTGGCGGTGTGGCGATACTCCATGCCCTCGGATGTGTGGACGCCATAAGCTTTGGCAGCGAGTGCGGGGATCTCTCCCAGCTGGAACGGGCGGTGGACGCCATGGAATCCGACCGGTTCTCCTCGCTTTTACACTATTACCTGGAGGGCGGCATCGCCTTTCCGGAAGCCCGGCAAAAAGCGGTGACGGAGATCGCCGGAGAAAAGACAGCCGCTCTCCTTTCCCGTCCCAACAATATCTTGGCTATTGAATATCTCAAAGCGCTGCGCCGGCTTTCCTCCCCCATTGTCCCCTTCACCGTGCCCCGGATGGGCGCCGACCATGACGAAATGGTCCCGCTGGGGGACATCGCCTCGGCCAGTTACCTGCGCGCTGTGATTGGGGCGGGGAAGCTGCTCAACACCGCACCGTACATGCCGCGGGCCTCCTACCGGTATCTGGGGGCAGCGGCAGAAGCCGGCCGCTGCCCGGCCGATACCAAACGGCTGGAACGGGGCATCCTCGCCCGGCTGCGCACCCTGTCCGCACAGGAGCTGGGGCAATGCCCCGGCATTTCCGAAGGTCTGGAAAACCGGGTGTGGGAGGCGGTGCGCCATGCCGCATCATGGCAGGAACTGGAGCAGTCCATCAAAACCCGCCGTTATCCCCTCACCCGTATCCGCCGGATGCTGTGGGCCGCGTTTCTCGGTATCCCCAGGGAACTGGAGGAGATGGCGCCCCCCTATATCCGTGTGCTGGGATACAACGAGCGGGGCCGGGACATACTGGCAGCCGCACGGCAGGCACAGACGGTTCTGTTCAGCCGTGCTTCTCAGGCAGACGGCTTTTCGGGGGCGGCGCGGCGGGTGTGGGAGATCGAATGCCGGGCTGCCGACCTGTACGCCCTGACCCTTCCCCAGCCTTATCCCTGCGGTGCTGAACAAACCACCGGTATGATCAAAATAACCACAGGCGAATGAATCCGCATTCCATCTCCGCCTGGTAGATAGAACAGGACGGTCAAGGAGCCAAAAGCAGGACCTTGCCTTAAGGGCAAAGGAAATGCATGTTTCCGAAATTCCCCTTATTGGCGGGATCCGACTTACCGCAATGGTTAGGCCGGGTTTTAAGTTAAGGGGAATAGCTGGGGCACAGCGGATGAAGCAACCGTGAGGTACGGAGCAACCGGCTGTCCCCAGCATTCCATGCTGCTTCTCCGACACGCTGAAAACAAATAAGGCCAGCCCACGGCAGTGGGCTGGCCTTATTTGTTCATGAGAAAAAGAGATGAGGATGAGAGAGAGAGAAAAAGGAGAAGAAGAGAGAGTTGGTTCGGCAATGGGAGCGGCGGGGAACGTTGCTTTCCGGTCATGCGGACAGCGGGTGTTTCCCGCCGCTCTCCTGTAGCCGATGGTGTTAGTATACCCGGTAATTATGACATTTCCATGACCGGGCCATGGACACCCTGTTAACTCTTTTTTATGATTTTTTGAAGAGCAAATCATTGGGTATAAGCCGACGTAATCCCCAAATACTCCTCCAGTGTTTTGCCGCTGCGGTAGACAGCGGTGGCGGTATCCACGCCAAGATAACGGATATGCCAGGGCTCATACTGATAGCCGGTTATGTTCTCTTTGCCCTTGGGATACCGCACAATAAACCCGTATTTGTACGCATTTTGGGCCACCCACTCCGCTTCCGGCGTTCCGGCAAAGGAGTCGTCGACACTGTTAAGGTCGATCACCAGACCCGTTTGGTGTTCGGAAAAGCCCGGCCGGGCCGAATAGGTATCCGCTTGCGCCTGCCCGTCCCGCAGCACGTATTTTTTATACAACCGAACCTGATCGTCATACGAGCGGTAATTGGAGCTGTTGACAAGCGTCAGTCCCTGCTTTTGGGCGTCCTGCCTCATAGACGAAAAGGCCGCCAGCATCTCGCTGTCCGCACCCGGGTCAAATGTGGCGGGCAGTCCATATGTTTTATTGACAATCAGGATTCCCCCGATATAGGTCGGTTCCTTCGCCTTACAGGACACCCGCGCCACCAGTTCATCCACCGATTCGGTTTCAGGCGCTGTTGTGGTAGCCGCTGTTGTGGTAGCCGCCGCGGTGACCGTTACCTGCACCTCGGCTTTTACCTCAGGATTGGCCGCAGCCTGCACCGTAACCACACAGGAACCGGCCTTGACCCCGGTGATATTGCCGATCTGGTCCACCGTCGCAACCGACGCATCGCTGGTGCTCCAGATTTCCCTTTTGTCCTCGGCTGCTTCCGGTGTCATGGTCACCCAGGGCATTTCGGTTTCCCCTACGGCCACGGTAACGGTATACCGGTCGAGCTCGATATGGTTCACCACATCACCGCTGCTTTGGCCAGAGGATGAAGAGGTCGTGGTCCCTGCCCCCGGCCGGTGCAGGGTTGTTTTGGTACCGGTCGGCTGGGTAGAAACCGATTGGCTCTTGGGCTCTCCGCTGTCCAGCAGAGAAGTCCCCAGCATTGCCGCTCCCCACAGGGCCAGCGCCGCTGCTGCGATACCGATTCCGGCTTTCAGTCCGTTGTTCATAGGATCCTCTCCTTTTCTTTGTAAGGGCCGCACCGGCAGGGACGGCAAACATACGTCTGTCCCCAGGACGCCAGCGCCGCCGCACAGGCATCTGCGGCCGGGTCATCCTTTTCAAACAGGGCAAACACCGCCGATCCGCTCCCGGTCATCCGGCTGCCAAGAGGATGAAACTTTTCCATCTCCCGGCGAATATCCGCCACTTGATTCAACCCCACGCAATCCTCAAATACATTTTGCAGGGCCTGTCCCACCCCGCACAGGTCCTCTGCCTGCAGGGCCTGCACCATCTCTTGGGTGTTGGGGGGAGAACATTTTTGGGATGCATCCACCCGCCGGTAAGCCTCGGAGGTGGGAACTCCCACCTCCGGCTTTACCACCACCAGGCGGCAATCCGGCAAGCCGGGCAAAGGCGTCAGGTCCTCACCAGCGCCACGGGCCAGGCAGCACCCGCCCCGGATGCAGAAGGGCACATCCGCACCCACCTGTTCTCCCATGCGGCAAAGGGCGTCCAGCGGTTGTGTTTCGCCCGTCAAAAAATTCAGCGCGGCCAGCACCGCAGCCGCATCGGCGCTTCCCCCCGCCATACCCGCCTGCTGCGGGATATGTTTTTCAATGTGTATCCGCGCGCCAAAGGGAAGGCCTGTCTGGTCAAAAAAGATCCCTGCCGCTTTCATCGCCGTGTTGCGCCGGTCTGTGGGCAGCGACGGGTCGGTAAGGGTGAGCGTCCCCTCTCCCGGCGGGCAAAGGGTCACCGTAACCCGGTCGCACAAATCCACGGCCTGCATCACCGATTCAATGGTATGATAGCCATCCGGGCGGCGGCCGGTCACATGGAGGGTCAAATTGATCTTGGCCGGCGCCAAAAGAGTAACTGTGTCCATCCTCTCACGTCCTCACCGGAAGGTCTGTAAAAAGCGGCGCATGCGTTTCATGGCCTCAGTAATATGTTCCAAAGAATAGCAATAGGATATCCGGACAAAGCCCTCGCCGCAGTCGCCGAAAGCGGAGCCGGGCACCACCGCCACATGCTCCTGTTCCAGCAACCGGCGGCAGAATTCCTCAGAGGAAAGGCCGGTGATTGCTACAGAAGGGAACACATAGAAAGCTCCCTCCGGATTAAAGCAGGTCAGGCCCATATCGTTGAGTTCCTGCACGATAAACCGGCGTCGGATGTCATATTCGTCCCGCATATGGGCAATATCCTCGTCGCCATTTTCCAGCGCCTCGATCGCCGCATACTGAGCGGTGGTGGGCGCACTCATGATGCCGTACTGATGCAGCTTGACAATCGCTTTGGTGATCGGCTGCGGTCCGCATATATACCCAAGCCGCCATCCTGTCATGGCAAACGCCTTGGAAAAACCATTGACCAGCAGTGTGCGCTCCTTCATGCCGGGCAGGGAAATGATACTCGCGTGCGGCTGGCCGCCATAGGTGAGTTCGGCGTATATCTCATCCGAAAGCACCAAAATGGAAGTATCCCTTAAAATCGCCGCGATCTCTTCCAGATGCTCGCGCCGCATGATCCCACCGGTGGGATTGTTCGGGTAGGGCAAAACCAACACTTTCGTGCGGGGGGTGATGGCCGCCCTCAACGCGTCGGGTGTGAGGCGGAAAGCATCCTGCGCCTTGGTCTCGATCATCACCGGCACTCCCCCCGCCATGCGGGTGAGGGGTTCATAGCAAACAAAGCTTGGAACCGGGATGAGAACCTCATCCCCGGGATTGACCACAGAACGCAGCGCCAGGTCGATCGCCTCGCTGCCCCCTACCGAAACCATGATCTGTGTTTTGGGATCGTAGCAAACCCCTGTACGTTTCTCGGTGAAATGGGATATGGCCTCACGCAACCGGATCATCCCGGCATTGGCTGTATACCAGGTCTTTCCCTCCTCCAGAGACTGGATGCCCACCTGCCGGATATGCCAGGGAGTGGAAAAATCCGGTTCTCCGATGGACAGTGAGATCACATCGTCCATCTCGTTGGCAATGTCAAAAAAACGGCGTATCCCGGAGGGCTTGAGCTCGTTTAAGGTATGGTTAATCAAAGATTCATAATCTAAGTCCTTCATGATGGGTCCCTACTCTCTTTTTGTGTTTGTCAGGCCTGCTCCCGTTCGTCCTTTGGCTCGTCCAGGAACATAACGCCCTGGTCCTTATACCGCCTCAGGACAAAATGGGTGGCCGTGGACAACACGGCGTCCATGGAAGAAAGCCGCTTTGCCACAAACATAGCGACCTCCTGGAAGGTGCGGCCGGTCACCACCACCGACAAATCGTACCCTCCCGACATCAGATAAACGCTCTCCACCTCTTCCAGGCGCATGATGGCCTGGGCGATGCTGTCAAACCCGGTATCCCGCTTGGGGGTGACCCGCAGTTCAATGATGGCCGTCACGTATTCGCGGTCGGTGCGGTCCCAGTCGATCAGCGCTTTATAGGCCCGGATGGCGCCGCTGCGCTCCAGCTCGGCCATCTGATCGGCCACCTCCTGCTCGGTACGGCCCAGCATCACCGCTAATTGTTCGGTGGTTAGGCGGGCGTTGCTGTCCAGCAGTTTCAGCAATTTGTCCATGTCGTTTCCTCCTTAATCGATTTTAATCGGAATCATTTCCGGCTTTCCGTCAAAGTAAATGGCCGTATAGGAAAATCCGGCCCGGCTGGCCAGCGTCAAAGCCTGTACAATGCCTTCGCCCACATCCTGGGGGACATGGGCATCCGCCCCCACGGTGATGTACTCCCCACCCAGTTCTTTAAAGCGTTTGACAATGGGAAAATCCGGATGGGTGATCCCAAGGGCTGGATTGCGCAGGCCGGATGTGTTGATCTCCAAAGCCAGTCCCTTTTGGGCCAGTGTCTTTAGAATTTCGTCGATCTGATCCGCCCAGGCCCGGTAATCCTTTGGCCGCCGGTCGGGGGGGATATACCGGAAGGGATAAGTCAGATGAGCCAGGGAATGGAATTTTCCCCACCGGACCATCTGCCACACCGCGTCAAAGTACCGGGTCATGGTGCCGGTGATATCCAGCTGCGCATAATCATAAAAGAAGAAGTCCCTGCCATCCTCCAGCTGATGCTGGGAAGCCAGGATAAAGTCATAGGCATGTTCCCGCAGCAGTTGCTCGGTTTCGGACAGGTTGTAAAGCGGCTGGCCCAGTTCAATCCCCCTGGCCACCCGCAGACGGCCGGCATACCGGCCCACCATCTCACCCGAAGCCGCCCAGGAATCCCGGGCGGCTATGTCGTACCCGTCCTCCCGGTAGCGGAGCATCTCCACGTGGTCGGTAATGGCCACGGCAGCCAGCCCCTTTTTCAGGGCCGCCTCGCACATATCCTGTGCCGGGGCGTCGCTGTCCTCGGACGCTGCCGTGTGCATATGGAAGTCCACCAAAACCATCCATGCGCCTCCTTTTCTGTTGGTATCATAACACGCTTACCGGCTGTTTTCAAGCGTCAGACATAGCCGTATAGCCCCCGGACCGATACCTCGCCCGCGCAGACCGCCCGGCATTTTCCGTCCGCTTCCACCAGCAAGTTGCCCTCTTCGTCGATATCGACCGCTGTCCCCTGCCACGGTTCTGCCGCCAACACCTTTACCGGGCGGCCAAGGGTGAGGCAGGCCTTGCGGTAAACACGCAGCATACCATCGTTTCCGGCGCGTACCGTGTCATCCCACACCCGGTCAAAAGCAGCGATCAGCTCCCGGGCCATATCCTCCACGCCGATTTTCCGGCCGGTGAGCATCGCAAGGGAGGCCGCATGCTCCAATCCGGCACGCTGCATATCCTCTAAGGTCTGGGAAAGATTGATCCCAATCCCGGCTACCGCGTACCGGCGGCCGTCCTTCACCCCGCCCTCACAAAGGATGCCACACACCTTGCGATTGTTGCATACAATATCATTGGGCCACTTAATATACGCAGGCAAGCCCGCCGTCTTTTCGATGGCCTGTGCCGCCGCCACCCCGCAGATAAGCGGCAGCAGGCGTACCGGGCCATCGGGAGAAACGAGCACAGAGAGCGCCAGCGACGTATGGGGCGGCACCACCCAACAGCGGCCCAGCCGTCCGCGACCCTCTTGCTGGCAGTCGGTATAGCATACCGTACCGTCGGGAAGGTCCACGCAGTGCTCTTTTAGATACCGGTTGGTGGAATCTGTCTGTGCCAGCCGGATGATCCTCCGCTGTGCCGTGGGGACATCCGGCTGGGTATGGCCGCCCTTCATCCGTCCACCTCCACGATGTGGGGCACAATTCCCTGGGGGGTAATATCCAGCAGTCCATAACTCGGCCGCCCGCCGCGGGAAAGACTGCCCGGATTGAGAATGTACAATCCGTCCTCATAATCGGTAAAAGCCTGATGAGTATGCCCGTAAAGCAGGACATCCGCCCGGTTCTCCCGGGCGGCCATCACAGCGCGGTACAACCCGAATTTTACCTCATAGGCATGCCCGTGGGTGCAAAAAATCCGTTTGCCGCCCAGTGTTTCCAAGCGGGTCACCGGCACATTCCCCCCGACGGCTCCCCAGTCACAGTTGCCCCGCACCAGATAAAAGGGGAGCTGCGCAAATTCATCCGCCACATCCTGCGCTTCCCGCATTCCGTCGCCCAAATGGATCACCGCGCCCGCCCTGGGCTGGGCCAGTACGGCCTGACGCAATGCCTGGGCATTTCCGTGGGTATCCGACACCACTAAAATCCGCACGATTTTTTCCTCCTTAAATCATAGGATCGCTTCCCGCCACATACATCTATATGGAAAGGATGGATACTTGTATGAGCCAAAATCCTACCCCTGCACAGCTGCAAGCCCTGATCCAGTACGCCAGCAAACGATTGGGCACCACCCCCGACCATTTGATGAAAACCGTCAGCGAAGGTGGGCTGGACGCGCTGGCAAAGAACCTGTCCCCCGTGGATGCCGCCAAGTTGCAAACCCTTGTCAAAGACCGGTCCCAAGCCGAACAGCTGCTCAACTCGCCCGCCGCCAAACAACTGCTGGAACGGGCCATGAACAAGAACCGCTGAGGACCGCTACCTGGAGGAGACACCATGGATGACCTGTCCCAGAAAATTGAATCCCTGCTGAATTCGCCGGAGGGAATGCAAAAAATACAGGCCGCCCTGTCTTCCCTGGGCGGGTCTGCTCCGGACACCGGGGCAGACCCGCCCCCGGCACAGCCGGCGGGGGAAGACACGCTTGCCCAGTTGCTCAGCGGTCTGACCGGTTCGGGCTCCACACAGCCGGATACGCCACAGGCTTCTTCCGACGGCGGGCTGCCGGATCTGACCCGTATCATGCAGCTGATGCCGCTGCTGTCCAGCCTGAACAAGGAGGATGAAAACACCGCCCTTTTGAAAGCCCTGCGGCCCCTTCTGCATGGGGAACGGGAAAAGCGGGTGGACGACGCCATACAAATGATGAAACTGATGAAACTGGTTCCCTTGCTGACCGACCAGAAAAAACTCTTATGAAAGGGGTGACCGCCGTGACAGACGATATGAAGCGTATGCAGCAGGAAGCCGCAGATCGGGCGCGCCAGATGCAAAAGCAGGCCCGCTCTTACCCGGCAGAGGAAAGAACCTCATATCTGCCACTGACTCCCCCTCCCCTGACCCGGCGCCATCCGCCGGAAGAACCGGAACCCCGGTGTCAAGCCGAGGTAGAGCCCACGGTGCCCGCCGCACCGTCCCGGCCGTCTTCTTTGCTGTCCTCCGTGACGGGGGACCCCGACCGGGCGCTGTTGCTGCTGCTGATTGTGCTGCTTATAAAAAACAATGCGTCTTTGGAGCTGATCATTGCCCTTTGCTATCTGGCGATGTAATATCCAAAACATCTCCCGGCACATCCGCATCCGGCGCCGTACCGGTGGCTTCGGGGGCGTCGTCCGTAAACTCGGTGGGATTGTCCCGAATATACACCGCCGCCAGGGCCAGCGGGTTTTCCTTTTCCACTGCCTGGCGGAATGCCTCTTCCCCTGCCGGTTTGTCCTCCTTTAGAGCCTCTTCCAAAGCCTGTGCGCATGCGGGTGCCCCAAACAGGGAAAAGCCGTCCGCCGCCGCTTGGGAAAACCGCACCGAAGGAGTCTGCCGGTACTGCCCAAATGTTCCCTGTGTGAGTTCATGCACGGTCAGCCATACACTGTAAACGGCCCGCCGTCCACGGGACAAAGCCATCACCACGTAGTAAGGGTCGGGATCTTTTTCGTCGGTCTTGGCCATCAGATTGGCCACCACCGCTTCCACAAGCTGTCCATCCTCCAACCCGTCCAGCGTTTCCCGCGTTATCACGGTGTACCGCTTTTTCAGCTCATCGGCGCGGGACTGCGCCGTGGTCCGTCTTTTTCCCAGTGTGTACATAATCCCCACCAGGATCAAAAAAATCACCAGCAAAAGGATATAGCCCAAGCTACCCACTTCCAAAACTGCCGGTATCATATTTCATCCCTCCTGTTCTCCTGCACCAGCAGGCGGTAAATATCTCCTTTTTTCAACCCGGTCTGGGCGGCTGCCTTCCGGGCCGCCTCCGACAGGGACAAGCCCCCGTCCACCCATTCCTGCGCCACCGCCGCAGCCTGCTGAACGGTCATACCGGGATCTTCCGGCGCGGGCGCGCCCTCCACCACCAGCACAAATTCCCCCCGCGGGGATTCCTGGCGGTAGCGCTGTGCGGCCTGTGACAGGGTGGTGCGGATGACCTCTTCGTGTATTTTGGTCAGCTCCCGTACCAGGGCGATCCGCCGGTCCCCCAGCGTGTGAAGCAGATCCTCCAGCGTGGAGGGCAGCTTGTGCGGCGCTTCGTAAAACACCATGGTGCGCCGCTCCTGCCGCAGGCTTTCCAGATGTTCCCGGCGGCTGCGGCGGTTCATGCTCAAAAATCCTTCAAAGGTAAACCGGCCGGTGGGGAGTCCCGCCACCGCCAGGGCGGTGGTCAGAGCCGTGGGGCCGGGCACTACCCCAACCGGGATGCCTTGCGCCACGCAAAGGGCGACCAGATCCTCCCCCGGATCGGAAATGGCCGGCATTCCCGCATCGCTGACCAGCACCCCGTTTTCCCCGGCCAGAAGACGGTCGCATATCTGCCCGCCCCGCTGCCGTTTGTTCTGTTCATAATAGCTGACCAGGGGCTTTTTTACGCCAAAGTGGTTGAGCAGCCGCAGGGTCACCCGCGTATCCTCCGCCGCAATAAAATCGCAGTCCTGCAAGGCCTGCAGCGCGCGGGGGGAAAAATCCGACAGATTGCCGATGGGGGTACCCACCAGCGTCAAATGTCCGGGCATGCCGCCCTCTCCTTTCCATTGCCGTCCGGCTCTCCGGTATGCACCAAATCCTTTGCACATACCGGATTCTCAAGCCAGACCGGCTCCATTTGCACACCGGGCCGCCCGCCCTTGCGCGCTTCGCACAAAAGCAGCCAGGCGGGAGTGTCCGGCCGGTGCTGCACCCATTGCAGCCGTTTGGGTTCCAGTCCGGCCCCCCGCAGATTGGTAAGCAGATCGGCCAGCCGCTCCGGCCGGTAGCAAAGGCAGAGCCTCCCGCCGTGGTGCAGCAGCCCGGCTGCCGCCCGTATCCATCCGGACATGCCCTGTCCGCTGTCCTCCTGCCGGGCGGCCCGACGGGCGGGGCAGGGGCTTTGCGCTCCAGTAGATGCCGCAAAATACGGCGGGTTGCAGACAACGCGGTCGTATGCCCCTGCCGGAAGGGACAGATGGTCCCAGTCCTGATGCCACAGGCAAAAGCAGTCCTGCCATCCGTTGGCCTGTACCGATGCCCGCGCCAGGCGCACCGCCTCTTCCTGCCGGTCCACCCCGTCCACCTGCACCTGGGCGCCCCGGCTCAGCCAAATCAGCGGGATGCTGCCGCAGCCGGTCCCCAGGTCACAAACCCTTTCCCCGTTTTTGGGGAAAGCGAATTCGGCCAGACGCAGCGCATCCGTCTGAAAGCCGTGCTCCCGGGAGGTATAGGCCACACCTTCCCCCGGTAGCCGTTCCTGCCTGTACATCACGGCGCACCCTCCTTTGCGGCAACGCTCCAACCGATAATAAAAAACAAATTGCCGGACGGTCTCCTGCAAGGAACCCGTCCGGCAAACCTGTTGTGAACTTATTCGGCCTGAGGAGCGCCAACGGGACAAACATCCGCGCACGCGCCGCAAGCAATGCAGGTGTCCGCGTCAATCACAAATTTGCCGTCACCCTCGGTGATGGCACCAACCGGGCATTCCCCCGCGCAGGCACCACAGGCGATGCAGTCGTCCGAAATTTTATAAGCCATGATGAGCACCTCCTTTTCGTGTTCGTCTTAATCATACCATATTCCATCAAAAAATCAACCGGATTTTTCACTTTTTCCTTTTTATTCTTCCAGCTTGGCCAGTTTGGCCTTTTCTTCTTTTTCCACCCGGATCTTCTGGTCGCGGATCACCTTAACATCCTTACGAGTCATATCAACAGGCGGGGAATCCGGTGATTTATCCAGCCGCACCTTTAATTTCCCCGTGAGCAGATTTACCTCCGTGACCACGCCTTTCCCCTCGGGCGTCGAGACCAGCGCTCCCTGCTTGGGGGTGACCTTGAGCAACGCCTCATACGTGTCCTGCTCATATTTTAAGCAGCACATCAGACGGCCGCAGCAGCCCGATATTTTGGTGGGATTCAGGGAAAGCCCCTGTTCCTTAGCCATTTTGATGGACACCGGCTGAAAGCCTCCCAAGAACTGGGAGCAACAGAACGGGCGGCCGCAAATTCCCAGTCCGCCCATCATCTTCGCCTCATCCCGCACGCCAATCTGGCGAAGCTCAATGCGGGTGCGGAAGACGGACGCCAGATCCTTTACCAGGCTGCGGAAATCCACCCGGCCGTCGGCCGTAAAATAAAAAAGGATTTTGCTGCCGTCAAAGGCGTACTCCACCTCAACCAGCTTCATTTCCAGCTTATGCTCGGCAATTTTTTTCTGACAGATGGAAAAAGCCTTCTTTTCTTTTTCCGCGTTTTCCCGCACCCGGCGCTGATCCTCCCGGTTAGCCGGGCGCAGAACCGGTTTAAGCGGCTGCACCACGGTTTCGTCCGCCACCTGTTTGCGGGGGATGACCACCTCGCCGCATTCTGTTCCCCTTGCGGTCTGCACCACAACAAGGCTTCCCTTTTCGGGATCAAACTCACCGGGGTCAAAATAATACGCTTTCCCGCTGTTTTTAAATCGTACACTGATAATATCCGCCATAGTTCACTCCATATCTTCCTGTCTATGTGCCGGGCGGCACATATTGCCTTTTATCTGTCATTTACCGGCCGCCTGCCGCAGGCGGGCAGCCGCCACCACCGAAAACAGGGTGGGGTTCATATGCCGCCGCCGGCATTGCAACAATTCTTCCGTCACATCCAAAAGGGCCATCAGCTGCTGCCGGGTGCAGCAACCGGACAAGCTTTTCACCGCCCCGGGAGAGGGGGACCGTTCCCCGGCAGCGCCTACACCGGCCACCAGTGCATCCCGGGCTGCCAGCTGCAGCCCGTGCAACACGCCGTCCCACAGGGATTTGTCCAATCCCGCCGTCAGCCGGACAAGGGGCAGCTCATCGGCAGCGGTCACGGCCCGGGCCATTTCCTCGGTGCGTTCCACCACCTGCGTCAGGCTTCCCTCCTGCAGCCCTTCCATCGCACGGCCGATCAATCCTCCAAACAAACGCAGCGCCCGGCGCGCCTGCTCCGGCTGCGTCTGAGGCATCCGGCGGCAGATCACCGGCCAGCCCTCCTCTTCCTCCACTCCGGCCAGCGATACGCACAAAGCGCGGGACTGGACAGTGGAAAGCATCTGGGAACGATTTTCGCAGGTGAGCAGGAACAGCACATGCTCCGGCGGTTCTTCCAGCACTTTCAGCAAAGCGTTTTGGGCCGTTTCGGTCATATCCTGCGCCTCTGTCAGGATCATGACCCGCCGGGGCGCTTCATTGGGTAGCACATAGGCCTGCTCCCGGATACTGCGAATGGTGTCGGCATGGAACGACCGTGCCCCACCACTCCCACCGGTTTCAAGAATGTCCGGATGGGCGCCGGCCAATGCCTTGCGGCATCCGGCACAGGCGCCACAGGGCTTTTCCCCGTCCGAAAGGCAGACCGCCGCCTGCGCCAGCCGACGGGCCACCGTCCGCCGGCCGCTGCCGGCAGGGCCTTCGATCAAAAGAGCATGGGGAAGCCGGCCGCTGTCCACATATCCAGACAGCATCTCTTTCGCGGCGGCATTGCCCGCAAAGTCTTCCCACTTCATGGGTTATACTTTCTCGTACCGTTCCACGTCGGTCACAAATATCGTGGCGCCGCCAACCGTCAGCTCCATGGGGAAAGCTGCTTCCGGCGAAGTGCCGAACGCGGCGCTGGAAACCATCTGCGTCCGCTTTTTGGAATAGGATTCGATAATGGAAATCACTTCGTCCACCCGGCTGTCGTCGGTTCCCATAAGCAGGGTGGTGTTCCCTGCCATCAGGAACCCTCCGGTGGAGGCCATTTTGGTAACGGAAAAGCCCTCCCGTGTCAAAGCAGAAGATACCGCGGAGCTGTCGTTTTTATTCACGATGGCAATGATCAGTTTCATCTGTGTCTCTCCCTTTATGCGGCAATACATTCGATACAAAATTATTATACTGTATTTTGGTTGACGATACAAGCCGTTTATCGGATTTTTCGTCGTCTAATCTTTTCCTGATGCAGGGAGCAGAGGTTCATCCGCCACAGAGGGCTGCGGCAGACGGATACACTGGAAAAAGTCCTTGTTGCGGGCCACTATCTCACGAATGTCCCGTTTAAACTGCATGGGATAGTTTTCCAAGGTGGCGGATACACCGCAAGCCTTAATTCCCAACGCATCGGCGATATACAGCGCGCGGTAAAGATGATACTCCTGTGTAACGATAATTAAAGAATCATACCCACCGGTTTTCCCCGCACGCCACACCGAATCGTAGGTGGAAAGTCCCGCTTTGTCTAAGAGGATCGCCTCTTTTGGTACCCCCTGTTCCAAAGCATAGCGTTTCATGGCCTCCGGTTCGTCATAATCCTGAGACTGCCCATCGCCGCTTAAAATCAGCAGAGGAGCCGCCCCCTCCTCATACAGTTGCACACCTGTCTGCATCCGGTCCTCGAGCATTTCGCTCAGGGAACCATCCTCATGCACAAGGGCACCCAGCACCAGAATGGCAGCGGCAGGCTCTCCTTCCCATTCACCGGCTTTGAAAACCTGTGAGCAAGTACTCCACACCACATACCGATCAATTCCCAGCACGGCAACGCACAACACAGCCAAAACCACCAGCACCGGCCACCATCGTTTCATGGAAAAACGTTTCCGCTTCGCCTTCACTGGGATAGCCGTCTTTTCCTCCTGATCAGGACGCTTCCGCTTATAAACACGCCGCTTTTGTCGGGCAGCAACATCCTGCGGCGCCGCCGCTTCTTTGCTTTGGTCGTTCTCCGGCTGTCCGCCCATTTTTGGAGGTTCCTCTTTATCCGATACATCTGGTTTGGCTTTCCCTGTATCCCGTGCTTGGAATCCCGCCGCCACAGTCTTTATCATTTTCCATCCTCCATCCCCTTTTTACGTCACGTCCTGTCCACAGTATACCGCATTTTTCTCTGTTTGCAAAGCGAAATAACCAGCACACTTTTTCATTATAAAACAGCATAAAATAAAGCAGCAAGGCGTCATGCGTTGCACTTCTCCTGTAAAAGCGCACGCAGCCTTTTGCACGCGAAATCCCCCGGGAAGGAAATCCTTCCCGGGGGATCGTGTTATGGGCCAATGTTTTTCGTTAAGACTGCGGCTTATTCCGCCGGTTCCTCCACAGGCTCCGTATGCGGCAGCTTACTGATCTTCTGCGTCGCATATTGCAGCAGCACCAGCGCATCCTCTGCCGTGACCTCTTCGTCTCCGTTCACGTTCGCCGCTACTTTCTGCTCGTCCGTCAGGTCGATCTTGCCTGTAGCCGCCTGCAGCGCCATCAGCGCATCCATCGCCGTGATCTTTCCGTCGCCGTTCACGTCGCCAAGCTCCGGCTCCGGCGTAACCGGTATCTCATCCAGCTCGTCGATCGCCGCCTGCAGGGCCGTCAGCTGCGCGTCCACATCTTCCTGCGTCGCTTCTGCATCATCTACAACCGCCTGTGCCGCATCGATCGCGTCCTCCAGCGCCGCAATGCTGTCCGCCGTGTACGTATCCGTCTTCGCCGCTTCCGCCTGCGCCGTCTCGATCAACGCTTCCAGCTTCGTCTTGTCCACCGTCGGATCCACCGGCACATCCGGATTCTCCGGGTCGGTGTCCACGATCTTCGCTTCCTGTATGCTCAGCGTAAAGTACGGGTTCGTCATGTTCGCTGTCCCCGTGTACTCGTCCGCTATTTCCATACGGATGATCATCTGCTTCACATCCGTCCAGTCGATGTTTTCTGTTACCATCATCGACAGCGGCACATTGATGGAATACACCTCGTCTGCATCCGGCTCCAGCACCAGCCGTTCGCCGTCCCCTTCCGCTTTCAGCGTGAACTCCAGGCCTTTCGCCGCTTTCTCCGCATCATCGATCCGGCTCGAACGCAGCCGCACAAACAGAAGCTTCACCACCTGGTCGATCGTTACATTCTCCGGCAGATTTACATCCTTAAACGTGAATTTGATCTGCAGGTTGTAATTCTTGTTCGCTCCGTTTGCCGCCGTCCCAGACAGATCTGCTCCAGGACCTTCCTCCGTATCCAGCGGATACCCATCCGCCGATTTCCAGTCGATGTACACCTGCGTGCCGCCTTGCAGCGTGTTGTAGTCCCCTACAATCGTGCTCCATACCATCTTCGCGTTCGGGTCTTGCGCCGGCAGTTCATCGCCGATGACCAGCTTCACATCCTTCACCGTCATCGTCACGCCCTTGGAGCCCTCGTTCGCTTCCGTATATGTCCCGTCGTTCGTTTCCGCCTCCGGGTCCATATCCTCTCCGAACCGGTGCAGGTCGTTGTACATGTACATCTCATACCCTGTCAGCGTTCCCTGCTCCACGATCGCCTGCGGGATCTGCACCGTCACCGTGACGTATTCGCCCTCCGTCATTCCGCTCAGCAGCCCCACTGTCGCTTGCAGATCTCCGATCTCGCTGCCGTTCACTCTCACCCGTCCGTTGCGGATGTAGCTCATCCAGTTATCTCCATCCACAAATGCATTTAATGTTTCCGCGAAGTTCTCCGTCTTGTCCAGCTTAATCTGGAACTGCAGCGACACCTCCCGGTTCGCATAGGCGCTCAAATCAATCGGTTCTTCAGGTGACACGGCCACATTGAGCATATGCCCTTCCACGGTCGTTGTCTCGCCGGTTGTGATATCCACCACATTGTCATCCGGGTCAGGGGTTTCTTCCACCAGAACGCTGTCCGCGCCCTCGAGGATTTCCACCTGCTCTGCGACCTGCTGGGCGGTCGCGTTCGGGTTTTCATAAACTGCCTGTGCATCTGTAAACAGCTTATTGTATGCCT
>ENA-UALL01000196-UALL01000196.1-human-gut-metagenome-genome-assembly--contig:-NODE-196-length-35719-cov-8.363532_pt1 | contig 35719 bp, 35 predicted proteins | sample MGYA00243699_ERZ654466 | MGnify/ENA primary metagenome ERZ654466 (study PRJEB26926, sample SAMN06164635) | human gut metagenome | biome: ENVO:00009003; feature: ENVO:2100002; material: ENVO:00002003...
TCTACACGAGCCTTATCGTCGGCAGCGTCAGATGTGTATAAGAGACAGATCCTCCACCGGGGAAGTGCTGTTCACCGAATACGGCCTGTCCGGCCCGGCGGTGATGGCGATTTCCCGCCTGGCCGGGGACTGGGAACGGCAAAAAAAGGGGGGCATGACCGCGCATCTCGACCTGATGCCCGACCTGTCCCTGGACAGGGTATCGGCTCTTGTGCAGGAACGGCGCCGCTTTACCTTGCGGGAAGCGGGGGACTTTTTGACCGGGTTTGTGAACAAACGGGTGGGCCAGACCATTATGCGGGCAGCGGGGATCGCGCTGTCCACTCCGGTGGGGTCGCTGTCCGGCCGCGAGGCGGCACGGGTGGCGATGCTGCTGAAGGACTGGGCCATCCCGGTCACCGGCACCCAGGGGCTGAAAGCGGCGCAGGCCACGGCGGGGGGAATCGACACCGCCGGATTTGACCCGGCCACCATGCAATCCCGTCTGGTAAAGGGATTATATGCGGCGGGTGAGGTGCTGGACATTGACGGCGACTGCGGCGGCTATAACCTGCAGTGGGCGTGGAGCTCGGCTGCTGCGGCTGCCCGGCATATGATAGGAGAGCATGCACGATGATTCACATTTCCGGAGTGACGCTGGAGCTGGACTATACGGACTCCGACCTGAAACGGGAGGCGGCCCGCGCTTTGCGCTGCCCGGCCGGCCGGATTGCCGCCTGCCGGTTGTTTAAGCGGAGCGTGGACGCACGGCGCAAGCCGCACATCGTGTTCACCGCGACGCTGGAGGTGGCGGTGACCGGGGATGAAAAGGCGCTGACCGCTCACAGCCGCAACCCCCACGCACGGGTGGTTTCCCCCACCGTGTACACCCCTCCCCAACCGCGGGCGGCTGCGCACGCTCCGGTGGTGGTGGGCAGCGGACCGGCCGGGCTGTTTGCCGCCCTGACCCTGGCACGGGCGGGGCTGCGCCCGGTTTTGCTGGAACGGGGACGGGATGTGGACCGGCGGCAGGAGGATGTGGAGAGGCTGCGCCAAACCGGTGTGCTGGACACCGGCTCCAACGTATTGTTTGGGGAGGGCGGGGCCGGCACCTTTTCGGACGGCAAGCTGCACACGGGGATCAAAGACCCCCGCTGCCGGGTGGTGCTGGAGGAGCTGGCCCGCGCCGGGGCGCCGGAATCCATCCTATGGCAGGCGCAGCCCCATGTGGGCACGGATTACCTGCGCACGGCCGTGAAGGGACTGCGCGCCGCCATTCAGGAAGCGGGCGGGCAGGTGCTGTTTGAGCACTGTGTGACCGACATCCGCGTATCCGGCGGTATTTTGAGGGGGCTGACCCTGATCACCCCGCAGGGGACCCGTGAGATAGAGGCCGACCGTGTGATTCTGGCCATTGGCCACAGCGCGCGGGACACCATGCAGATGCTGTGCGACCGGCAGCTTTCCATGCAGCCAAAGCCGTTTGCGGTGGGGGTGCGGATCGAGCATCCCCGCGCCATGATCGACCACAGCCAATACGGCCCGCAGGCCGGGCATCCGGCGCTGGGCGCGGCCAGTTACAAATTGGCGGTGCGCCCTGCGGGCGGCCGCGGGGCCTATACCTTTTGCATGTGCCCCGGCGGGGTGGTGGTGAACGCCTCCAGCGAAGAGGGGGGACTGGCTGTGAACGGGATGAGCGAATATGCCCGCGACGCACAAAACTCCAACAGCGCCCTGCTGGTGGGGGTAGGGCCGGAGGATTTCGGCAGCGACGCTCCGCTGGCGGGGGTGGAATTTCAGCGGAAAATGGAGAGGGCCGCTTATGCTTTGGGCGGGGGCGGGTACCGCGCCCCGGCGCAGTTGGCAGCGGATTTTATGGTCCGGCGGACAACGCGAGAATTCGGCGAGGTGCGCCCCTCCTACCGGCCGGGCGTGACCCCGGCCAACCTGTGGGACTGCCTGCCGGGTTTTGTGGCCGAATCCCTGGCGGCGGCCCTGCCGCTGTTTGGGCGGCAGCTAAAGGGGTTTGACCGGCCGGATGGGGTGCTGACGGGGGTGGAGTCCCGCAGCTCTTCCCCGGTGCGGCTGCTGCGGGACGAAAAGGGATGCAGCTCCATTGCCGGGCTGTTCCCCTGCGGGGAGGGGGCCGGATATGCGGGCGGCATCACCTCCGCCGGGGTGGACGGTATCCGTGCGGCCGAATGGCTGATCGCCTCCCTGTGACCCCCTGCCGCAGCCTGGCAGGGGGGATTTGGCCGGACGAAGGGGGTGGGTTTCAGGAAATTTTTGGAAATAAAAGCATCTTTTTTTGCTGCGGGGCTTGACAACCCGCCGGATGGGGAGTACACTATATCTGTATTCCTAAATGTCGAATTGATTACGCCTTTTGTGTTGTCAATGCACGTTTATTGACTACGCAGACGGTGTTTTTCTTTTTATCAGGCGGAGTAACATTTTTAACAGGAGGTTTTTATCATGAACAACGGCACAGTCAAATGGTTCAACGAGTCCAAAGGGTATGGCTTCATCTCCAACGATGAAGGCGGCGACGATGTGTTCGTGCACTTCTCGGCCATTCAGGTGGACGGGTTCAAGACCCTGTCCGAAGGCCAGAAGGTGACCTACGACACCGAGCCGGATCCCAAGGACACCGGCAAGCTGCGTGCGGTGAACGTGCGCCCGCTGTAATGGCTGCCGGGGCGCCGCCCCACAGGGACACGGAAAATCCCGGAATTCCTAAAAAGGAATTCCGGGATTTTTTCGTTTTACAAAAACAGAATGATGAAAACGCAGCCGCCGCGCCCGGAAATGCGGGCGCGGCGGCTGCGCTTGGTGTTACAAAACACGCAAACAAAAAGAGTGCACAGAGAAAAAAGAGAAAAGCAAGGGTATATCTAAAACAAAAAACAGACCGGCCATGGGAGGGGACGGCCAACCGGAAGGGTCAATGGCCCCGCCGGTTATAGTGGAGTTCGGAAAGGGAGTTGAGGAAGCGGTAGGTCTCCTCCCGCCGGCGGGCCAGCTCCTGAGCATCAAACGCAACATGTATGCATTCCATGCACATGCCCATTTCGTCGATTTCCACCTCATCCAACCGGCATTTTCCATTCAGGTAATAAGCGCACAACACATCCTGACAGCGCACGGTGTTCCCCCGCTTTCTTTTTTACAAAATAAACCGGCCGGTTTTGACTTTCCGGCCGCCGGTCATTTCAGGCCGTTTTGCCATCTTCATGGGCGTCATCCAAATCGTCATCCGGGGAGGGCTCGTCCTGAAGCTGCCGGATCATAAAGCCGATGGCCTGGTTAAAGCCGTGTCTATCCAACGCGTTCATCTTATCGAGAACCCGGCGGACTTTTTCAACTTTGTCACGATCTGACATAGGAAATCCTCCAAAAACTTGGCATTGCCAATATTTTACATAACTCCGTTGAATTTGTCAAGTGCTTTTCTCAAAATTGTTGACTTTGTCACATTGAAATGATATTATGTAAAAAGTTAAGTGGAGGATGATAAGATTATGAACAGTCGCTTATTGGAATTGCGAAAAGCCCTACATCTTACACAAGTCCAGTTTGGAGAACGGTTAGGTGTTAGTGGTGCGGCTATATCGAAAATTGAGCATACATCCCGTGGCTTAACCCCGCAAATGTCCAAAGCCATCTGCCGCGAATTCCATGTAAGCGAAAGCTGGCTGGCCGGTGGAGAAGGCCCCATGTTTGCGCAGGATGAGGAAGACATCGCTTCGCTGATTGCCCGTGAGCTAAAGGGAAAAAGCGATTTTGCCCGCCATGTTGTTCTTTCCTTTGCCAGGCTGGAGGACGCGGATTGGGACCGGCTGGAACGGTTTATCGACCGGCTCGCGGCAAAAGGCGAGGCTACATATACAGAGAAAAATCCATAACCATTCCGGTACATAAAAGGACCGGCCCGAACGCTTTGTTCGGGCCGGTTTTGCATTTGATTCTTTGGCGGGGCGGGGGTCAATAGCTGATCTTGGAGAGGATGCCGGTCAGCTTGGCGATGGCCACCCCGTAATTGGTGATGGGCACCCCCTGCGCGCGGGCCTGCTCGATGCGGGAGAGGACATATTTGCGGTTGAACATACAGGCCCCGCAATGGATGACCAGATCGTACCCGCCGAGGTCACGGGGGAAATCGGTGCCGCTGACCACCGTGACCTTCAGGCTTTCTCCCACCCGTTTGCGGAGCATGGCGGGGATTTTCTCCCGGCCGATGTCCTCGGCAAGGGGGGCATGGGTGCAGGCTTCGGCAATGAGGACATGGGACTGGGGCGTAAGCGCATCGATGGCCGCCGCGCCATCGACAAATTCCTGTATATCCCCTTTGTAGGCGGCAAACAGCACGGAAAACGAGGTGAGCAGGCTTTGGGGTGGTTTTTGTTCGTAAACCTTTCCAAAGACCTGGGAATCGGTGATGATGAGCCGGGGCGGTTCCTTTAAGGCTTCCAACGCCTCGCGCAGCCGGTCGGTGGTGGCAGAGATGACCACGCACCGGTTATCCAGCAGGTCCCGGATGGTTTGCACCTGGGGCAGGATGAGCCGCCCTTTGGGGGCCTGGATGTCCTGCGGCATCACGAGCAGCACCACATCCCCCGGATTCACCAACCGGGCGGTGATGCTGGCGGCTTCGAACCCTTCGGGCATGTCCCGGATGATGCGGGCGATAAGCTCCTCGATGCCCTGCCCGGTTTTGGCGCTGACCACCACCGGCTCGACGCCGCATTCCTGCTGTATCCGCCGGGCCAGCTCCTGAGCACCGGCACGGATATCCGCTTTATTGACCACCGGGATGACCGGCGTGTGGGACTGGCGAAGGTCGTTCAGCCAGGCGGTTTCCCTGGCGAAATCGCCATCCTCGAACAGCAGCAGGGCCACATCGGTTTTCCTGGCGGCCTGGCGGGTTTTTTCCACCCGCATAAGGCCCAGCTCGCCCTCGTCATCGAACCCGGCCGTATCGATGAACAGGCAGGGGCCGATGCCGTGGATCTCCATGGCCTTTTGCACCGGGTCGGTGGTGGTGCCCGCCACATCCGACACCAAGGCCACCGACTGCCCGGTGAGGGCGTTGACAAGGGAGGATTTGCCGCTGTTGCGGCAGCCAAACAGGCCGATATGCAGCCGGTTGGCCGAAGGGGTATTGGTTAAGCTCACGGGATCACATCCTTTAAAAGCGGAAGTCGCGCTGACCGGCGTGGATTTTATCCAGGCGTTCCAGCACGATCTGGCGCACCTTTTCGTTGGGAATCCGGGGGATCTCCTGCCGGATGACCTGCTCGCCCTTGAGGCGGGTATCCTCGCTGGCGTAGTCTTCCAGATATTCCTTGAGGGTCATAAAGGCATTGGGCTGGCAGCAGTTGGCGATCTGTCCGCTTTTGGCCAGGGACATGAACCGGTCGCCGGTGCGGCCCTCCCGGTAGCAGGCGGTGCAGAAGCTGGGGATATACCCTTCGGAGAGCAGCCAATTCACCACCTGGTCCAGGGTGCGGTGGTCGCTGACCTCAAACTGGGCGGAATCCTCTTCCTCGGGTTCGGGTTCGGCATAGCCGCCCACGCTGGTGCGGGAACCGCCGCTGATTTGGGACACGCCCAGTTCGATGACCCTGGCGCGGGATTTGGGCGATTCGCGGGTGGAAATGATGATGCCGGTGTAGGGCACCGCCACCCGCAGGACGGCGACAATGCGGTGGAAGAGTTCGTCCGGGATGGAATTGGGGAAGTCCTTGACGTCGATGTCATCCGCCGGGCAGACCCTGGGAACGCTGATGGTGTGCGGCCCCACCCCAAAAACGGCTTCGAGATGTTCGGCGTGCATGAGCAGGCCGACAAAATCGTACCGGTACATATTCAGGCCGAACAGCACCCCGCAGCCCACGTCGTCGATCCCGCCCTCCATGGCGCGGTCCATGGCTTCGGTGTGATAGGCATAGTTATGCTTGGGGCCGGTGGGATGCAGATACTCATAGGTGGGTTTGTGGTAGGTTTCCTGGAACAGGATATAGGTGCCGATGCCCGCTTCTTTCAGGCGGCGGTAATTTTCCACCGTGGTGGCGGCTATGTTGACATTCACCCGGCGGATGGCGCCGTTTTTATGTTTGATGCTGTAGATGGTCTTGATGCTGTCGAGCACATATTCGAGCGGGCAGTTGACCGGGTCCTCCCCCGTTTCCAGCGCCAGGCGCTTGTGGCCCATATCCTGCAGGGCGGTCACCTCGCGCACGATCTCCTCCTGGGAGAGCTGCTTGCGGGGGATGTGCTTATTTTTATAGTGATAAGGACAATACAGGCAGCCGTTGACGCAGTAATTGGACAGGTACAGCGGCGCAAACAGGACGATGCGGTTGCCGTAGATTTTTTGTTTGATTTCGGTGGACAGGTGAAAAATCTGCTGCACGATGTCCGGGTCGTCGCATTCCAGCAGCATGGCGGCCTCCCGATGGGTGAGGCCCTTGTATTTGCGCCCTTTTTCCAAGATTTCGTTGGCCAGGGCGCGGTCGTTTTTGTGGGCGGCGGCCCAGGTCAGGGTTTCCTGGATCTCGGCGTCGTCGATGAATTCGGTCGCCTGTCTGGACTTTGGATTGTACATAAGCTTTGTCTCCTTTTATACCGGGTTCTTCCCCAATTTTAAAATGGCTTGTTCCAGTTCGCGGCGCTGGGCGGCGATATCGGTATCGCCGAGGTTGGCGGGATAGATTTCATACAGCCGTTTATAACGGCCGGGTGTGACCTTGCGCATGACGACATTGGCCCCGCAGGAAAACACGTCGTCCTTTTCCCCGGCGGCCGCCACCCCCAACGCGGTGGTGGCCGGAAGATTGGCGCCGGGCAGCAGGATACGGGCCAGGGCCACCGCCCGCTTGGTGAGTTCGGTGCTGCCCTGGGGGCAGTCCCGCAGGCCGGTCTGGGGATGGGGGATAAACGGGCCGATCCCGGCCATATCGCAGCCGATTTCCCGCAGCAAAAGCAGGTCGCGGGCAATGGTATCCGCCGTTTGACCGGGCAGCCCGATCATAAACCCGCTGCCCGTCTCATAGCCGAGGCGTTTGAGGGTTTTTAAGCAGGCGATGCGGTTTTGCAGGGTGCCGCAGGGGTGCAGGCGGGCATAAATCTCAGGGTCGGCGGTCTCGTGCTTGAGGAGATACCGGTCGGCCCCGCAGCGCCGGATATAGGCATAGTCCTCCTCGCTCATCTCCCCGCAGCTCACGGTGACGGCCACGCCGGTCTGTTTGATACGCCGCACAATATCCCCCAGCACAGCGGGGGTATACCACGGGTCTTCACCGGATTGCAGCACAATGGTGCGGTAACCCGCCGCCACCGCCTCCTTTGCGGTGTCAACGATGTCGTCCGGTTCCATGCGGTAGCGGGTCAGCGCGCGGTTGGCGGCGTTGAGCCCGCAGTACCGGCAGCGGCGCCGGCAATGGTTGGAAAATTCCAGGATGGCCCGGATGTGGACATCGTCGCCCACCCTTTCCCGCCGGACGCGGTCGGCTTCGCGGTAGACCGGCCCGAAGTCTTCCCATTCGAGCAGCTGCGCCAGCTCCCGGCGGCTCAGGTCAGGGGTTAGCCTCACCGGCTCCACCCGCTTTCGAATAGACGGTTTTTACGCTGATTCCCTTGATCATCCCCAGCTTACCGGCCAGCGAGCTGATAACCCCACCGGGTGCATCCACCACCACGCTGATGATGCACAGGTGTTTGCTGCGGTAGGGAATCCCCATCCGCCCCACAATATAGTCCCCGTAGGCGTGCAGCACGCTGTTGAGCTGTTCGGTGGCTTCGGTGTCTTCGACAATGATGCCGATAAGTGCGATTCTGGTTTCCATTTGATCCGCCCTTCCATGAAAAAATCCCCGCGCTCCAAAAAGGCGCAGGGATTGTGTACCATCGCTATGTCTCTTCGCCTTATCACGCGGGGCGTACCCTTGTGTTCAGAACGCTGTTTTTGGTTGTTTGTGCCCTTGCCCGCCGATATGACTCATAGGGTGAGGGCCGATATATACAGTATACCACACGCGCGGCGGCATGACAACCACCATTTTGCGCTCACAGCCCCTGCTGTTTGAGCCAGGCGGCCATCACCACCCGCTGGGGAAGCCATTTGATCTGGTAGCCCCCGTTACAATCGCAACCGCTCTGCGTTTCAGGGCAGCCGCCTCCCCTCTCTCCATAATCGGGCCATACAGTCCTATTATGGTCCCGGGAAACGGTCTGCATACAGGGGATTATACAGCGGGCGGGGCGGCTTTTTTGATGAGCGCCTTGGTTTCCCATTTGCGGCTGCGCAGGCGGGCCAGCATCCACAGGCACCGGATGCCCTCGTCGCAGGTCATCCCTATCCAGGCGCCATAGATCCCCCAGCCCAAACGGAGCCCCAGCAGATAGCTGCCCAGCACCGCACAGGTGGGCATGCACACCAGCCCCATTATCACCGTGATGGCTGCATCACCCGACGATTTGAGCGCCGTGCCGATGATGTAGTTCCCCTGCCGCCCCAGTTCCTTGACAATGTTAAGGCACATGATGGGGAACACAAAGGCCAATATGCTTTGGTTATCGGTGAGCAGGCCCAGCACCGGCCGGGAAATCAGCGCGGCTACCACCGCCGTGATGCCGGTGACCAGTATGCCGTATTTAAACGACGTGATCGTCTGGCGGTAACCGGCCTCAAAGTCGCCTTCCCCCACGCGCCAGCCCACAAGAATGCCGTTTGCCTGGCTCAGGCTGACGGCGGCACAATAAATGAGATTGCAGATCTGGTTGCAATAGGAATAGACCCCCACGGCGATGCCTTCGGCATCCATTTGGTTGAGGCACCGCACCATAAAGGAAATGGAAAGGTTGAACACAATCAGTTCCCCCGCCGACGGGAAGCCGATTTTAAAAATCTGCCGGAAAATTTCCCGATTGCTGATGTCGCAGCGGTCAAATTCTTTTTTCCGTATCCTGGCGCAAAACGCCATGACCAGCACCAGATTGACCACCCGCGAGATCATGGTGGCCAGCGCTACGCCGGCAATGCCCCACCCGCAGGCAATGAACACGCCGTTGAGGACAATGTTGACCACATTGGCCGTGCCGGTGGCCACGAGAGTGAGGCCGGCGAGCCCAAACGACCGCAGGTAGGAGGAATACACGTTGGTCATGGCCAGCAGGATACAGGTGGAGCCCACCATGGTCATATAGGTGGAGGCATCCTCGATCAGGACGGCGCTGGTATCCAGAAGCGCCAGGACTCCATGGGAGCCGAACGCGAACAGCAGGCTGAACGCCCCGCCCACGGCCGCGTTAAAGAGCAGGCCGAGCCGCCGGGCTTTCACGGCCACGCCCGGCTGCCCCGCCCCGATATACTGGGTCATCACGGTGAGGGCACCGGTGGACATGATGGTGAAGATCATGGAAACTAAGTACAAATATGTGTTGGAGGTACCGGAAGCCGCTACCGCCTGGTCGCTGACCATGGACAGCATGACCGTGTCCATAACACCGACCAGCATTTGCAGGGTGTATTCAAAAAACACCGGCCAAAAAAGCTGCGACAGGGTTTTCCCCGTATGTTGTGCTTGCATGTGGCAACGCCCCTTTTATCCATCTGTCAGGGCCCTATTTTTATGTAGCTACATTGCAAGTATACTGCCAACAAACAGGAATGCAAATAATTATAACGCCAGCAAATATCAAAATCCTGCCAGATTATGGGTCGACCGCCGGCTGCTCCGCCTGCGAGCGCGCCGCCCAGTGATGGCGGAACTCCACCGGCGTCATGCCCACCGCCTGCTTGAAAACCTTTGCAAAATAACTGCTGGTTTTAAACCCGGTATCCATGGCGATCTCCATAATGGATTTGTCGGTGCCGATCAAAAACGACTGCGCCCGCCGGATACGGTAAGCCAGCAGAAACGCCATGGGCGACGTATCCATATAATTTTGGAACAGCCGGTAGCATTCCCGCTCGCTCACGTTGATGAGCCGGGCCAATTGTGAAACCCTGAGATCTTCATCGTAATGCTCCTGTATGTACAGCAGTATTTTTTTGATCGCGGCCTCGTTGACGGCGGAGGCGGTCTTCCCCTGCCGGGGTTTTTGCTTTTGCACCTGGGCGAAAATCCATTCCCATATCTCCAAAAGGGTGTGTTGCAGGCGGATTTCAAAAAATTCCCCTTCCTGCTCGCAAAGGGCATTGGCCCGGTCCAGTTTTTCCAAGACCGCCGCCTCCTGCGCACCGTCCCGGTAAAAGGGGATCGCCTCCACCTGGCGCTGGGCGACAACCGGCGTCAGATACTTGATGTCCAGCCAATTGCCGGCCGCGCCGGACAAAAAGGTGCGCTCAAACAGATGCGCACAGGATACGGTGTTGGGCTCCAACGGGCGCAGCATATGCAGCACGCCGGTGTTGAGGAAGATCGCATCCCCCTGACGAAGGATATATTCCTGCCGGCTGGTTTTGTACACAGCCCGTCCCTTGGTGATGGACAGGATCTCCAGCTCGTCATGCCAATGCCAGGGCACTTCGCTTTGGAAATAGGTATCGTATTCCACAATATAGTAGCTGTGGTTCATCAGGGGATTTTCATATAAAATGGTTTCCTTCATGTCGCCATCCAGCCGGATATCGGAAATATACAATGCCATCGCCTCCCTAATCGTGCGGGTATTGGGCCGGTTCCATATCCTATTATACTACAAATGCCGGGGCTATCAACCGCTGACCGCTGATAACAAAAATCCCCGTACTGTTTGACCGCACGGGAAAGGTTGGGGGATGTGAATTGCTTCGTCCCCCGATTTACGGGGCGTTGACAGTGCCCTTTTCATGGACACTTCATTTTTAAAACCGGCCTAAACAAAGCGTTTAGGCCGGTTTTGGCTGGCAGGGTGTTCTTTAAAGTACATGGTCATCCTAAACCATTTTTTAAGGGAAGACATCTTTTGTATTTGAGCGGTGTACCTCATTTACGCAGCCGGGAAAGAGTTGATATTCCCAACCGCCCGCTGCAAAATCATCAACGCGTCGGTTGCGCTGATCTTGCCATCCCGGTTTACATCCGCGATTTGGTTGTAGGAGATATCCAACTGGATTTTCCCTGTCGCGCATTGCAGCGCCAGCAGGGCATCCGCCGCTGTGATTTGGTTATCCAGTGAAATATCGCCCTGGCTCATAAACGGAGGATAATTGTTCGGGACCTTGGTGACCGTGAACACCTGATTGGGGCCGCCCCAATAGTTCCACATGGCCACATTGGTTCCGTCCACCGCCCCCGTGTCCCCGGCGACATCCACCACCGTACTGCTGATGGCGGTCTGGATTTTATATCCTCCGTTTACCTCATAAAAATAAAAACTCTGGGCCGGGTGGCCGGACGGGGTATTGGCTGTGAGATTGGCGCCCTGCTGGGTGCTGGCATCCGCCACGTCCAGGCAGGAATTGCCATAGGCCGAATAGACGACATAGCTTCCGTTGGCGTTGCGCTCAAACCGCCAAAGCTGCTTGCGGGTGGCCTTATAGGGGGAGACGACGACATTTCCCCACCGGCCGTCGGTGGTGGTATTGGTCAGGACCATATTGGCATAGGGGCTGTAAATATACCCGTAAAAGCCGGTGCCCAGATCGGCCCCGGACGAACCGCCGCCGGAGTTGCCGCCGCCTACGCCGAGGTACACATAGCCTAAGAATGCACCTCCACGGGCGCTTTCCACCTGCGCACGGGTCATGGTGAGGATGGCACAGTATCCGTTGCCCGGAAAGGAGGTATTGCCGCCCTCGCTGATGGTGATGGAATTGCCGTTGACCGCCTCGACCACCGCCACATGGTTGGCATAGCAAGCCAATGCTTTGGCCTGAGGCGTGCTGCCACGGGTATAACCATAATAGGAATAAGCCGTGTTATACCAGCTGACGCCCGACCAGATGGGGGTATCTTTGCCGGTGAGCTCATAGGCCCGCGCCGAGGCGAACCAGGCGCAACCGACGGCGGTATAGGCATTGCCGCCATAGGGCTTGCTTTGATACGTCTTGTACGGCGCCGAATAAATATCGATATAAATGCCGTTCGTGCCGTTATTGGCGATCCCGCCCGCCGCTGCAGCCGGAAGAACCGCACCGGCCAGCATCGACACCACCAGCAGCAACGGCAAAAGGATGTGATGCATGGTACGTTTCATAAGGAATCCACCTTTCCCGTGATAAACCCGTTTGCCCGGCCGGTGAGGCCGGGCGCAAAGGGGCGCCGGAATTCTAAAAAATTCCGGCTTGCGATATCTAATATATCAAAAAGTGCGGCGTGTTTCAAGGGGCTGATGGACTTTCCGCCGAGGGTCTGCATGCCCACGTGCTGTACAAATGAAAAAGCGTATGCCGTTTATCGGTTAGCATACGCTTTTGCAGGCAATCTTGTTTATCCTTTCTTTTTGGCCGGCGGATAACGCCGGGGATCATCGGTCTGACCCAGAAGATAATCCACACTGGTATCAAAATAATCCGCCAGTCTCACCAAAACTTCCAGGGAGGGCTGCACCCTTTCATTTTCATAACGTGAATAGGTCTGCTGGCTGCAGCCCAAATACTCAGCCAGTGCCGTTTGCGTTATGTCCCGATCCTCTCGAAGATCCCGCAACCGTAATTTCATATCATCACCAAGCAAAGTATAGGCTACACAGATATTGGATATTGCATTTTACGCATATTCTGTGTAAAATACTGCTTGAAGGGGGGGACTCATATGGATTTATACGCACAAATCGTTGCGAATCTATTACAAAAAGAGGATCTGCCTGAATGGCTGAAAAACGAGTTGGCTCTATCCCACAGAGTGGAGGGAGAATGTTACCAAGCCCTTAAAAAAATAAAGGCCATCATCGAAGATGACAGCCTGAAGGATGCGGAATGCTTTATGAAAATAGACGAGATCGTATCCACCTTTGAGGAGCTGGGAAGCGGCGGCGGGTCCCGGCACGATTTTTAGAGCTCACACAAATACGGCCTGCACCAGCACCATATACAGCACCGTTCCGCCGCCGATGCTCAGCAGGGTGTTCCCCTTCCAGACGTGCAGGCCGATCACGGCGGCTACGGCGATCAGTTCGGGCAGGCCGTAGGGTGCGGAGGTGACCGACACCCCTTTGAGGCAATAGACCACCAGCATACCGATGATGGCATAGGGCAGAACTTTCCCCAAATACGATATATACGCGGGCACGGGGCGGCTGTCCGGGAAGCACCAGAAGGGAAGGAACCGGGTGAGGAGAGTCGCCAGCATAATAGCCCCGATGGTTATCAGCAGTTGCGCGGTGGTCATGCTTGTTCCTCCTTTGACAGCGGATTGCGGCAGAGGGTAAGGACAACCCCGATGAGCGCCATGGCCGGGATGAGGAAGTTATCCGGGACAAACAGGAGCAGGGCCAAAACCGAACACCCCAGCCCGATGAGCACCGGCGCGTGACGGGTGGTGCTTTTCCACTGATTGACCAGTATCACCACAAACAGAGCGGTCAGGGCAAAGTCGAGCCCCTCGGTATTAAAGGGGATAAACTGCCCGGCAATGCCGCCAAGAAGCGAGCCCAGCACCCAATAGGCCTGGTCCAGCAGGGCCACAAACAGCATAAAGCGGGTTCGGCTGACCCCGGCGGGCGGTTCGGCCGAGCAAAGGATGGAAAAGGTTTCGTCGCACAGGGCGAAGATGAGATAGGGCTTGGCTTTGCCGGTGCCCTTGTATTTTCCCAGCATGGCGATGCCATAAAACAAATGCCGCGCATTCACCATTAAGGTGAGCAAAAAGGCATACAGGGGATTAAAGGCGGCGGTCAGCAGGGTGACGGCGACAAACTGCATGGAACCGGCGAACACACAGGTGCTCATCAGCAGGGACCAAACCCAGGAAAAGCCCTTGCTTGTCATCAGCACGCCATAGGCCATCCCCAAAAACAAAAAGCCCGCCAGCACCGGCAGGGTGTGAGGGAATGCGGCTTTAAGCGCCCGGATATTGGGATGCGGCGAGGCCGCCGGATTTGTGTTGGCCATGAAGCAGTCTCCTTTTGCAACAGATGCCACCAGTATACCACGCAGCGGGGGCGCTTGTCCATTATAATAAGAGGAAAAGAGCGTACCGGTTTTACCGCAACCGGTACGCTCTTTTGTATCATGACCCCTCTGATAAACATATGCAGGCGTTCCCGGAAATATCCGGGAATCAGGCGTCGAGCACCCCTTCGGGAACCGCACGCACCATCGGCTTTTGCCGCTCGTAGTGGGAAGACAGCTGGATAAACCGGCCTTCATCGCTGCTGCGGCGGATGCTTTCCATGATCTCCAGCACATGGAAGGTCTGGTTGACATTGGCGCGGAAGGGCCGCCCGGTCTGCAGGGCCTTGGCCATATCCGCGAGCCCCAGCCCACGGCTGTTGTTCTGGTAGGGGAACATCAGGGGCATATCGGTGTACCCCCCCTGTTCCGGACGCAGCAGGCGGATGGGGCCACCAAACCCATTGGGGTCGGGAACTTGCAGGGTCCCCTCGGAGCCGTAAATCTCGATTTTGGCGCCGCCCTGATAGTGCACGTCAAAGGTGGTGAAAATGGTGCCCACCGCGCCGTTTTCAAACTGCATGATGCCGTTGACATGGGTGGGGACCTCGACATCCACCACCTCGCCGTAATGGGGCTGGCTGGTGATCAGGCGCTGGGGGAAGGAGGACTTGGCGATGCCGGTGACGCCGGATACGCCCCCCAGCAGATTGACCAGCGCGGTCAGGTAATAGGGGCCCATGTCCATCATGGGGCCGCCGCCGTATTGATAGTAAAACGCGGGGTCGGGGTGCCAACCCTCGTGCCCGCGGCAGATCATAGCCGCCGATGCGCCCACCGGCTGGCCGATGAACCCGTCGTCGATCAGCTTGCGGCAGGTCTGGATGCCCGCGCCCATAAAGGTATCGGGCGCACCGCCGATGAGCAGGCCCTTTTCTTGGGCCAGGGCCACCAGCTGTTTGCCCTCCTCCAGGGAGGCGGCCAGCGGTTTTTCGCTGTAGACATGCTTGCCGGCCTCCAGCGCGGCCTTGGAAACATCAAAATGCTCGTAGGGCCGGGTGAGGTTGAGGACAATATCGATGCTGTCGTCCGCAAACAGGTCGTACATGGTTTCGAACAGTTTGGGAATGCCGTATTTTTCCACAGCCTTTTCCGCCCGTTCCCGGATCAGGTCGCAGACGCCGACGATCTCCATTTCTTTAAAGCGGGTGGTGATGTTGTCGAGATAAATGCCGCTGATGGCGCCGATCCCGACAATACCAATCTTTACGGTGGACATGGGAATCTCCTCCTTAATACATTTTAGCAGTGTTTTCAAAGCGTTCGGTGGTCAGGCCGTGCTCCACCGCGTATTGCTTGCCGGCCGCAGCCCACAGCATGCCCCGTTTCATCAAAACGGCCGCATTGGGGGAATGATCAAAGACGTCGTCGTGGTGGCCCAGCGAGGTATAAAAGACCCGGCCGTTGCCCCAGTATTTTGTCCACGCCACCGGCATATCCACCGGTTTATTGGAGATGTGGTAATAGCTCACGATGGGGAACCGGGTGGTGGCCAGCACCTCGATGGAGGGGTCGACATGCAGGTAATAGTGCTCGCTTTTGACCGGGAAATCCTCCAGCCCTTCCACAATGGGGCTGGAACCGTGACAGATGTTGACGGTATATTCGATTCCATCCCCGCCGGGGTGGCTGACCCACTGCCCGCCGGTGATGAACTGCCATTCGGTGTTGTTGCGGAAGGAATCGCACATGCCGCCGTGGCAGCCGGCCAGGCCCACGCCCGACCCGACCGCCTTGGAGACGTTCTGCACATAGTCGCCGGGGATGTCGCCCATGGTCCAGCAGGAGACCATCAAATCCAGCTGTTTGAGCTGTTCCAGGTCCGCAAGGCAGTCAAGCGTATCCGAAATCTCGACCTCGAAGCCTTCTTCTTTTAGCATACCGGCAAAGCGTTTGGAGGTGAGCTTGGGCTCATGGCCGTCCCAGCCCCCCTGGAAAATAAGCGCGCGTTTCATGACAAAACCTCCGTTTCCATCACTTGGGTTTATATGTGGCAGGCAAGCCCGACTCCCTGTTTTTGGGACTCGAACGCCAGGTCGATGACCTTCATCACCCGCAGGGCTTGTTCGGGCTTCACGATCAATTCCTCCCGGCCCTCCAGCACCGCTACGATGTTGCCGTAATAATCCGACCAGTCGGTGTGGACCTCGGGCAGCGGGGAATGCTTGGTGGTGTTCACCGGGCGGGGCGCCATGGTGCGGGTGGGACCCGCTTCGGTGTAGACGATCTCATCCGTCCACTCCATTTTGCCGCCTTCGGCCAGCTGGACGATCTCGCCTTTGGCGCTCCACCCCTCCACCACAACGGTGCCGTTTTCGCAGCACATGTGCCAGCGGGGCAGGGGGATAAAGCAGTTGGTCTCCATCGCGCACAGGGCGGAAATGCCGTTTTCAAACCGGATGAGGAGCTTGACGTTATCGTCGATCTCGTCCGAGAACAGCGACACCTGGTGGGCGGTGACCGATACCACCGGGGAATGGATGGCATCCATGAGCTGGTCGAGCAGATGCACGCCCCAGTCGTAAAGCATGCCGCCGCCGTTGATCTTGTGGCCGCGCCAGCCGTGCATGCCGCCGCCGCTGCCCTGTACCCGGCTTTCAATATAATACGGCCGGCCCAGGGTGTTTTCCTGTATCAGCTTTTTGATGATGACATAGTCTTTGTCCCACCGCCGGTTCTGGTGGACCGAAAACAGGCGGTTTGCCCGTTTGGCGGCCGCCATCATTTCCTCAAGCTCGGCGGCGTTCATGGCAACCGGCTTTTCACAGACAACGTGCTTGCCGCTTTCCAGGCAGCGGATCACCAGGTCCTTATGAAAATTGTTGGGGGTGGCGACGGTCACAAGGTCGATGCTGCTGTCTGCCAGCAGGTCTTCCAGTGAGGAATATGTACGCAGCCCTTTGGAAGCCGCTTTTTCCAACGCCTCCTGCCGCACATCATAAGCCCCGGCAACCTGTATGCCCGGCACCTTTTCCTTGATGCTGTCATGGTGCCAGGAACCCATTCCACCATAACCGATAATGGCCGAACGAACCATGTTTGACTCCTCCTCTGAGGGGAATTTTCTGTATTGTAGCATGGTTCGGTTCAAAATGCTTGTCAAATCGTTAAAAAAACCAATCAAAAATTGCGCTTTTTTGGAAAAATTGAAATGTTATGCCGTTACCTCTTCAATAAAAGCGGTGATAGGGGCGGGATCTTCCAGGCTGTGGGGATGATGATCGCAGCCTTCCTTGAGGATGGCTTTGATTTTTCCGCCCATCCGCTGATAGATTTGAAGCAGTTTTTCCCCGTTTTCCTCATAGTGCAGCGCCCGGTCGGCCAGGCCGGCCACCAGCACGACCGGGATGCCTTTTTCGCAGAGAAAGGCCGCCTTGTCGAGGGGATTGCCGTCAAACGTGGGAGCGGTTTCTTCGGTCAGGCCGTACCAGCGCTTGCAGTCCTCCCATTCGGTTTCCCAGCGGGGATAGTCCCCGTACCCGCCCGGCCAGCAGCGGATATCCAGCACGGGGGCATCGAGATACAGGCAGGAGACCCGGTCGGGATAGGCGGCGGCATAGTTGCAGGCATACAGCCCGCCGCGGGAAAACCCTTCGAGGACGGTTTTTTCGCAAAGATCCCACTCGGCCACCACCAGGCTTCGGAAGGATTCCATCCATTCCACCGCCTGCGGGCAACCATACATATCGCTGATCTTGAAATACGCCAGGCACCAGCCTTTGGACAGCAGGTCCCGGTCCACGCTGTCGAACGCTCCCAAAAACTCGGCCCGCCAGATCCAGCGGTTGCCGGGCTTCAAGGGGGTATGCGGAAAAATCATGCAGCCGGGGTGGTCCTCGCAGACAAAGTCCAAGCGTTTATAGCCGTTCCATTCGGTTTGGGTGGTATGCAGCATGGCAAACTCCTCCTTTTTTGGCCATTGTAGCAGAAAGGCGCCGGCTTCGCAAATCTGAACCCGGACGGCTACCGAAAAATTTGGGGAAACCTCAAAAGCGCCGCAGGATGACTCCTGCGGCGCTGTATGATGGCTTTTACTGGCTGATGGAATAGTTGGGCGCTTCTTTGGTGATGTGGATGTCATGGGGATGGCTTTCCTTGAGGCCCGCGCCGGTGATGCGGACAAACTGGCCTTTCTTCTGCAGCTCGGGGATGCTGCCGCAGCCACAGTAGCCCATACCGGCACGCAGGCCGCCCATGAGCTGGTAGACCGTTTCGGACAGGGTTCCCTTATAGGGCACCCGGCCCTCGACCCCTTCGGGGACCAGCTTTTTGTTATCCTCCTGGAAATACCGGTCCTTACTGCCTTTGGCCATGGCGCCCAGGCTGCCCATGCCGCGGTATACCTTGAACTGACGGCCCTGGTAGATCTCCGTGTCGCCGGGGGATTCCTCACAGCCCGCCACCAGCGAGCCGATCATGACCACATCCGCTCCGGCAGCAATGGCTTTTGTGATGTCGCCCGAATACTTGATGCCGCCGTCGGCGATGACGGGGATGCCGTATTTGGCGGCGGCGCATGCCGCGTCATACACGGCTGTGATCTGCGGCACACCGATACCGGCCACCACCCGGGTGGTGCAGATGGAACCGGGGCCGATGCCCACCTTGATGGCATCTGCACCCGCATCGATGAGCGCTTCGGCCGCACTGGCGGTGGCGATGTTGCCCGCAATCAGGGAGACGGAGGGGAAGGCCGCCTTCACTTTGGAAACCGCGTTGAGGATGTTCTGGCTGTGCCCATGGGCCGAATCCAGCACCAGCGCATCCACCTGCGCATCCACCAGAGCGGCCGCGCGGTCCAGCACATCGGAGGTGACGCCAATGGCGGCGGCGCACAGCAGCCGGCCCTTTTTGTCCCGGGCGGACAGGGGATATTTGACCGCTTTTTCAATATCTTTAATGGTAATGAGTCCTTTGAGATAGCCGTTTTCATCCACAATGGGCAGCTTTTCGATCCGGTGGCGGCGCAAAATCTCCTGCGCCTGCTCCATGGTGGTGCCCACCGGGGCCGTGACCAGGTTCTCCTTGGTCATCACATCCCCGATCACCTGGGAAAAATCGGTGAGGAAACGCATATCGCGGTTGGTGAGGATACCCACCAGCTTGCCGTCGCGGCAGATGGGCACGCCGGAAATCTTGTATTTCCCCATCAGTTCGTTTGCATCCGCTACCGTGTGTTCGGGGGACAGGAAAAAGGGGTCCACGATAACGCCGTTTTCCGACCGTTTTACCCGGTCGACCTGGTCGGCCTGGGCTTCGATGGACATGTTCTTATGGATGACGCCGATGCCGCCCTCCCGCGCAATGGCAATGGCCATCCTGGCTTCCGTTACCGTATCCATGGCCGCCGTCATCAGCGGTGTATTGAGGGTGATATCCTTTGTCAGGCGGGTATTCACGGAAATGTCCTTAGGCAGCACGTCCGATTTGGCCGGGATCAGCAGAACATCGTCAAAAGTCAATCCTTCTTTCAGAAACTTTTCCTGCGCGCGGGTATTCACCATACGCCTGTCCTCCCTTTATCATATTATTTATAGGCTATTGTAACATATCCGGCCGGCGCTTTTCAAGAGGAACCGACAAAAACTTTCCCATTCCGCAAAAATGGGAACAGGGACGCCGGCAAGCCAAATAATTGCGTGTTTTTGGTTGCGCAAACAGGGCGTTTGCGGTATACTGAAAGACAATTGCAAACCATACTGTTTTGCCGCATGAAAGGGAGTTGCCTATGCGCCCTCTGTATTACACCCAATACACCCTGGCCGCCGCGATTGACCGGCATCATCTGCGGCGGGACGCCCATTTTGTGGGCGTCAGCCTGATTGCCGTGGTGGTATGCATGCAGTTTCTGTCTGCCATACCCCTGTTCCTGCTGGCTGGAGTCGGTGTCCTGGACCTGACCCAGGAAAATTACGGGCTGGACGCCAACGGCATGGCCCTGCTGAACATGGCCGTGTACCTGCTGACGCTGGCGCCGCCGGTGGTGATTACCGCACTGGCCTGCCGGCAGAAGATCCGTCCTTTTTCCGACCACCGGAGGGTCAACCCGGTTTCCTTCCTCTCCCTGGTGGCGGTGGGGATGGCCGTGTGCATCATGTCGAATTTCGTGGCTAACTTTTTCGCGGGGATCCTCAGCCAGTTCGGTATCGGCTGGCCGGACACCACCGGTAATATCGAGTCCTCTCCCGGCAGTCTGGTGATCAATCTGATCGCCACCGCCATTATTCCGGGCATTCTGGAGGAAATGGTATTCCGCGGATACATTCTGCAGGCACTGCGCCCCTATGGCGACGGCTTTGCCGTTGTGGTATCCGCCTGCCTGTTTGGCCTGCTGCACGGCAACGTGCTGCAGATTCCCTTCGCCCTGATCGTGGGCCTGATCTGCGGGTATCTGGTGGTTCAGACCGGCAACATCTGGATAGCGGTGGCTTTGCACACCCTCAACAACGCCATGGCGGTTATCCTGACGTATTGCGCTTCCTTCCTGCCCCCGGCGGATTCTTCCCGGCTGGATATGACGGTATCGCTTTTGGTAGCGGCTGTCGGTACCGCCTGTTTCCTAGGCCTGAAGGCCTCCTCTTCTCCCTTCCTGAAGCGGCCGTCGGGAGGATGGACTTCCCTGACTTTACAGGAAAAATTCAGCGGTCTGCTTTCCTCCCCCGCCTTTGTGATTGCCGTTGTGCTGATGATATTCGTCACCCTGCTGGGCACAATGGCTTACAGCCTGTAAGGGGCGTTTTCCCATGGATGAAATTTATATGCGCCAGGCGCTGGATCTGGCCGCACTGGCCGCCGCCCAGGGAGAGGTGCCGGTGGGCGCCGTGCTGGTGCGGGGCGGGGTGGTGATCGGCCGGGGCCGCAACCGCCGGGAGACCGGCAAAAATGCCCTGGCCCACGCGGAGATCGAAGCCATCAACGCCGCCTGCCAAGCCGCCGGCGGCTGGCGGCTGACCGACAGCACCCTTTACGTTACATTAGAGCCCTGTCCCATGTGTGCGGGCGCCATCATCAACGCGCGGATTGACCGGGTGGTGTTCGGCACGTCCGATCCCAAGGCCGGATCGTGCGGCTCTTTGGTGGATTTGTTCGCGCTGCCTTACAACCACCGGCCCCAGGTCACGTCCGGCGTACTCAAGGATGAATGCGCCGCTTTGCTGCGCGGTTTTTTCCGCACCCTGCGGGAGCGGCGGTCCGGGGCCCATGGAAAAGAATAAACAACCGGAAAGGATGTGGACTATATGTATACCGTAAAAACGACCCGCGATGTGATCACCGACCGGGGGATTCCCGTGCTGATTGCCCAGCCGCAGGGTGTGTTGCACGCCCCTCTCGCGCTGGTGAACCACGGCACCGGTGGCGACGCGGAGGGGATGAAGGAGATGGCTGTGCGGCTGGCCCAAAACGGCTGTTTCGCCCTGTCGGTGGACGGGGTGTGGCACGGCAAGAGATGGGACAAAAAGCTGGATATCATGCGCTCGACCGACCAGTACAAAGCCATGTATCTGGATATGCTGCTGGAAATGGCAGAGGATATGTCCGCCATCATCGACCATTACACATCCGACGAGCGGGTGGATACCTCCCGCGTGGGAATCACCGGCACCTCGCAGGGCGGGTATGTATCCTTTATGACCATGACCAAGGAGCCCCGCATCACGGCCGCAGCGCCCATGATTGGGTCCCCTGATCTGACCGACCAGTACGGCGAAAGCGCCCCCTGGGACGAAATCGACGCAACTACACAGGCCCGGGTACGGGAGCACAACCCGCTGGCTCATTTTGAAACCATGGCGCATGTGCGGCTGCTGGTGCAAAACGGCGACGCCGATACCATTGTCCCGGTTACCGGGGTGCGCCGCCTGGATGAAAAGCTGCGTGAGCTGTACGCATCCCATCCCGATGATTACCAGTATATCGAATATCCCGGTCTGGGCCATGCGACCCCGGACGAGATGCAGGAACGCACCATCGCCTGGTTGACCCAGTCGCTTTGTTGGTAAGCGCTTCACTTGTACCACTTAAAAACGCACGGCAGGTGTAAAAAATGGAATTTGAAACCCCGCGGTTGGTGCTGGTGCCCGTGTCCCAGGAACACACCCCCGCCATCTACAGGTATTTTACGGCGGGTGTGGTGCGGTACATGGTGCCAAACCCGGCCAAGGATATAAGCGAAACACGCGCGGTGGTCCAAGAATTTATCGCGCAGCGGGAAAGCCGCACCGACTATGTATGGGCGATTACTCTGAAGGAAACTCGAGAGTTTATCGGGCTTGTCGGGTTGCACAACTTGAAAGAGGCGGTTCCAGAACTGGGGATTTGGACCAAGGAGGAGGCTCACGGCAATCATTACGGCCGGGAGGCAGTCGGCGGTGTGCTGGAATTTGCCGGGCGGCTGGGACTGAAGGTGCTATGTTATCCGGTGGACCGCAGAAACATCGCCAGCAAAAAGATTCCGCTTTTTTACGGCGGGCGGTTGGTCTCCCCCGTCCGGCGGATTCCCGTTGCGGGTGGCCGTATTTTGGAGGAAGAGCGGTACGAAATCCCCGTGAAGGGGTGAATGCCTGTTCACGCATAAAAGTCCCGTTGCAGAAATGATGTCTGCAACGGGACTTTTTCTGTCTCGATAGAGGGTCAGGCGGGCAGCGTCATCAGCTCATGTGCCGCCTGGGTCAATTTTTCGGTAAGCGCGGTGGCCTCTTCATCACTCGCGCCCGACGCGGTAAGATAGGCCTTGATTTTCGGTTCGGTGCCGGAGGGACGGATCATCAGAGCTGCGTCCCCTTCGAGCTGATAGGCCAACACGTTGGAACGGGGCAGGGTGAGTTTGGTCTCTTTCCCGCTTATCAGGTCGACCTGCCGGGAAAGCTCGTAGTCCGAATACAGCACGACCCGGCGGCCGGCGATTTCCTCAGGACGGTTGGTGCGCAGATGCTCCATCAGCTGCTGCATAGCCGCCATCCCCTGCTCACCCTCAAACATTTTATTGACAACGGTGTTCTGGTACACGCCGTACTTTTGATAAAGCGCCTGCCGCATTTCCAGCAGGGAATGCCCCTGTGCGCGGTAATAGGCCGCCATTTCACAAATCAGCATAGAGGCCACCACCGCATCCTTATCACGGGCATGGGTACCGGCCAGGTATCCATAGCTTTCCTCAAACCCGAAGATATACCTCTCGGGATGCCCCGCCTGCTGCGCCAGCTCGATCTGCTCCCCGATATATTTGAATCCGGTGAGCACCTCGATGCAGCGGCAGCCATAGGCTTCGGCGATGCGGGCGGCCAACGGGGAGGTCACGATGGTTTTGACCACAAAGGGATCCTGTGGCATGGTCCCCTGCGCGGTGCGGCAGGACAGAATATATTCCAGCAGCATGCAGCCGGTCTCATTGCCGCTGAACAGGACATAGTCCCCCTTCCCGTCCGGTACGGCGATCCCCACCCGGTCACAGTCGGGGTCGGTCGCCAGCAGCAGGTCGGGCTTTACATCTTTTGCCAGCTCCAGCGCCTTTTCAAATGCCTGGCGGATCTCAGGGTTGGGATAGGGTGCGGTGGGGAAATTTCCGTCCGGCAGCTCCTGCTGGGGCACCACCGTGACCTGTTTGACGCCGATATGGTCCAGGATGCGGCGCACCGGTTTGTTGCCCGCTCCATTGAGGGGGGTATACACCACCTTCAGCGGCGTTTTTTGGCAGATGCCCTCATTGACCTGCTGGCGGGCCACCTGCTCCAGGAATGCGCCGACTACTTCGTCCCCCAGCCATGCGATTTTCCCGACCTCAACAGCCCGGTCGAAATCCATGGTTTTGACATCGTTAAAAATATCGAGCTTGCGGATATATCCGGTGACTTCGCCGGCCTCTCCGTCGGTCATCTGGTAACCGGCCGCGCTGTAGCATTTATACCCGTTATAAGCCGCCGGGTTATGGCTGGCCGTGACCACAATGCCCGACTGGCAATGGAGCTGGCGCACCGCAAACGACAGCACCGGCGTGGGCTGCAATTCGCTGAACAGGTAGGCCTTTATCCCGTTGGCGGCCAACACACAGGCGGCCTGGCGGGCAAACACATCGGATTTGATCCGCGAATCGTAGGCAATGGCCACCGACGCATCCGTATACCGGCTGCGCAGATAATTGGCCAGGCCCTGCGTGGCCTTGCGCACGGTGTAGATATTCATCCGGTTATCCCCGGCACCGATGATGCCCCGCAGGCCGGCGGTCCCAAAATCCAGCTCCCGGTAGAACCGGTCCCGGATCTCCTCTTCCTGCCCGTCGATGCGCTGCAGCTCATCTATCAGATCGGGATCATCCGTCGCCTCCCGTTTCCAGCGTTCGTACAGTTCCATAATGCCCATGGCCATCCTGCCTTTCTACTCGAATTTATCTATATCATACAATGAACATCAAAATTTGTCAATGTTTTTTGTTCGACATAATAATGGACAAGGGGAGGGTTTTAGACGCAAACGGTATGTTTGTTCCGGCGCCATGGCCGTTGCCTACACAAAAAAGGAACACCGAAGCTGCTTCGTGTTCCTTTTGCATATCAGGCGTTTCGCTCCTTGAGAGCGCGCTCCGCCTCCCGTTTCATATCCCGCCGGGCGGCGTCCTCCCGTTTGTCGTACAGCTTTTTGCCCCGGCAAATCCCTACCTGGACTTTTACCAGCGAGCCCTTGAAATACAGCGACAGCGGGATAAGGGTATATCCCTGCTGCTTCATCAGCCCGTACAGGCGGCGGATCTCCCGCTTGTGCAAAAGCAGCCGCCGCACCCGCATGGGGTCGCGGTTAAACAAATTCCCCTTTTCATAGGGGCTGATGTGCATCCCCTTGATCCACATCTCCCCATCGTCGATGGAGCACCAGGCGTCCTTGAGGTTGGCCCCGCCCTGGCGCAGCGATTTCACTTCGGTGCCGCACAATTCGATCCCGGCCTCCAGCGATTCTTCCACAAAATAGTCGTGAAAAGCCTTTTTGTTGCCGGCAATGGTTTTGGTTTGGACAGCCGCCATCGGCCTTTCCCTCCTTACAGGATGCTGCGCCCTTCCAGGGACCGGCGCAGCGTCACTTCGTCTGCGTATTCCAGGTCGCCCCCCACCGGGATGCCATAGGCCAGGCGGGTGACCTTGATCTCAAACGGCTGCAGCAGCTTGGACAGGTACATGGCGGTCGCTTCCCCCTCCACGGTGGGGTTGGTGGCCATGATGACCTCCTGCACCTCCGGCTCCCCGACCCGCAGCAGCAGCTGTTTGATGCGCAGCTGATCCGGGCCGATCCCGTCCATGGGCGAGATCGTTCCGTGCAGCACGTGGTAGAGCCCCTTGTATTCCCGTGTGCGTTCCAGCGCCATCACATCCCGCGGGTCCTCCACCACACAGATGGTGGAATGATCCCGTTCCGGGGCGCTGCACACCGGGCAGAGCTCTTTATCCGTCAGATTGCAGCAAACCTTGCACTCGTGGATCTTTTCGCGGGCATCCTTGACGGCATTGATGAGGTCGGCAGCTGCCTGGTCGGTGGCTCCCAGCAGGTAAAACGCCATTCGCTGGGCGGACTTGTGCCCCACGCCCGGCAGGCGCTGCAGCTGTTCCACCAGCCGTTCCAGCGGCGCTATCGAGTAGCCCATATCAGAACAGCCCCGGCATACCGGGCATATTCATGCCGCCGGTGATTTTGCCCATTTCTTCCTCCGAGGCCTCGGCGGCCTGGCGGTTGGCTTCGTTGACCGCACCCATGATGAGATCGGCCAGCATTTCCACATCCTCCGGGTCCACCACTTCGGGTTTGATCTCCAGCTTTTTGACCATATGTTTGCCATCCACCACAGCGGTTACAGCGCCGCCGCCTACCGTTGCGGTATACTCACTGGCCTCGAGAATTTCCTGCGCCTTGGCCATGTCCTCCTGCATTTTCTGCGCCTGGCGGATCATGCTCTGCATGTTGCCCGGGCCGCCGCCCACTCCCTTGGGAAGTCGTGCTTTCATAGTTGTTCTCTCCTTTGCCTTACTCTATCCGCCGGGAATACGCCCGGCAGAAATCTTAACCCGGTGTGCGGGAACCCCCGCCGGCCGGTTTATTCCTTGACGTCTACCTCCACGCCCATCTGCCGGCTCTGCCGGATAAAAGCGGACAGCGGGTCCTCCGCCGCCTCTTCTTTCGGGGGCGCCGCTTTTTTGATCCCCACCCGGCATTTTTTCCCGGTCACCCGCATGATGGCCTCCACCAGCATCTGCCGGTTGCCGTCCCGCGTGACCAATGTGCGGAACAGGGCGTTATCGGTCTGGATGAGCACCATATCGCCCCGCAGGCTGGCGGTGGACCCCAGCAGCACGCCGTACAGGGGGGGACAGGATTGCGACAGGATATCCAATACGTCGTTCCAGCTGGCCAGGGGCTGATCCTCCGGCTCCTCCGCTGCCGCAGGGACAGGGGGGGCCGCAGGCGGGGGGACAGGCATTTCATCTTTCCCCGCCGGTTCTGCTCCGGCAGACGGCATAGCGGCTGTTTCGCTTTGGGGGGGCTGGGTGTGTTTCACCGCCGGCGGGGTGTCCGGAGCCGCCGGCCGTTCCGGCGCCTGTGAAGCGGCCGGACCTACGGCGGACAACATCCGCACCTGTTCCTCCAGCGCTTTCATCCGCCGGAGCAGCCCGGCCGGTGAAGCATCCAGCTCCGGCGAGCACAGCCGCAGGAGCGCCATCTCCATTTCCATCCGGCGGGATGCGCCGCCTTTGAGCCGTTCCAGCGCCTCCTGCAGCACGTCCATGACATGCAGGATCACCGTCAGGTCGAAGGAAGCGGCCGTTTCCTTCATCTGCTCAAGCTCCGCCGGGGTGGTCACCACCAGTTCCTGTGCGTTGGGCACGCTTTTGACGATCATCAGTCCCCGGAAAAATTCGATCATCTCCACGCACAAGCGCTCCATATCGCAGGAGGCGGCATACAGGTCGTTGAGCAGGTTCAAAGCCGCAGCCCCATCTTTTTGCCGGATGGCCCCGGCCAGTGTGTAAAGATGCTGCCGCCCGGCCATGCCCGCCGCCCCGGCCACCACATCGGTGTCGATCTCCTTTGACCGGGACAGGCACTGGTCGAGCAGGGAGAGCGCATCCCGCATGCCCCCGTCCGCCAGGCGGGCGATCAGCAGTGCGGCATCCTCGGTGAGAGAAAAGCCCTCCTGCCCGGCGATATATTCCATCCGTTCGGCCATGGCCGCCGGAGCGATGCGGTTAAAATCGAACCGCTGGCAGCGGGACAAAATCGTGGCCGGCAGCTTGTGCACCTCGGTGGTGGCCAGCACAAAAATGACATGGGCAGGCGGTTCCTCCAGGGTTTTGAGCAGGGCGTTAAAGGCGCCGGCCGACAGCATATGTACTTCGTCGATGATATACACCCGGTATTTGCCCACCGTGGGGGTGAAGTTGACCTCCTCCCGCAGGTCGCGGATGTTGTCCACGCCGTTGTTGGAGGCGGCGTCGATCTCCGCCACATCCAGCACGGTGCCGTCGTCGATGCCGCGGCAGACCTCGCATTCGTTGCAGGGATCGCCGTCCACCGGGTGAAGGCAGTTGACCGCCTTGGCCAGGATCTTGGCGCAGGAGGTTTTGCCGGTACCGCGCGAGCCTGTGAAAAGATAGGCGTGCGCCAGCCGGCCGGTGCGCAATTCATTTTTCAGCGCCGTGGTGATATGCGGCTGCCCGCAGACATCGGAAAAGGTCTGCGGCCGCCATTTACGGTACAATACCTGATACATCCCCACACCTCCAAAAAGCCGCATGATCTGGGGCATACGGGCAAACAGGTTGACTGCGGCGCACGGGAGCAACCGCTTAATGCTGCTCGGTTCCCCGCCTGACATGGTTCACGGCGCACCGTCGCACAGGACCCGCCTGCCCGTATGCCCCGAATCACGCGGCATCGGTATCGATTTATTATAGCACGGCCTTTTAAAAAGCGCAACCGCTGCGGCCTATTTTTTATTGAGCAAAATCCGACAGCAGCGCTTCGCCTGCGGCCGCGTCCCCCTGGCTGTAGGCCACCACCAGCCGGGCATAGGCCATCTCAAACGTGACGCCGGGCAGCGGCCGGATGCCGGCGCGCGCCATCTCCGCCTCCGACTGGTATACCGGCATGTCCGGCTTGAGGGGCGCGGTATAGACCGCGATGCCCTGTTCGCGGCAGCGGGTGGCAAAGGACAAAATGGTGGAATCGCCCTGCGTGGGGGCCGTGCCCGCATGGTAGGTCTCGTGCAGCACGGCTTTGACCGCCGGACCGGGCTGAAAAGCCGCGTAGTCGATGCCCGGATAGGGGCGGATGCACAGCACGGCCGGTTTGAGCGGCTGTGCAAGGGTGTACAACCGGGGGGTATCCGGCTGGGACGGCGGGGCCGCCCCTTCATACCCGCTCATTTCGTCGGTGTACAGGTCGCACTGGCGCAGGGCATAGCCGGGGATCGTGCGCTGCTCTCCCCGGGAGGTTTTCCAGGCCACCCACACCCCCGGCGTGCCGGAGGCGATCCCCTCCACCGCCTGTGCAAAATTGGGCAGGCCGTTGGAATCTGGCTGGGACAGGGTTTTGCCGGCCGACACCAGCCACAGCGGCTTTGGCATCCCCTGCCACAGCAGGGACAGCAGCGCAGCGGTGTAGGCCAGGGTATCCGTGCCATGGGTCACGATCACCCCGGCGTAGGCCGTCAAGTCCAGCTCCCGCAAAGCGGCGATCAGCCGGTTCCATTTGTCCACCGTCATGTTTTCGCTCAGGGTGGTCAGCGGCTCCATCGTATCAAAATCCACGCCGGGGATGGCCATGCCGCTGTCCGCATACCGTGCCAGCAGCTGCCGGTTATACCCTTCGCCGCCCGGCGAAATGACATCGCCTTCCTTTTCAAAGGAACCGATGGTCCCCCCTGTAAACACCACCATGATCCGCATACGGTGCGCCCCCTTCCGCTTTCTGGTATCCCCAGGCGGAGAATTTTTATACCTCACATGCTTTCGGGCGCATCGATTTTGAGCAGGGTCAGCGCGTTGTGCAGCACCGTGCGAGCGGCATCGCACAGGGACAGGCGCGCCTGCATCAGAGGCTCGTCCTCCCCTTTCACCCGGCAGCTGTTGTAGAATTTATGGAACAGGGTGGCCAGGTCCATGCAGTAACGGGTGATCCGCGCCGGGTCGCGCTCTTTGGCTGCGCCGATGATCTCGCCGGTATAGGCTGCCAGGTGCCGGATGAGTTCCTTTTCCTCCGGCTGTACCAGAAGGGCCAGCTCCTCTTTTTGGACCATGCGCGGGGTGATGCCCTCCTGCGCGAGCTTGCGGAAGATGGAGCAGATGCGCGCGTGGGCATACTGCACATAATACACCGGGTTCGAAGAGGACTGCTCGATGGCCAGGTCCAAATCAAAGTCCATACGGGTATTGGCCTCCCGCAGGTTGAAGATGAAACGCGCTGCGTCCACCGGCACTTCATCGAGCAAATCGGAAAGCTGGATGGCCTTGCCCGACCGCTTGGACATACGCACCACTTCGCCGTCCCGCATCAGCCGCACCAGCTGGATGAGCACCACCTGCAGCCGGTCGCCGTCCAGGCCGATGGCATCCATGGCCCCCTTCATCCGCGCGACATGGCCGTGGTGATCCGCTCCCCACACGTCGATGCAGGTGGTAAAGCCCCGCGCAAACTTGTTGCGGTGATAGGCGATGTCCGCCGCAAAATAGGTGGGGTTGCCGTTGACCCGCACCAGCACGTCGTCTTTAAGTTCGAGCTTGTCGATCTCGTCCTGGGTTTTTCCCTCGGCCAGCAGCTTTTTGGTGAGCACTTCCTTGTTTTTGTACCACAGTGCGCCGTCCTTTTCGTAGGTCATCCCCCGCTGGCGGAGCAGGTCGATGGTCTGCTGCAGCTCGCCGTCCTTATGCAGGGTGGATTCCAGGAACCACTTGTCGTAGCGGATGCGGTATTTCTCCATATCCCGGTGCATTTTGTCGATATTCTTGGGCAGGGCAAAATCCACCAGGGCCTGGCGGCGCTCCTGCTCGTCCGCTTGCACATACCGGTCCCCGTACTGGGCGGCAAAGGCGGCCGCGTGCTCCTTGATGTCGTCGCCGTGGTAGGCGTCCTCCGGGAAGGGGACCGCTTCCTCCCCTTTATAGATTTGAAGATAGCGCGCTTCCAGAGACACGGCAAATTTTTCGATCTGATTGCCGGCGTCGTTGACATAGAATTCCCGCCACACATCGTATCCGGCTGCTTCCAGGACCGATGCCAGGCAGTCGCCCAGCGCGCCGCCGCGTGCGTTGCCCATGTGCATGGGACCGGTGGGATTGGCGGAAACGAATTCCACCATCACCTTTTCCCCTTTGCCGTAGTCCGAGCGGCCGTAAGCTTCCCGCTTGTCCAGCACATCGGCCACCACGTCGGCATAAAAGGCGGGGGAGAGGAAAAAGTTGAGGAATCCGGGGCCGGCCACCTCCGCTTTGTCAAGATAGGTGTCCTCCAAGGACAGATGCGCGGCCAATATCTCCGCGATTTTGCGGGGCGGCAGCTTCAACGCCCGCGCCGACACCATGGCCGCATTGGCCGACAGGTCGCCGTGCGCCCGGTCGCCCGGCACCTCGATCCCGAAATCCGGAATGGGCTCGGCCGGCAGTTCCCCCGCCGCCACAGCTCCACCCAGCGCCTGCAAGATCCGGTCCCGCACCTGGTCCCGCGCCTGTTCCACTACTTTTGACATTCCCTATCCGCTCCTTTTACCTCAATGGACAGCGTATGCTGCGCTGTCACCGTTTCGTTTATATTCAGTGTATATTCTGCCTCGACCCGGCCGCCGCCGGGCGTCAGGCTGCTGCTCAGAGAGTGTGTTTCCAGCCCCATACGCAAGCTCCCGTGGGGGGTGTGGTAATCGCTTTCATGCCGCTTGCCGGCCTGCAAGATCAGGGTGGAGCGGGTATCTCCCCGCCGTTCGATCTTCATCCTGCCATCCGTGATCTCCACTTTTGTAAAAACCGTCTGTCCGCCTTCGTCCTGCCGGTAATGCAGCTCCCAGCCATCTTCCCGGGGGAAGAGATGCCCCTTCGCCGTTACCCGGGTGACATCGCTCTGCCCGTCCAGGGTCTGGCGGCCGGTAATGGTTACGATCACATTCATTTCCCATCACCCTTGCAACCGGATTCCAGGGTCTCCAGCCGAATCCATTCGGTATCCTCCTCAACCGGCTGCCCCAAAAACATGGAAGCCACTTTGGAAAAGTCGTCCGTGCGGTCGCTGACACAGAAATGGCGGGTCCCCTCCCGTTCGCGCTGGGCCATGAGGCCCTGCTCGCGGAGTATTTCCGCGCACCGCAGCGCCGCCTGACGGCCCGAATCGATCAGGGTCACCCCCGGAAGGATCCCGGCCAAAAAGGGCCGCAGCAGAGGGAAATGGGTACACCCCAAGATCAGGGTATCCACCCCGGCCTCCTTCATGGGTTGCAGATAGATTTCGGCCGTTTGCCGCGTCACCGGGTTGCCCGGCTCGATCCACCCGTTTTCCACCAGGGGGACAAACAATGGACAGGCCACGCCGGTGACCTGTGCATCCGGGCGGTACTGCTGCACCTGGCGCTGAAAGGCCCCGGCGCGGATGGTGGCCGACGTGCCGATGACACCGATGCGCCCGTTTTGGGATGCGGCGGCCGCGGCCGCGGCCGCGCTTTCCACCACCCCGATGGCCGGCACCGGCAGCTGCTCGAGGATATGCGGCGCCACCGAGCTGACGGTGCCGCAGGCGGCAATGATCATTTTGACCCCCCGGCTTTGCAGAAAAGCGCAATCCTGCCGGGTATACCCGTACAGGGTCTGACGGCTGCGGGTGCCATACGGGACCCGGCCGGTATCCCCGAAATACACAATATCCTCCTGCGGCAGGTGTTCAATCAGCTGGCGTACGACGGTCAGGCCGCCCAGCCCCGAATCAAACACCCCGATGGGCCGATTATCCATGCCGGTCCCTCCTTTTTGCAGCACAACAGGCTGTTATGTTACTATACGCTGTAAGGAAACCTAAGTATACCATATTCCCGGCCGGTTGGCAACTCTGACGCCGAAAAAGGCGGGCCTTGCCGCCGCACGGGGCGGATGCTATAATAAAAACGACCACCCGGCAAGGCGGTGCGCCGTGCCGGGCCAAAAGCAAAAGGAGGGGATTGGCGTGGACCTGTCAAAACGGCTGGCCGGTTATGCGGCGGGGGATATGTACCCCTTCCACATGCCGGGTCACAAACGCAATCCCGCCTTTGCGGCCTTTGCGCATCCATATGAACTGGACATCACCGAGATCGACGGGTTTGACAACCTGCACGACGCCCATGGGCTGCTCGCCGGCGGCATGGCCCGCGCCGCCGCTCTGTGGGGCAGCCGCCGGGCGTTCTACCTGGTGGGCGGTTCCACCTGCGGCATCCTGGCCGGGATCGCCGCCGTCACCCGCCGGGGCGACCGGGTGCTGGTGGCAAGGGGCAGCCACCGGTCGGTTTACAACGCGCTGATGCTGGGGGATTTGCGCCCTGCCTACTTACTGCCTGCGGCCGATCCGGCCACCGGTATTACCGGGGCCCTGTCCCCGGACAGCGTGGAGCAGGCGCTGAAAAAGCAGCCGGATGTCCGGCTGGTGGTGGTGACCTCCCCCACCTATGAGGGGGTGATCTCGGATATTGCCGGGATCGCCGACACGGTCCACCGGTATGGTGCGCTGCTTTTGGTGGACGAAGCCCACGGCGCGCATCTGGGGTTGGCCGGGGGCTTCCCTTCCTCCAGCGTGCAGGCCGGGGCGGATATCGTGGTGCAGAGCCTGCACAAGACCCTTCCCTCCCTGACCCAAACCGCCCTGCTGCATATCGGCTCCGGACGGGTGGACGGGGATGAAGTGGCTCGGCAATTAGCGGTATTTGAGACAAGCAGTCCTTCCTATCCCCTGATGGCCAGCATCGACGCGTGCGTCTCCCTTTTGGAGCGGGAGCGGGAGGCCCTGTTTTCGGCCTATCGCGCCCGGCTCGAGACATTTGACCGCCAGATCCTGCCCCTGCGCCACCTCAAGGTGCCCGGCCACGGAGGGGACCCCCTTTCGGCGCACCCCACCTTTTTCGGACTTGACCCGGGCAAGCTAATCCTGTCCTGCCGGGGGACCTCCCTCACCGGCCCCCGGCTGGCGTCCCTTTTGCGCGAAACCTACCATCTGGAAATGGAAATGGCCATGGGGGATTATGCGCTGGCCATGACCAGCATCTGCGATACCGGCGAAGGCTTTGGCCGCCTGGCCGCTGCCCTGCTGGATATTGACGGACAGCTGACCCGGCAGTCCCTTCCCCCCGCTCCTGCGGCCTACCCCCTGCCGCCTGCCCGCCTTCTTATGCAGGAGGCCCTGGCCCTCCCCGGCCGCATGCATCCCCTGCTTTCCTGCGCGGGGGGGATCTCCCGCGAATTTGTGTGGGCATACCCGCCCGGCATCCCGCTCCTTGTACCGGGAGAAGAGGTCACCCCTTCCCTGCTGGAGCTGTTTGACGGTATGACCAGCGCCGGGGTTGCCCTGAAAAGCACCCGCGGCCAGATGCCCGATGCGTTGGAACTGGCCGAAGGGTGACCTGGCCCGGCCGATCACGCAACAAAATGCCGGATACCGATTGACAAAATCCCCCGGATGCGGTTACAATAGGGAGTGAACGAGACGGGGATACGCTAAACTGCGCGTCCCCTTGCTCCAATTTTTGCAAAGGATGGTGTCAGTACCATGAAACGGATTCAGACTTTGGATACCCGCGACCTTTCCCAGAGCAAACAGGACGGCGGCTGCGGCGAATGCCAGACCTCCTGCCAGTCTGCCTGCAAAACCTCCTGCGGCGTGGCCAATCAGCCCTGCGAAAAATGCGGGGAAGCGAAATAAGCACCAAAGCTGTACCGGAAAGTCGCCGCACGGCCGTCCGTTTGGAAGCCGGCGGCGATTTTCTCTTGAAACGGGGAATATAGTATGATACACGCATATAAACTGAATGGATACAACATTGTTTTGGACGTATACAGCGGGTCGGTCCATGTGGTGGACGACCTGGCCTACGACATCATCAACCTGTATGAGACCACACCGGCGCAGGAAATCGTTGCGGCCATGCTGGACAAATACAAATCCATCCCGGATGTGACGCAAGACGAGATCCGGGAAACACTGGATGCGGTGGAAGACCTGAAAAACCAGGGAAAGCTGTTTTCCAAGGATACCTACGCCGACCTGGCGTTTGATTTTAAAAAACGCAGCACCGTGGTGAAGGCGCTGTGCCTGCATGTGGCCCACACCTGCAACCTCACCTGCGATTACTGCTTTGCCAGCCAGGGGAAATACCACGGAGACCGGGCGCTGATGAGCTTTGAGGTGGGCAAACAGGCACTGGATTTCCTGATCGCCCATTCGGGGAGCCGCACCAACTTAGAGGTGGACTTTTTCGGCGGGGAACCGCTGATGAACTGGGAGGTGGTCAAACAGCTGGTGGCCTACGGCCGCAGCCAGGAACCGGTGCACAACAAAAAGTTCCGGTTCACCCTGACCACCAACGGCATGCTGCTGAATGATGAGGTAATCGATTTTGCCAACCGGGAGATGCACAATGTGGTGCTGAGCCTGGACGGCCGCAAAGAGGTGCACGACCGGCTGCGCCGCACGCCGGGGGGAAAAGGCAGTTACGACGAGATTGTCCCCCGGTTTCAAAAGTTGGCCCAAAGCCGCGGGCAGAAGAACTACTATGTGCGGGGCACCTATACCCACTACAACACCGATTTTTACAACGACATCATCCACATGGCCGACTTAGGATTCAAGGAGCTGTCGATGGAGCCGGTGGTCTGTCCCCCCGGCGACCCCTACGCCCTGACGCAGGAGGATCTTCCCGTGCTGTTTGAGCAGTACGAAAAGCTGGCTTGCGAGATGATCCGCCGCGAAAAGGCCGGAAACGGGTTCACCTTTTACCATTACATGATCGATTTAAAGGGCGGGCCGTGCATCTACAAGCGGATTGCGGGGTGCGGTTCCGGCACCGAATACCTGGCGGTGACGCCGTGGGGCGACCTGTATCCCTGCCATCAGTTTGTGGGGGACGAGGCCTATCTCATGGGCAACGTGTGGGATGGGGTGACCAACACCGCGCTGCGGGATGAATTCAAGCTGTGCAACGCCTATGCCCGCCCCGACTGCAAGGATTGCTGGGCGCGGCTCTACTGCAGCGGCGGCTGCGCCGCCAACGCCTACCACGCAACCGGCTCCATCCGCGGCGTTTACGAATACGGCTGCGAGCTGTTTTGCAAGCGGATGGAATGCGCCATCATGTTGCAGGCCGCCAAAGCGGGGGACCCGCCTGCGCCTTTGTTAAAAGAGGGGCAAAAGGGCTAACTATTACCGGTACGCAACTGCGGGTGGATGTGTATCCACCGGTTGTGGCTGTCCGACACGCTGCGGGACGAGGGGCGAGACTCCCTTCGCCTTACGGGGTTTGCCCCGCTCTCTGCGCCCCGCCAGTAGATTCCGGCTCTTAAAAACCGGCCTAAACGTTTCGTTTAGGCCGGTTTTTGCCGGTAAGATGGTTTTGTCTTTTTCTTTATTGGCCTGTCTCTTATACACATCTCCGAGCCCACGAGACTC
>ENA-UALL01000201-UALL01000201.1-human-gut-metagenome-genome-assembly--contig:-NODE-201-length-34615-cov-10.002980_pt1 | contig 34615 bp, 29 predicted proteins | sample MGYA00243699_ERZ654466 | MGnify/ENA primary metagenome ERZ654466 (study PRJEB26926, sample SAMN06164635) | human gut metagenome | biome: ENVO:00009003; feature: ENVO:2100002; material: ENVO:00002003...
GGCAGCGAAGCGTCCCTGCCAGTAACTTTGCGCGTCCGCAGACGCGCCCTCAAGCTGCTCTTCCCCCGAGATTCCGTGAAGAACCTGATTTTTTCGTGCTTTTCCGCTTGACAAGCGCGCCGATGTGCGTATAATAGGTTTGTATATTTATGCGTCTATTCCGCATAAATGGAGGAGGAGTATCATGGCATGGACGGTCTTTATTGATGGCAAGGAAGGCACAACAGGCCTTCGGATTTTCGATCGGCTGGCGGAGCGCGGGGAGTTTTCGCTCCTGACGCTCCCGGAGGAAAAGCGCAAGGACGCCGATGCCCGACGCGAAGCCATTCACGCCGCCGACATTGCCATTCTCTGCCTGCCGGACGCTGCTGCACGAGAATCCGTCGCGCTGGCGGAAGGAAGCAATACGCGCATTCTTGATACCTCGACGGCGCACCGCGTTGCCCCCGGCTGGGCGTACGGCTTCCCGGAATTGTCCAAGAAGCATCGGGACGCCGTCGTCTCCGGGCAATACGTCGCCGTGCCGGGCTGCCACGCCAGCGGGTTCATCGCACTCGCCGCGCCGCTGGTCGCCGCGGGGCTGATTCCGGCGGACGCGCTGCTGTCCTGCTTCTCCCTGACCGGGTACAGTGGCGGCGGCAAGAAGATGATTGCCCAGTACGAGGCGGACACTCGCACGCCTGACCTCGATGCGCCCCGCCCCTACGGCTTGACGCAATCGCACAAGCACCTGCCCGAAATGCAGCAGATTTCTCGTCTGACCCACGCGCCGATTTTCGCGCCGATTGTGGCGGATTACTACGCCGGGATGCAGGTGACGATTCCGCTGTTCCGCCAGCAGCTGAACTGCGCGCACCCGGTTGAGGAACTGACCGCGTGCCTGAAGGCGCACTATGCTTCCTCCCCCATCGTGTCCGTGCTGGATGCGCAGGAAACGGCAGCGTTTGGCGGCTTCATCCCCGCGAACGCTCTGGCGGGCAAGGACAGCATGAAGCTGATGGTGCTGGGCAATGACGACCGCATCGAGCTGGTCAGCCTGTTCGACAACCTCGGCAAGGGGTCGTCCGGCGCGGCCATTGAGTGCCTGAACCTGATGACAGGCGCACCTGAAACGGCAGGACTGAATCTGTAAGCATATAATATGGAGGAAAAGCATATGGAGCATATTTCGGGCGGCGTATGTGCCGCGAAGGGATTTCAGGCGGGCGGCATTCACTGCGGCATCCGCAAGAACCGCGGCAAGCGCGACATCAGCATGATTGTGAGCGAAGTTCCTGCTTCGGCGGCGGCGGTGTACACGAGCAATCTGGTCAAGGGCGCGCCCATTTACGTCACCCAGCGGAACTTGGCGGGCGGTATTGCGCAGCTGGCCGTCTGCAACAGCGGCAACGCGAACACCTGCAACGCCGACGGCGAAGAAGTCGCGTGGCAAATGTGCGAACTGGCGGGCAAGGCAGCGGGCATCGACCCGCACCACGTCATTGTCGCGTCTACGGGCGTGATCGGGCAGCCGCTGTCCATCGAACCGATCGCCCAGCACATGGGAGCGCTGTACGCCGCCGTGAAGGGCAACGGCAGTCAGGAAGCGGCGGAGGGCATCATGACGACGGACACGCGGCTGAAGGAAGTCGCGGTGTCTTTCGTGGTGGACGGCAAGGTCTGCCACCTCGGCGGTATCGCGAAGGGGTCAGGCATGATTCACCCGAATCTGGCGACGATGCTCGTTTTCCTCACCTGCGACGCGGCGATTTCCCCCGCGATGCTCCGCAAGGCGCTGTCGGACAACGTGAAGGACACGTTCAACATGGTCAGCGTCGATGGCGACACATCCACCAACGACATGGTGTCCATCATGGCGAACGGTTTGGCGGGCAATGCGCTGATTGACAGTGAAAACGCGGATTACGCCGTGTTCTGCGCCGCGCTGAACGAGGTGACGACCGCCCTGTGCCGCATGATTGCTAAGGACGGCGAAGGCGCATCGCGGCTGCTGACGTGCGTGGTGACGGGCGGCAAAACCGTGCGGGACGCCAAGCTCGCCGCGAAGGCCGTCATCTGCTCCAGCCTGCTGAAGGCCGCCATTTTCGGCGCGGATGCGAACTGGGGGCGCGTGCTGTGCGCGCTGGGCTACTCCGGCGCGGAAATCGACGTGAAGAAGGTGGATGTTGCCTTCCGCAGCGCCGTCGGCTCGATTGACGTGTGCAAAAACGGCGCATCCATCGACTTCAGCGAAGAAAAAGCGAAGGAAATCCTGCTGGAGGACGAGGTGGATGTCGTCGTCACCCTGCACGACGGCGACGCCTCCGCCACCGCATGGGGCTGCGACCTGACGTACGATTACGTCAAAATCAACGGCGACTATCGGAGCTGAAAGGACGAATCAATATGCAGATGTACAACGGCATGACGAATCGCCAGCGCGCGCAGGTGCTGGTCGAGGCACTGCCCTATATCCAGAAGTATAACGGCAAAATCGTCGTCGTCAAGTACGGCGGCAACGCCATGATCAACGAGGAGCTCAAGCACGATGTCATGCGCGACATGGTGCTGATGAGCCTCATCGGGGTCAAAATGGTGCTGGTGCACGGCGGCGGCCCGGAAATTTCCAGTATGCTCAAGCGCGTCGGTAAGGAGACGGAGTTCGTCAACGGTCTGCGCGTGACGGACGAGGAAACGAGCGAAATCGTCCAAATGGTGCTGGCGGGCAAAATCAACAAATCGCTGGTGGCGAAGCTGGACAACCTCGGCGGGCGCGCGATGGGCATCTGCGGCATGGACGGCGGGCTCATCAAGGCGCAGATGATTGACCCCAAGCTCGGCTACGTCGGCAAAATCAACAGCGTCAACCCGCAGCCGATTCTCGATCTGCTGGAAAAGGGGTATATTCCTGTCGTTTCCACCATCGGGTGCGACGAAACGGGGCATGTCTACAACATCAACGCCGACACCGCCGCCGCGTCGATTGCCGCCGCCATGCACGCCGAGGCGCTCATCTCCATGACGGACACCGTCGGTCTGCTCCGCGACCCGAAAGACCCGACAAGCCTCATCCGCCGCGTCGATTTGAAGGGCGTGGAGGAGCTGAAGGCGGAGGGCATCATCTCCGGCGGCATGATTCCCAAGGTCGAGTGCTGCACCAACGCCATCCGCGCGGGTGTGCGCAAGGTGTTCATCATCGACGGCCGCGTTCCCCACGCGCTGCTGATTGAGACACTGACCGACGAGGGCGCCGGCACGATGTTCAAGAAGGAGATTGAGGGAAATTATGTGCCAAATAGTTAAACAGGCGGACAGTGCTTACATCGCCGGCACATACGGCCGCTTTGACGCGGTGATGTCGAAAGGCGAGGGCGCGCACTACGAAGGTCCCGACGGCAAGCGCTACATCGACTTCGGCACGGGCATCGGCGTGACGCTCTTCGGCGCGTGCGATCCCGACTGGGTCGCCGCCGTGACGCATCAGCTGACCACCCTCGGTCACACGTCGAACCTCTACTATACCGAACCGCAGACGCAATTGGCAAAGCTGCTGTGCGAGCGCACGGGCATGAAGAAGGTTTTCTTCGGCAATTCCGGCGCGGAGGCGAATGAATGTGCGCTGAAAGTCGCCCGGAAATACGGCGAGAAGGACAACCGCGACGTTATCGTGACGCTGGTGAACAGCTTCCACGGCCGCACGATTGCGACGCTGGCGGCGACCGGGCAAGACCGCTTCCATGAGCACTTCGGCCCGTTCCCGGCGGGATTCCGTTACACGCCCGCGAACGACATTCCCGCGCTGGAAGCCATCCTCAGCACGGGCAAGGTCTGCGGGCTGCTGATGGAGATGGTGCAGGGCGAAGGCGGCGTGATTCCGCTTGACCCGGCGTTCGTCAAGAAGGCGGAGGAGCTTTGCCGCGCGAATGACATTCTGCTGATGGTCGATGAGGTGCAGACTGGCAACGGGCGCACAGGCACGCTGTACGCCTACGAGCAATTCGGCATCCATCCCGACGTGGTGACGACGGCGAAGGGACTGGCGGGCGGTCTGCCGATGGGCGCGTGCCTCTTAGGCGAGCGCTGCGAGCATGTGCTGGGCAAGGGCGACCACGGCTCGACCTTCGGCGGCAACCCGATTTGCGCTGCCGCGGCGCTGAACGTCATCTCCCGGCTGAATGAGGACGTGTTCGCGGGCGTAAAGGAGCGTGCGGCATACATCCGCAAGGAATTGACGGGCGCGCCGGGCGTGAAGAGTATCACCGGGCTTGGGCTGATGATTGGCATCCTGCCGGAGCACAAGACGGCGGCGGATGTTGCTTCGGCGTGCTTGCAGGACGGCTTGATGGTGCTGACGGCGCACGAAAAGGTGCGTCTGCTGCCCCCGCTGAACATTTCCTACGAGGATTTGGCGGCAGGGTTGGCGATTCTCAAAAAGCATCTCGCGTAATCAAATTTCGGCGCACTGCATGTTTTTCGCAGTGCGCCTGATTGTGTCGGAGGTTTTATGCAGCCCGATTTTTCCCGTGACGCGCGAATCGCCTCGATTCTCACGCGGATTGCCCAGCTGCCGAAGAAGCCGCGCCTGCTCGTCACCATCGACGGGCCGTGCGGCAGCGGCAAATCCACCTTGGCGGATGCGCTGTCCGACGCACTGAACGCGCCCATCATCCGCATGGATGATTTTTTCCTGCCCCACGCGCTGAAAACGCCGCAACGGCTGGCAATTCCGGGCGGCAACGTCGATTTGGAGCGCCTGATGCAGGAGGTGATCATCCCCTTCGCCGCGGGTCAGCCCGTCGTCTATCGGCGCTATCTGTGCCGCGAGGACGCATTCTCCGCGCCGATTTCCCTGCCCGACGCGCCCATCACGATTCTGGAAGGCAGTTACAGTATGCTGCCGGACATCCGCCGTCATGCGGATTTGACGCTCTTCCTGCGGATTAACCCGGAGGTTCAGCAAGAACGGTTATTGCAGCGCGTCGGCGCAGCGCGGCTGAAGGATTTTAACGCGCGGTGGATTCCGCTGGAAAATGCGTATTTCGATGCGTATCACTTGCCGGACGAGTCTTGCGTGCTGGTGCCGCAGGATGTAAACGCGCCTGTTCGCCTCTGAGCGACCTTCATGCGCTGCATGATGGCGTCGTACTGCTGATGGCGCGTCGGCTGCACCGGTACGGGCATCGGCGGCGCGTCCCGTTCGGGCAGGGCGTTCACTGGCGGCGCTTCTTCCTCCGGCGGCACCGTCTCCCGCTGGCACTGCCACCAAATCCACTGTTCCTTCTGCTCCTGACTGCTTTTCGCCTGAAACGGCGATCCTGCTGCCCGCATGATTTTTTCCTCCTTTCGCTGAATCAGTTCTATTTTATGCAGGATTTTTCGCTTCGTGACGCGAATACTTCCTGCGGAAACGACATTTTCGGAGGTGTTTCTCATGGAATTTACGCTTCACTGCGGTGATACGACCGCACGCGTCCGGCAGAAGGGCGCGCAGATGACCTCCTTCAAGGGAAATGATAACCGCGAGGTTATTTGGCAGGCCGATCCCACTGTCTGGGGAAATCATGCGCCGGTGCTCTTCCCGATCTGCGGCACGGCGAAGGATAACCACGTCATCATCGACGGCGTGTCCTACCCGATTGCCAAGCACGGTTTCTCCCGTAACCCGGAGTTTACGGTCGAGAAAATCGGCGATGACTTCATCGAGCTTGTTCTGACCCCCACGGAGGAAAGCAAGCCATCCTACCCGTTTGAATTCGCGTTCCACGTCGTCTACACGCTGCGCGAAAACGGGTTCTCCGCGCAGTTCATTGTCGAAAACAAGTCCGACAAGGTGATGCCGTTCTGCTGCGGCGGGCATCCGGGCTTCATCGTGCCGATGGAGGCAGGCGCAAGCTACACGGACTACGAGCTGGTCTTCCCGCAGGTTGAGGACGGGCGCAACAGCCTCTGCCCCGGCGGATACCTCATTGACAGCAGCGAATATCTCCCCTGCTTCCACAACAGCCGCGTGCTGCCGCTCAGCCACGACCTTTTTGACGACCGCGACGCGCTGATTTTCACCGAATTGAAGAGCCGCTCGGTCGATTTGGTCAACCGCAGCAGCGGCAAAGGACTGCGCTTCTCCTACCCGAAGATGGAGGTGCTGGCGGTCTGGTCGATGCCAAAGAAGAATGCGGATTACGTCTGCTTGGAGCCGTGGCACGGGATGCCCGGTCAGGTGACGGAGAGCGGCCGCTTCGAGGACAAGCCGTTCGTGACGCTGCTTCAGCCCGGGCACAGCTGGCAGGGCGGATATGACGTGCAGCTGATTTAACCGAAAAGTAATACTATTTCCAAATGAAAATGCGCCAAGATGCGCGGCGAATTTTTCGTTCTGGCTAACGGGAACGAAATGCAGCGTAGCAGCGCTACGCTAAATGGAGTGAGCGGACGCCAGAACGAAAAAGGCGCAAGCAGATGGCGCAGTTGAATCTGGAAATAGTATAAAACGCCATTCCGAACAACATGCGTCGGAATGGCGTTTTTGTGTGCGAGTTTTTGTGTGCAAATAGATGTCATTCAGCGGGTGTTTCGTCGTCCGTGTGGATACTCGGCGCATCCATCGGGCGCTCCGGTTTTTCGGGGATGTCCGGCATCTCAATCGTCGGCACGTCGTCGTCCTCCAGCGGCACTTTCACGTCCGTCGTGTCAGGCGCGTGGGCGGCAGAATCCGGCGTCTCGGCGCTCTTCTCGTCCTCCGGCGCGGTGGTCTTGCTCTCGCGCAGCTCCTGCAGTTTCACTTCCAGGTCGCGCATTTCCTCCAGCGTCGCTTTCAGCGTCTCCGGCACGTCCTCGCCCGCCTGCCACAGTTCATACAGCCGCAGACCAAGCTGGTTTTGCAGTTCCTTCCGACGCGTGACGATGTTCATCTCATCGACCTTCTGCTTCGTGCTGGTCGCGATGTTCGTCGCCGCCTTGTTGACTGCCTTCATGCCCTGTTCCCAGATTTCTTTGACTGTCTTTCCAATATCAGCCATAACGTTGCCTCCTTTTCTGCGGATATTTCTATATATTCGCCACAGAATGCGGAAATCCCTGCTTTTTGACAGGAAAAGTTACGAGTTTTGCAGCGGCAGCACATACACCTGACACGGATTCCATTCATCCCACAGCGTCGGCAGGCACTCCAGCGGCAGGAAGCCCATGCGCTGGTAGAAGGCGTTCGTGCGGTCATACTCCTCGTAATGCCCCGTCTGCACGGTTTTGACCTGCAGCAGCCGATAGCCTCGCGCGATTGCCTCCGCCCGAATCGCCGCAAACAGCCGCTGCCCGATGCCGCTTCGGTGATATGCCGGCAATACGCCCATGACGTAGATTTCCCCCGCGCAGGGGCTGGTTGCCTTCAGCGCCGCGAATCCGACTGCCTGCCCTTCCCGCACAGCGGCGAAAAACGGCATGTTTCGGCTGTCGTCGATGTACTTCTGCGTGCTGTCCGGCAAGCCGAACCAATCCGGCAGCGCATGGAGGATGTGCGCGGAAATCTCTGCCTTTTCTGCTGGATTTTCCACGCGGATGATGCTGATCGTCGCCATACTACGCACCTCACCAGTACAGCATCAACGCGCCGGGATGCATGGTAAATTCCGCGTGTTCGCAGGCGATAATCTCGCCATCCACCTCGACATGCATTCCGGGCGACGACACCGTCACTTTGTCGCAAAGAACATGCTCCGTAAACGGAAAGTTCAAAATCTGTTTCATCATCATGCGCACGAGATAGTACGGCACTTTCCACCGCGGCTGGTGCCCGACGACCATGAAGTCGATTTCGCCGTCATTCGGCACAGCATCGGGGCAAATCGGGATGCCGCCGCCAATCCACTTTCCGTTCGCCGCAATGCACAGCAGTGCATCCTTCGTCCGCGTCTCACCATTGACGGTGTAGGTCAGTTTCAGCGGCTGATGCTTCCAAATCGCGCGAATCAGCCCAATGAGGTACGGCAGCAGCCCGCGGATTTTCCCGCCAAACTCCGCAACATTTTCCAGCACCGTCACGTCAAAGCCCGCTCCGGCGACGTTCAAGAACATCTGCCCGTTCAGGTCAATCGCGTCGCACGGGCGCGGCTCGTGGCTGAGGATGAAATCGAGCGCCGCCATCGGCTCTTTCGGCGTGCCGAGCGTCTTGACAAAGTCGTTGCCCGTGCCTGCCGGAATCAGCCCAATCGGAATGCCGCTGCCCGCCAATCCGCGCGCCGCCTCGCTGAACGTGCCGTCACCGCCGATGACGTAGACGGCTTCGCAGCCCATTTCGACTGCTTCCCGCGCCAGTTTCGCCGCGTAGCCGGGGTATTCCGTCCGCATCACACGAAACGGGAGGTTTCGCGCGGTCAGCACGCTCTGCACCTGTTCCATCACTTTCAGCGCATAGCCGCACCCAGCGATTGGATTGACAATCAGCATACGCATTGTTGTTGTTCTCCTGAATTTAGGCTCACGCAAAGCGGACAGCGCCCACACCGGAGTGCTGTCCGCAGTATCTCTTGCAGAAATTATGCCTTCGCAATCCGATCGGCAATCTGCTTGCCGGTCAGGCCGTATTCTTCCAGCAGCGCAGCGGGCTTGCCGGACTGACCGAACACATCGTTGATGCCAATCTTCTCGAAGTGCTTCAGCCCCATGCCGCAGATGGCGGAAGCCACCGCGTCGCCCAGACCGCCGATGATGGAGTGCTCCTCCACCGTGAACACCTTGCCGCACTTCGCCGCGTAAGTGCGGGCGAGTTCGTCGTCAAAGGGCTTCAGGGTGTGGAAGGACACCAGCGCCGCGTCAATGCCTTGCTCCGCCAGCAGCTGAACCGCTTCGAGGCAGTGCTCCAGCATGATGCCGCAGGTGAAAATCACGCAGTCCTTGCCGTCCTTGATGACGTTGCCCTTGCCCACCGTGAAGGGGCGCGCGTCGTACACCGGGGAAGGCAGACGAGCGGTGCGGATGTACACCGGGCCGTTGATTTCCGCAGCCGCGCGGACGCACTGCTCGCATTCGGTCGCGTCACTGGGGACGAACACCGTCATGTTCGGCAGCACGCGCATCAGGGCAATATCCTCAATCGCCTGATGGGAGCCGCCGTCCTCGCCCAGCGTGATGCCCGCGTGGGAGAAGCCAAACTTCACGTTAAATTTCGGATAGCACACGCCATTGCGAATCTGGTCGTAGCTGCGGCCCGCAAACACCGCGAACGTGGAGCAGAACGGAATCAGCCCCATCGTGGACATACCCGCCGCCATATCCACCATGTTCGCCTCGGCAATGCCGCAGTCGATGAAGCGGTCGGGATACGCCTTCTTGAAACCGTTGGTCATGGTCGCCGCCGCAAGGTCAGCGTCCAGTACGACCACCTTGTCATTTTCCGCACCGAGCTTGACGATGGCCTCGCCATACGCCACACGAATTGCTTTCTTTTCCATTTGTTCAGCCCTCCAGTTCGCTCAGCGCCTGCGCCGTCTGTTCTGCATTGGGAGCCTTGCCGTGCCAGCCGACCTGCCCCTCCATGAAGGAAACGCCCTTGCCCTTGAGGGTGTGCAGGTGAATCAGGCGAGGCTTGCCGGGGCAGGCGGGCGCGTGCAGCGCATCCAGCACCTGCTGCATATCGTTGCCATCAGCGACGTCAATCACGTCATAGCCGAACGCCTTGAATTTCGCCTGAATATCGCCCAGCGACATCACCTCGTCATTCGAGCCGTCAATCTGCAGGCCGTTGTGGTCGAAAATAACCGTCAGGTTATCAAGGTGATAGTGTGCCGCCGCCATCGACGCTTCCCACACAAGCCCTTCCTGCGATTCGCCATCGCCAATGATGGTGTAGACGTGGCAGGGATTTCCCGTCTTCTTCGCGCCCAGCGCCATGCCGACCGCGATAGAGATGCCCTGACCGAGCGAACCCGTCGACGCATCCACGCCGGGGCACTTCTTCACGTCCGGATGCCCCTGCAGGATGCCGTGCAGCTGACGGAAATGGTCAAACTCCTCGCGTCCGAAATAGCCGCGTTCGCACAGCGTGCCATAGAGCGCGGGAGCTGCGTGACCCTTCGAGAGCACAAAGCGGTCGCGGTTCGGATTCTTGTCGTCCTTGGGGTCAATGCCCTTCATGACGTCAAAATACAGCGCAACGAGCGCTTCCGTTGCGGACAGCGATCCGCCGGGATGGCCAGCACCCGCCTTGTTGGTCATAATGATGATGTCCCGCCGCACTTGACGGCAGACCTCTTGGAGTTCCTGAATATCCATCAAAGTACCTCCTCTATCTCTGATCCTGCGCCGCCGCTCCTCACGATGCCGCAGTATTTCATTATCTTCATTATAGCCGCATTCTGCCGCGTTGTCAATCTGTCCTGCGCGAAATTTGTCAAACGAGTGGCAAACGGTACGCAATCCACGCGCATATCCACGCCAGCAGGCACTGCCCCGTGACCATCAGCACCGCCAGCTTCCGGCTTTTCAGCCCCTTGATGATGCTTGCGGATGCCGCGGCGCACGGCGGATACAGCAGCACGAACGTCATCAGTGCCAGCGCCGCAGCCGGGGTCGGCAGGGACGCCGACAGCGCTGCGCGGATGCTCCCCTGACCCGCCAAGACCGCCAGTGTGCTGATGATGCTCTCCTTCGCCAGCAGCCCGGTCAGCAGCGCCGCCGTTACCGCCACGCTTCCGAAGCCTAGCGGCGCGAAAATCGGCGTAATCGCCCCGGCAATGCTGCCGAGGATGCTCTCCTGCGTGCTCGCCGCCCACGCGCCCGTCCAGGTGAATCGCCCAATGAGCCAGACGACCACCGACGACAGCAGAATCACGCTGCACGCGCGGCTGAGGAACTCGCCCGTGCGGCGGAGCACCTTGCGCAGGACGCTTGACATCAAGGGCAGGCGGTACGGCGGCAGTTCCATCACGAACGCGGCTGATTCGCCCGGAAACAACGTTTTCCGCAGGATTTGCGCAATCAGCGCCGCCAGCGAAATTCCCAGGGCGCAGAGGGCAAAAATCATCCACGCGCCGCCGGGAAGAAGCGTCGAAAGCGCCGCAAAAACGGGCATTTTCGCGCTGCACGAGACGAAGGGAATCATCAGCAGCGTAAAGCGCCGATCGCGTTCGCCCCGCATCGACCGCGCCGACAGCGCCGCCGGGACGGAGCACCCGAACCCCAGCAGCAGCGGGATGAACGACCGCCCGCTCAAACCCAGCGCCCGCATCGGCCGATCCATCAGGAACGCTGCCCGCGCCATATAGCCGCTGTCCTCCAGCATTGACAGGCACGCAAACAGTATCAGCAGCATCGGCAGGAAGCTGACGACGCTCCCAACGCCCGTCATTAGCCCCTCGACAATTAGCCGCCGCAGTGCTTCCGCGACCTGCCAGTGCCGAAGCACGTCGTCCAGCGCCGATTGTATCATCAGGATGATATTCGTGAGCCCGTCGGACAGCCCGCTGCCGAAGCGGCCGAACGCCAGCGACAGCATGAGCGCCAGCAGCCCCGCCAAAATCGGCAGCGCCAGCACAGGATGCAGCACAAGCGCGTCGATAACGTCCGCCCGCGTCGGATTGTCGGGATTCCCCTGCCGCACCGCCGCGCACAGTTCATCCGCCCACGCATAGCGAAGCGCCGAAAGCGCTGCCGCCGCCGATATGCCGGACTGCGCCCGCAATTGCGCCTGCCCCGCCCGCGCCGCCTCCGCCGCGCCCATCTCATCGCCTTCCAGCGCTTTCCACGCGCGGAACTCCGGCGGGAGCTTTCCCTCCGGCAGGGCGCTTTTCATCCGCTGGATAATGGCGGTGTACGGCGCGCTCGGCGGACTTTTCGGCGTTTTCGCCCCGTCTTTCAGTGCGCGCAGGAGTTCCGGGATGCCCGTGCCATCCCGCGCGCTCATCGGCAGCACGCGGATGCCCAGCCGCGCCGACAATTCCTCCGTGTCGATGGTGATGCCGCGCTTCCGGCATTCGTCCATCATGTTCAGCGCAATCGTCATCGGGCGCGACAGCTGCGTCAGCTGATGTGTCAGGTACAGGCCGCGTGCGAGGGCGGTTGCATCCACAACTTGCAGAATTTCGTCATAATCACCGCCGGATAAGTAGTCGATGGTCACTTTTTCCTCCGCCGAATACGGGCTGAGCGCGTACACGCCGGGCAAGTCCACCCACTTGAGGCCATTTTGCGTCCCCTCTTTGCGCTCCACCGTCACGCCCGCCCAGTTGCCCACATGCTGATGCAGCCCCGTGACGGCGTTGAACAGCGTCGTTTTGCCGCAGTTCGGGCTGCCCACCAGCGCAATCGTTTTCATTCCGCCTCACCACCTGACAGGATGATTTGCCGCGCCAGACGCCGGCGGATGGACACGCGGCTGCCGCGCACGAGCAGAATCAGCGGGTCGCCAAGGAGCGCCGTGCCAATCAGCCGCACCCGCACGCCCGGCGTCAGCCCCATGTCCAGCAGATGCCGCTCTTCCGCGTCCGCCCCGCGATACGCCGCAATCACACCCGACTGCCCCGGCGCAAGTTCCGCAATCGTCATGCGTCCACCTCCTCCGCCAATGTCCGCTGCGGCGCGCTCAGGTAGGCGGCAATCAGCTGCTGCTCCGTCAGGATGCCAAGAAGCCGCATTGTCCCCGGCTCGATGATGTACAATTGCGTCATGCGCGTTGGGTGCAGGGCACGCACGGCGTGGTGCAGCGTCCGCGTGGAGAGCATCGCCATAGGCTGAATCGGCAGTTTTCCGCGCGTTTCCATGCGGATTTTCCTGTCCATCAGCGCGCGAAGCTCCATCAGCGCTGTGCTCGTCGTCGCGCTGACCGCGCTATATAGTAGGAAGCAACCCGCTGCCGCCAGCGACCAGCTGCCCTGCCACCTGCGCACCGCGCCGACCACGCTGCCGACGACAAGCAGCGCCCCCGCCGCCGTGCCGATGATGCGCATCACCCGCCAGCACGTTTCCCGCCGCAGGAGGCGCAGCAAGACCGCTGACAGCAGCCGTCCGCCGTCCAGCGGCAGCGCGGGCAGCAGGTTCACCAGCAAAATCCCCGCGTTACTGAGGAAGATCAGCCGCCCCGCTTCCCGCGGAATCACGCCGTTTTGCGTCAGCCGCAGCGACAAGGCGCACAAAATCAGCGTCATCAGCGGCCCGGCGAGTATCACGCTGATTCGCGCCGTCAGCGGCAGACGTTCCTCGTCCTCCAAGCGCATCATTGCGCCCAGCGGCGTAATTTCTACCTCCTGCGGCGGATGATGCCACAGCGCGCTGACCGCCGCGTGCGCCGTTTCGTGCAGGATGATGCTCGCGTAAGTGCAAATCAGCAGCGCCCGCCAGCGCGTCAGGAGTCCAAGGAGCAGGAGAATCCCCGCCGCCGGATGCACCGTGATGTCCGTTTCTCCCAGCGTCGCGATTTTTCGCTTCATTGCCGCATCATCACCGCCGGGTCAACGCTCAAGCCGTCCTGCCGCACCTCCATCACGCACGGCTGACCGGCCATAAGCGTCCCCAGCGGGTCGCCCGTCTGCACCATGTCGCCCGTGCTGACCGTCACACTCGCCAGATTGCCGTACAGGCAGCTCAGCCCGTCCGCGCCTAACACCTGCACCAGCCGTTCGTCCTCATTGCCGTGGTACACGCCGATGACCTCGCCCGCCATTGCGGACGTGACAATTTTCGTCTGCGCGTCCCATGAAATGAACGGCTCACTCTGCGACCACGCGTGCACGACACTTGCCGCTTCCACCGGCATGGTCAGCTTACCGCCCGATTCACCGAAAACGAGCGATGCTTCCGGGAAAATGCTGCTGACAAAGGACAGCTTGCCCAAATCGCCGTTCAAGAGCGAATCATCCGTCGCGGCGCTCATGACTGACTGCACAGCGTCCGTCAGCGGCGGAATCGCCCCGGTTTTCAGCGCAACCGCGCAGAGCATCAGCGCCGACGCAATGGCGAGATTGGGCAGCAGCCGCTCCTGCCAATGCTTTTTCGGTGTTTTCACCCACTCGATGTCCGGCTTGCTGGCTGCGAGTTCTGTACGCCTTGGGCGCACGCGGAGTTCCGTCTGTTTCGTTTCGTTCATAGCAAAAAGCCCTGCCTTTCCAGCACATCGTATGCCGGGAAAAGCAGGGGTATGATCTAAATCTATCGTGCTAAATTCATAATTATTTCAGCGTCAGCGCGCCCTGTTCCACCATGCGGTTCAGCGCCATTTGCAGCGCGATTCGCCCGTGCGTGTAGGTCAGGCCGCCCTGCATGTAGGCGGTGTACGGCTCGCGCATGGGGGCATCCGCCGACAGCTCAATCGACGCGCCCGCGACAAACGTGCCCGCCGCCATGACGACTTGGTCATTGTAGCCGGGCATATCCCACGGTTCGGGCAGCGCCATCGAGTCAATCGGGGAAGCCATCTGAATCCCCTGACAGAACGCGACGAGACGCTCCGGCGTGCGCATTTGAATCGCCTGAATGATGTCGGCGCGGGGCTCATCCGCCGCGGGCGTCGTCGTCATGCCAAGGATTTCAAACACGCGTGCAGCCAAACACGCTGTCTTAATCGCCTGCGCAACGGTGTGCGGCGCCATGAACAAGCCCTGATAGAATGGCTGGTAGCTTGCGGCATACGAACCAACTTCCAGCCCGATGCCCGGCGCGGTCAGGCGGTAAGCAATGCGCTCGACGGCATCCTGCGTGCCGACGATGTAGCCGCCCGTGGGGGCAAGTCCGCCGCCCGGATTCTTGATGAGGCTGCCAACGCACACGTCCGCGCCGTAGTGACTCGGCTCCTTCTCGCACACAAACTCGCCGTAGCAGTTGTCCACCATCAGGCGAACGCCGGGATGCTTCTCGTGCAGCATCTTCGCCAAGGGCGCGAACTCCTCCGGCATCAGCGACGGCCGCCAGTCATAACCGCGGCTTCGCTGGGCGATGACGAGCTTCGTCTTCGGGGTGATGGCGTTTTCCACCGCGTCAAGGTCGATTTTGCCGCCACGCAGCGCCACGGGATGGAAGCTCACACCCATTTCCCGCAGTGAGCCGACCGGCGCGTCGCCCTCGCCCCAGCCGATGATGTCCTGCAAGGTGTCGTAGGGCATCCCCGTCGCAGACACGATGTCGTCCCCCGGCAGCACCAGCCCGAACAGACACAGGCTGATGGCGTGCGTGCCGCTGGCAATCTGCGGGCGGACAATCGCCGCCTGCGTGCCAAACAGCTCTGCAAAAATCTTTTCAAGCGTATCACGCCCCACGTCGTCATAGCCGTAGCCCGTCGTCGGCGCGAAATGCCGGTACGCCACCTGATGCTCCCGGAAGGCGTCCAGCACGCGGCGCGTCCCAATTTCCTCCATGCGGTCAATGCGGGCGAACTGCGCCGTCAAACCGCTTTCCGCCTGTGCAATCAATTCTTCAATGGTCATTTTGCTTCTCCTTGCGTGTAATACGCTTCCAATTTGTCATACGCATCCGGTTCGAGCGCGTCCACCCACAGGACGTCCTCCTCCCGGCGCATCCACGTCAGCTGGCGCTTGGCGTAGTGCCGCGTGTTGAGCTTCAGCGCGTAAACCGCCTCATCCAGCGTCGTTTCGCCCAAAGCATACGGTATCATTTCCTTGTAGCCGATGGCTTTCATCGCCTTCGCGTCGCGCGGAACGCCGCTTTTCAGCAGTCTGCTGACTTCCTCCGCCAGCCCATCCGTCAGCATCTGGTCGATTCGCTGCTCAATCCGCGCATAGAGGATGTCTCGCGGCATCGTCAGCGATGCAACGCGGTAAGAAAACCGACTGTCGGTTTTTATTTGCGGCTGCCGCGAGAACGGACGGCCTGTCAAGCGGTAGACCTCCAAGGCGCGAATCACGCGGCGGACGTCGTTTAAGTGCAGGCGCTGCGCCGTGTCCGGGTCAACCGCCGCCAATTGCTGATGAAGCCGCTCTTTGCCGCCGGGCGCGTCCGCAATCTGCTGCAATTCCTGCCGGATGCTCTCGTCCGCCGCGGCTTCGCCCATCGCCATCGGCTGCCGCAGCGCCCGGAGATACAGCCCCGTGCCGCCGACGAGCAGCGCCCGGTGCCCGCGCGCTTGAATGTCCGCGATGCAGCTTTCCGCCATCTCCTGATAGCGTGCGACGGAAAAATCCTCCGTCGGGTCGGCGACGTCTACCATGTGATGCACCGCCTGCGCGCGTTCATCCGCCGTCGGTTTCGCCGTGCCGATGTCCATGCCGCGATAAATCTGCATCGAATCCATGCAGACAATCTCGCAGTCGTGCGTCCGCGCCAGACGGAGCGACAGCGCGGTTTTGCCGCTCGCGGTCGGGCCTGTCAGCACCCAGCACGTTTCCTTCATGATATTGTCACCTCACTGCATCCGCCGGAATCGCCGGTCGATGTCCGTTTTGTTCAGCGCAACGACCAGCGGCGTACCGCGCGGGCTTGCCGGGATGACGCGCTTATCCGCCACGCGGCTGACCAGTTCGCGGATGTCGGCGTCGTTCAAACGTTCGCCGGAGCGGACGCTGCGCTTGCACGCCAGCGCCCAAATCGCCGCGCGTCGCTTTTCCAGCGACACCACGCCGCGCTCATTCTCCAGCTGGTCGATGATGTCGCGCAGCAGCCCCGCCGCCTGCGGCTGACCGAGGATCATCGGAATTGAGCGAATCGACACTTCATTCTCCCCGAACGGCTCGACCACCAGCCCGATATCCGCCAATTCCCGCGCGTGCTCGTCGAGCAGCTGCTGCTCCCGGCGCGTCAGGCTGACAATCATCGGCACGAGCATTTCCTGCCCGCAGCGGTGCTGGTCGAGCGCCTTCATCATGCGGTCGAACATCACGCGTTCATGCACCGCCTGCTGGTCAATCAGCATCAAATTGTCCGCATATTCCACCAGAATGTAGCTGTCAAACAGCGTGCCGATAATGCGCATGTTCGTCTGTTCATTCGGCAGAATCGTCTGCTGCACCGGTATCGGCGAAACCAGACTTGCGGTCGGTTTCAGCAGATTTGCAGGCGGCGCGGCGGGTTCGGCGTTGTAATGTTGCGCCAGTGCTGATGGGCTGCGCATCACCAGCGGCTGCTTCCACGCGGGAATGGCATCATCCGGCGCGGGTTTCGGCGGCGCGGACGGCTTTTCCGGCGGCACGCTTTGTGTCGGAATCGGCGGGTTTTTCGCGGGGATTGCCGCCTTTTGCGGAATTTTCGTACCGACGGTCGGTTTTTTCTCTGCCTTCGGCGGAACAGCCGAACGAACAGCAGCTTCCGGCTGCGCAGTCTCACTCGCCGTCACGGGCTGCCGAACGACTGTCACAGGCACCGTCGGCGGCGGTTCAGGCGTCAGGCGCAGCACATCTGGCTGCTCGACGGGTGCTTTGTCCGCCAGCGCATCCGCCACAATCGCCTCGACCGCCTCCGCGACCGCCACTTCGTTCTGGAAGCGAACTTCGAGCTTGTTCGGATGCACGTTGACATCCACCGTGTCATACGGCATGGTCAGATGCAGCACGCACGTCGGGTATTTGCCGGACAATACGCGCTCCCGGCACGCCGCTTCTACCGCCGCGGACAAAATCGACGACTTCATATATCGCCCATTGATGAAGAACGACTGGTGATTTCGGCTGCCGCGCCCGCTTTCGCCCACGCCGACGAAGCCTTTCAATATCAGCCCCGCCTGATGCCCGTCCACCTCGTGCATGGAGCGGAGCATTTCGCGCCCGTAAATGCTGAACACGGCGGAGGACAGTTTGCCGTCGCCCGCGGAGTGGTAGAGCGTTTTGCCCTGGCTGACGTAGCGAAAGGACACGTCCGGGCGGGACAAAATCAGCCGCATCATCAGGTCGGACACATAGCCTGCCTCCGTGACCGGCTTTTTGAGGAATTTCAGGCGCACTGGGGTGTTAAAAAAGAGGTCGCGGACGACAAACGTCGTGCCTTCGGGGCAGGCGGCTTCTTCGATGGACTCAATCGTTCCGCCGTTGTTCTGCACCTTGATGCCGCTTTGGTCTGCCTTCGTGCGTGTTGTGCAGGTGACATGCGCCACCGCCGCGATGGACGCCAGCGCTTCGCCGCGGAAGCCGAGCGTCTGGATGCTGAACAAATCATCCGTGCGGCGGATTTTGCTCGTCGCGTGGCGCTCAAACGCCATGCGGATGTCCTCGCCGCGGATGCCGCTGCCGTTGTCCGTCACGCGGAAATAGCTGATGCCGCCGTCGCGGATTTCCACCGTAACCGCGCTGGCCCCCGCGTCCAGCGAGTTCTCCACCAATTCCTTGATGGCGGCGGCAGGACGCTCCACCACTTCGCCTGCCGCGATTTTGCCAATGACCTCATCGGACAGGAGCTGAATCTTTCCTGCCATTTGCTTCCCTTTCTGTCTGTTTTCCCGACTTTCGGTCGGTTTTTACGAGATTTCGGTCGGTTTTTGCCGACTTTCGGTCTGTTTTTACAATTTTCTTGCCTTCTCACGCAGCAGGAACAGCTTGTTAATCGCGTCCATCGGCGTCAGCGCCATCACATCCAGCGTTTGCAGTTCGTTGATAATCTCTGTCTTTCGATAGTCAAACAGGTTGACCTGTTCGTCCTTGCGCTTCTCGGCATCGCCCAGGATGTTCTGTCCAATGCCGTGCTGGTTGATGTCGCTGACTTCCAAACGTGCCTGAATTTCGTGCGCGCGTACCAAGACCGGATGCGGCACGCCTGCCAGCCGCGCAACGTGGATGCCGAAGGACTTGTCCGCCCCGCCGCGAATGATTTTGCGCAGGAAAATGACGTCCTCGCCGTGTTCCTTGACGGAAATGCAGTAGTTCTGCACGCCGTCGATATGCCCTTCCAACTCGGACAACTCATGGTAGTGCGTCGCGAAAAGCGTCTTTGCGCCGGATTTTTGCTTGTCGCACAGGTACTCCACCACCGCCCACGCAATCGCCAAGCCGTCGAACGTGCTGGTGCCGCGCCCGATTTCGTCCAGAATGACGAGGGATTTTGCGGTCGCGTTGCGCAGGATGTACGCCGTTTCGCTCATCTCCACCATGAATGTGGACTGCCCGCTGGCGAGGTCATCCGACGCGCCGACGCGGGTGAAAATGCGGTCGGTGACGGGGATTTTCGCTTCCTTCGCCGGGACGAACGACCCGATGTGCGCCATCAGCGCAATCAGCGCCACCTGCCGCATGTAGGTGCTTTTGCCCGCCATGTTCGGCCCAGTGATGATGCACATGCGGCAGTCGTCAGCATTCATGTGCGTGTCGTTGGGCACGAATCCGCCCTCGCTCATCGTTTGCTCGACGACCGGGTGGCGCCCCTCGACGATATCCAGCGTGCCGTCCTGCGTCATTTCCGGGCGGACGTAGTGGTACTCTATCGCAGATTTCGCCAGCGACAGCAGCGCGTCCAGCGATTTGAGCGCCATCGCCGTTTTCTGGATGCGCGCAATCTGCTCCGCGATTTTCTCGCGCACCTCGGTGAACAGCTGCAATTCCAAGCGTGTGGACTGCTCCTGCGCGCCGACGATTTTCTGCTCGATTTCCTTCAGCTCCGGCGTCATGTAGCGCTCGCAGTTCGCCAATGTCTGCTTGCGGATATAGCGCGCCGGCACCATTTCGTAATACGACTTGCTGACCTCGATGTAGTAGCCGAACACGCGGTTGTACTGGATGCGCAGGTTGCGGATGCCCGTCTCCTCGCGTTCCTTCTGCTCCAGCTCCAGAATCCACTGCTTGCCGCTCGTGGACGCGGCGCGGTATTCATCCAGCATCTGGGAATAGCCATCGCGGATGATGCCGCCCTCGGTGATGAGAATCGGCGCGTCGGGGTGAATCGCGCGGGTCAGCAGGTCGGTCAGTTCCGGCAGGGTGTCCAGCGAATCGCGGATTTCCTCCACCGCCTGACTTTTCGCCTCGCGCAGCAGTTCGCGGATTTTCGGCACTTTCTGCAGCGACGCGCACAGCGACAGGCAATCCCGCGCGTTCATCGACTTATAGGCGACCTTTGACAGCAGGCGCTCAATGTCGTACACGCCCTGCAATTCCTCCGCGAGCGTCATCGTCAGCACATGCTCCTGCGCAAACTCGCCCACCGCGTCCAGACGGCGGTTGATTTTCGCTTCGTCCACCAGCGGCTGCTCAATCCACGAGCGCAGCAGGCGGCCGCCCATCGCCGTGCTGGTTTTGTCCAGCAGCCAGAGCAGGCTCCCCTTGCGGCTTCTCCCGCGGATGGATTCCGTCAATTCCAGATTTCGCCGCGTGTTGCGGTCAAGCAGCATCGTTTCGCTGCCCTGATAAATGCGCAGGCTGGTCATGTGCTCCAAGGCGTTCTTCTGCGTCTCGGACAGATACCGCATCAGCGCGCCCGCGGCACTCGCGCCTGCCTTGTACTCGTCGCTGAGTCCCAGCGGCGACAGGTCATTGAGCGCGAAATGGCGGCAGAGCGCTTCCGTCGCGTTCGCCAGCTGAAACCACGCGCTCGGCTGCTCCGAAGCATTCTGCATCTCCCGCTGCAGGCACGCGCGCAGCTTCACTTGGTCATTGCAGATGATTTCCATCGGGGAAATGCGCGCCACCTCGTCCGAGAGCGTCGTTTCCGGCTGGGTGATTTCGTGGACGTAGAATTCACCCGTGGACACATCAGCGAACGCCAGCCCCGCGCGGTCGGCGACAAAGCAGATGCTTAACAGGAAGTTATTCGCCTTCTCGTCCAGCATCGCCGGTTCAATGACCGTGCCGGGGGTGATGATGCGCGTAACAGCGCGCTTGACCAACCCCTTCGCCAGCGCCGGGTCTTCCATCTGCTCGCAGATAGCGACCTTATAGCCGCGCTCGATGAGCTTCTCAACATAGGTATCCACCGCGTGGTACGGCACGCCGCACATCGGGGCGCGTTCACTGAGTCCGCAGTCCTTGCCCGTCAGCGTCAGTTCCAGCTCACGCGAAGCAGTCCTCGCGTCATCGAAGAACATCTCATAAAAGTCACCGAGGCGGAAGAAAAGAATGCAGTCCTTATATTCCGCCTTGGTATCAAGGTACTGCTGCATCATCGGTGTGACGCTCGCCATGTCTGTTCCCCGCTTTCGTTCTTGTTGCAGTTTAACTTGCTGTTTTTATGGAATATGCCTTATTGGTTTCTTTCGCTGCTCCCGTCGCTCATGTTTGTTGCGCGCATTCGGGGCTTGTCTGCTGCCATGCTTGATTTCCAACCCATAAAGGCATGATTTCATGAATAATTTTACTTTTCCAGATTAGTGGCAGCCGCTGCAGGAGGCGCAGTTGCCGGTGCAGCCGGAGGTGGGCTGACCGCCTTTGTCGTCTTCCGTTTCTCCGGTGACAACAAGGCGCAGGATGCGGTTCACGTTGTCCATCATGTCCTGATACTTCTTCTGCGCGTCCCGCATGTCGCGGATGATGGGGCAGTCGTTCATCGCCTGCTGCACGTCTTCCAGTTCCTGCGCGGCTTCGGCAAGCTGCGTCGGATCAATGTCCGGCTTGCGCATCGCCTGTTCGACTGCCGTGCGCTTTTCCATGTAGGCGGCAATCGCCTTCGTCGCGTCTTCGTCCTGCGTCACCTGCTCTTCCAGCGTGTGCATGTGCTGGTAAACGTCGCTGTTCAGAATGGCTTCCGCCAGCTTCTGCGCGCACATCATAACTTCTTTCATATTGATTGTCCTTTCTGATTTGCTGCCGGGTTAGGGTAACACCGCACAAATGAGGTGGTCGACTGGCGAATGGATTTTTCGTCAGATGCAAATGCAAATTTCGAAGGTTTACTGGAGGTAAATCGAGGAATTTGCATGCCGCAGATGGCGGAAAAGACATCGCCAGACGTGCCGCCGAATTGTGCGGTGGTGCCTTAGATTCTTTCACCCGTGAGCGTGTTGTTCTTCGCGCCCACAATCTTCACGCGGATGATTTCGCCCACGTCGCTTTCCGTGCCGGGGAATGTGACGGACAGCCCGTGCAGCCCGTGGCCGGACACATCCGTGTCGCTGCGGCGGCTGAGTCCCTCCACCAGCACCTCTTCTTCTGTGCCGATGAACCGCTTGAGCGCCTTCTTCTGGCATTCCTCCTGCACCTTCAGCAGTTCCTGAATGCGGCGGGAGGACACGTCTTCCGGCACTTGGTTCGGCATTTTCGCCGCGCCCGTGCCCGTCCGGGGCGAATAGATGAAGGTGAACGCGCTGTCATAGCCGACCTCGCGCACGAGGGACAGTGTGTCCTGAAACTGCTCCTCCGTCTCGCCGGGGAAGCCGACGATAATATCCGTCGTCAGGCCGATAGCCGGAATCGCCTCGCGCAGCTTATGCACGCGGTCAAGGTACTGCGCGCGGTTGTAGTGGCGGTTCATCCGGCGGAGGATTTCATCGTTGCCGTGCTGCACCGGCAGGTGGAACTGCGGCAGGATGTGCTTGGAATGCGCCATCACATCAATCAGCTCGTCGGACAAGTCCTTGGGATGGCTGGTCATGAAGCGGATGCGCGGGATGCCAACATCATCCAGCGCTTTGAGCAGCTGGGCGAACGTGACGGGCGTTTGGAGTCCCTTGCCGTAGCTGTTCACGTTCTGCCCCAGCAGCATGATTTCCTTCACGCCGCTGTCACGCAGGGCTTCCGCTTCCGCCACAATCGCGCTCATTTCGCGCGAACGCTCCCGCCCGCGCACATACGGCACGATGCAGTAGGTGCAGTAGTTGTCGCAGCCGTACATAATCGTGATATACGCCGCGTCATGGCGCAGGCGCTGCACGGGCAGACCCTCGGCAATCGTGTTCTGCTCCTCCACCTCCACCACCGCGTGGTCGCTTTCCAGCGCTTTGAGCATCAGTTCCGGCAGGCGGTACAGGTTCGCCGTGCCAAACGCCAAATCCACAAAGCGGTACTGCTTCAAAATCTTCTCCGCCATGCCCGGCTGCTGAATCATGCAGCCGCACACGCCAATCATCAGGCGCGGATTCTTCTTGCGCACTTCCTTGAGCCACGTCACGTTTCCCAAGGCACGGCGCTCGGCGTTGTCGCGCACACAGCAGGTGTTAAACAGCACAAAATCCGCCGATTCGCGGTCGGCGGCTTCCTCCATGCCCATGTCGCGCAGCATTCCGGCGAGGATTTCGCTGTCATGCGCGTTCATCTGGCAGCCATAGGTCACAACGTGGTAGCTCTTGGGAGCATCCGGCATCAGGCGAATCTGCTGAATATACTGCCGCTGCTCTTCCAGCTGTTCTTCTGAAATGATGACAGGCTTTCTGTCACTCATGGGCTTCCTCCTGTTTTGCAAGCATTTCCCGCAGCGGCGGACGTGACCGTTTGCGCGTCATTTCCACCAAACCGAGGGAGGTCAAGCCGTGAATCACCGTCTTTACGCGGTCGGACGCGAACGCTTCTTCCAGCGCGTCCAGCACCATCTGCCGGTGTTCCGGGGTCTTCATGTCAATCATATCAATGATGATGATGCCGCTCAAATTCCGCAGGCGCACCTGCCGCGCAATCTCGCCGCACGCTTCCAGATTCAGCCGCAGCACGGTGTCCTCTAACTCGCGCTTGCCGGTAAATTTGGCGGTGTTGACGTCAATCACCGTCATCGCCTCGCACGGGTCGATGACCAGCGTACCGCCGCTGCTGAGCCACACGCGGCGCTCCTGCGCTTTTTTTAGCTGCGACTCGATTTTGTAGATGGTCAGCAGGTTTTCAGGAATCACCTGAACCGGCGCAATGCCCGCGGCTTTTTCCGCCACCGCCGGGTCGTCCGTCACAATTTGGTCAATCCCGCGCGGGCGATAGTCATCCAGCACGGCTTCGAGCGTGCTTCGCGGCTGCATCAAGACGGACGGCACATGCGCGGTCGGCGCAGCGCGGCGAATCTGCTCCCACTGCTGGAACAGGCGCTCCGCCTCCGCCGCGAGTTCTTCCTCCGGCGCATTCTCCGCCGCCGTGCGCATCACTAAGCCGAAGCGCTCCTGCGCAATCGCCCTGCCCATCTCCTTCAGCGCCTTCCGCTTGCCATCCTCCGTGATTTTGGACGACACGCCAACCATGCGGCTCATGGGCGTGAGCAGCATCGTCTCCCCGCACAGGCTGATGTCGCGCGTGAGGAACGCGCCCTTGACGCCCTGTGCTTCCTTGCGAATCTGCACAATGACCGCGTCGCCCGTTTTCGGGTAGGATAGCCCCGTGTTCTTCTCTTCCAGCGGCAGAAAGCCGTTTTTCTCCTGCCCAATATCGACGAACGCCGCCTTCATCCCCGGCACAATGCGCTCCACGCGCCCCAGCAGCACCGCTTCCGCCGTGTCGCCCTCCTGCGGGAAAAAGACTTCCGCCAGTTGCCCGTCTTCCAATATGCCAATCAGCGGCTTTTCGCCCTGATGCACAAGCAATGTTCTCATAGGTTCTCCAAGGGCGTCAGTTCGCCGTTTTCATCCCGACCCAGCAAGCCGTTGCGGATAATCAGCGCATCCGGGGCGTTTTCCAGCCCGCAGAAGGTGCTAAGCGCACTTAACAGCATATCCGGCTTGCACGCCAGTGTCTCCGTCAGCGCCATGACGGCATGAATCGCCGTGCCATCACCCGTCAGCGACACCAGCAGCGGGCGGATGTCCGTCTCCTTCATGCCGGATTTCGTGCGGCGCATGGCGAGAATGCTCGTCTGCTGGAGAAAATCAGGAATCGCCGCAATCATCTTGTTCGCTGCGTCCGCATCCGCAATGTTCAGCGTGTAATCCGCCGCCTGCACGAGCGCCATCATCGCCGGGTGCTTGTCATCCAGCGCACGGGCGAAAGAAAGCTGCAAATCCGGCGGCAGGGCGCGGTTCATCTGCTGGAGGAAATCATCCGGCGACACCTCGCGCGCCATTGTCACATCCAGAATTTCCTTTTTTCCCGCCGCCCCGGTGGACAGCGCCGACGCGAACGTCAGCAGAATATGCGGATTATACCCATTGGAATACGCCACGGGCAGCCCTGAACGGCGCAGCGCGCGCATCATCGCCCGCTGAATATCCAGATGCCCGATGTGGCGCAGGCGGATGCCCTTTTCAAACACAGCCATTATCCGCAATATTTGCACACCCCTTTGAAGCGCTGCAGGCCGCAGCCGTTGCAGCCCTTACGGCAGTCTTTGGTCGTCTGCGCCTTTTCCGCTTTTTCCTTCTCGCGCCACAGGAATTCTTTCGTCACGCCGCAGTCAATCACATCCCACGGCATGATTTCGTCCTTCTCGCGGCGGCGGTAGGCATAGAACGCCGGGTCGATGCCCAGCTCGGCAAAGGCCTCGCGCCACATGTCGTACTTGAACAGCTCCGTCCAGCCGTCGAGCATACAGCCCTTCTGATACGCGCGGAGAAGCACCTGCCCCATTCGGCGGTCGCCGCGGGCAAAGCAGGCTTCCAGATAGCTCAAATCCGACTCATGATAATTGAACGTAACGCCCTTGATGCGCAGCTTCTCGCGCAGGTGGCTCTGCTTCTCGCGCACCATCTCCTGCGTGTCCTGCGGCTCCCACTGGAAGGGCGTGAAGGGCTTGGGCACAAACACGGACGCGCTGCACACCACGCGCAGTCCCTTCGCGCGCTCGCCCCTCGGCACGGCAAAGTACGCATCGACGACCTTTTTCGCCAAATCCGCGATGCCGTCCAAGTCCTCGGTCGTCTCCGTCGGCAGCCCCATCATGAAGTACAGCTTGACGCTGCTCCATCCGCCGTGGAAGGCGTCGGAGACTTTGCTCATCAGGTCTTCTTCGGTCACGCCCTTGTTGATGACGTCGCGCAGGCGCTGCGTTCCGGCTTCGGGTGCGAACGTCAGGCTGGTTTTCTTCTCCTTCTGCGTCGCCTCCAGCGAATCCTTCAGCACGCTGTCCAGGCGCAGCGACGGCAGCGAAATCGACACATGCTTCTCGTCTAAGCGCCGAATCAGCTCGCGAATCAATTCCGCCAGACAGGTATAATCGCCGGACGACAGGCTGGACAGGCTGATTTCCTCATACCCGGTCGTGTTTTCCAGCTGCTGCGCCAGCTCCACCAGATGCTCCAGACTCCGCTCGCGCACCGGGCGATACAGGATGCCCGCCTGACAGAAGCGGCAGCCGCGTGTGCAGCCGCGCATGATTTCCAGCATGATGCGGTCGTGGATAATCTCCATATACGGCACGGGGATTTCCGTGGGATAGAACGCCTTGTCCAAATCGGGGATAATCGCTTTCAAGACCTTTTCGGGCGCTTCGGGGCAATTCGGCTTCATGGACGCAATCGTGCCGTCCGCGTTATACTGGACGTCATAGAGCGCCGGAACGTACACGCCGCGGATGGCGCACAGGCGCTTGAGGATCGTCATGCGGCTCGCGCCCTCTTCGCGCCCCTGCATGATGACGCGGTTGAGGTCGAGAATCTGCTCTTCGCCGTCGCCAACCATGAACGCGTCAATAAAATCCGCCAGTGGTTCGGGATTGAACGCGCACGGCCCGCCCGCAACCACAATCGGGTCTTCCTCCCGGCGATTTTCCCGCAAAAGCGGAATGCCGCCAAGCTCCAGCATCGCCAGAATGTTGGAGTAGCTCATTTCATATTGCAGCGTAAAGCCCACGACGTCAAAGGCGCTGAGCGGGCTGCGGCTTTCGAGCGTGAACAGCGGGACATTTTCCTGCTTCATCAGGTCCATCATGTCCACCCACGGCATAAACGCGCGCTCGCAGAGCATATCAGGCTGCTGATTCATCGCGGCATAGAGAATCTTCATGCCCAGATGGGACATACCGACCTCGTAGGTATCCGGAAAGCAGAACGCAAAATGCAGCTTCGCGCTGTCCCACGGCTTGAGCTGCGTATTCATTTCCCCGCCGGTATAGCGCGTCGGCTTCTGCACCTGATCGAGCATCCGGGCGATGGCTTCTTGGTTGATTTCGGGTTGCAAAGTGGAAGTACCTCCTTAACCGTACAGCGCAGAATTCGCGCTCATTATAATGTATCATTTTTCGCGGTCAAGGTCAACTGTTTGTCGGATGAAAATTTTGCCGCCGCCTGATTTTTGGCAAAAAACAGCCGTTTTTTGGACTTGACAAGGCGCAGCGCATGGCATATAATGGTTTTACAAAATCTGTACGGGAGGTTGTTTTCCATGCGCAACAAACGGATTCTGGCGCTTTTGGTGGCACTCATTTCTCTGCTGACGCTGCTGCCCGCTGCTTCGGCGGCAAATGACGTGTACGTCGGGCAGACGTTCTACTTCGGCAGCTACGAGCAGGATGGCAACCTGCGCAACGGCGACGAGCCGATTCTCTGGCGCGTGTACAGCGTTGATTACGGCAGCCGGACAGTCCGCGCGGTGAGCGAGTACGGGCTGGATTCGATGGTCTACAACCGCTCGACCAGCACCACCTCGTGGCACAACAGCACCATCCGCTCGTGGCTGAACAGCACGTTCCTGTCCTCCGCATTCACGTCGGCGGAACAGGGGCAGCTGAACAGCGTGTACGTCAGCAATTCGTCGGACTATGTGTACATCCTCAGCCAGTGGGAAATCCAGCAGTATCTGGACACGGAACTGCTCTACGCCACGGAATACGCCCGGCAGTGCGGCGCGTACACCGCCAGCGACACAGGCACCTCCTCCTACTGGGCGCGCGTGGACAGCACGTCGACCTTCGGCGTGTTCGTCGGCGCGCACGGCAGCTTCTACGACCACGGCAACAAGGTGACGGAGTTTGACAACGCCGTCCGCCCCGCCATCTGCGTCTCATTTGACGTGGCGCTTGGCCGCTGGACGCCTTCTTCCTCCGACAGCAGCAGCGGACTGCTTGCCATGTCCAACCGCCCGATTTCGACGCGCTCCGGCCCGTCGACGAAGTACGATGAGCTTGGCACTTACTGGAACGATGGCGGCCACACGGTGACGGTGCTGTCCCGCGCGTCCGGCAACGATATCTGGTGGCTGGAAGTTGAATTTGAGTACAATGGCAAGATGGTGCGCGCCTACACGGGTGAGCAGCGCATCGACATTGACGTGAACCGTGTGCCGGATGAAAGTATACCGTTTGGCAACGGGCGCGTGACCTCCACCACGACGGCGTACTACGGGCCGGGCACGAACTACAAGCAGCATCAGCAGAAGATTTCCTCCGGCACGACCGGCGCGGTCATGGCGTGGGAGAACGGCTATGTGTGCCTGGAGTTCCAGCCGTCTGGCTCGTACCAGATTCGCCGCGTATGGCTGCCGGAGAACGTGGTGTCCATCACCTACTATTGAGCCACGGCGAGCCTTATCACCATACGCACCTGAAAAAGGCGGTTCAGCTTCACCGGCTGAATCGCCTTTTGGGTTATGTTTTCTTCCCGTGCCTGCGTCCCCCGGTCAGCAGCAGCCCGTAGCCGACCACACCCGCCAGCAGCAGACCGCCGGCGAAAATCAAGCCTGTCACGGCGCTGTGCTCCGGCACGTCCTCGCTGCCGGAAATGCCGCCAGCCGTATCGCGGGGCTCCAGCGCGTTTGAAATCACCTGCGCCAGCGGCAAAATCGTGTTTTGCAGGCGGATTGGCTCGGTCTCCCGCGCGCCCCAGAGCATCCGGAGCGGCTCTTGCGCGTTCGCGGCAAAGTACACGTCCCGAATGAGCGTCGGGGCGGTATGGTCAAGCCCCGCCTTGACGGAGAGCGCGAAATTCTTCATCAACGCTTCATTATCGCCGCCGCGGCGGACAATCAGGCGGATTTTCGCCGCTTTCTCGCCGCTTAAAAGCGTGTCATACTCCGCGGAATTGCTGATTTCGTCCCGCGCGACGGTCAGCGGAAAATCCGCCTGTTCAGGATTCACCGTCACCAGCGCCGCGCCCTGATTCGCAAGCTCTTCCCGCAAATCCCGCACGAGCGCCGTGTCGCCCATCAGCCCGATGGTGCGCACGGCACTGGTCACGGGCTGCGCCGTCTCGCGGGCAGACCACGGCACGTCGGGCAGCGTCTCCGTGCCATCCTCGCGCAAGACCGCCTGCTGCCCCTGCACCGCAATCACCCGATGGCGCGTGCCATCCGCCGTCAGCAGCACATCCCCGACGGCGGGGGGAACATCCAGCCACGCCAGCAGCGTCCCCTGCTCATCCGCCAAGCGATATGCCGATTTTTCCGCCGCCATGGCGGAACTGGTGAGCAGCAGCATCAGCAGCAAAAGCAGCGTCAGAAGCTTTCTCATCCGCGGTGTCCCCCTTTCACGCCCGGCGGGGTCAGCAGGAAAATGGCGGTTCGGCGCACAATTTCCGCCAGCGCGGTGGATACGCTTGCGCACAGCAGCGCCGCGTCCGTCCACGGCTGCACGTCCGCGCGGAGAACCCCTGACACGCCCGCTGCGCCCTGCACGATAAGCATCCCCATCAAGCTGCACAGGAGCATCCCGCGCCGGCTGACCCCCAGAAAGCACGCCGCCGCCCCGATGAGCATCGCGCACGCCCAGAGCGCATCCGCCTGCCCGTCCGACAAAATCAGCACAAGCAGCCCCATCGCCCCGGCAATCACGCTGCCCAGCAGCACACGCACCAGCTCCCGGCGCGGGCGGATGGTCATCATCAGGCGCACGGAAGCCGCCGCCGTCACCGCCAGCCCCGCTGGATTCACCCGCGCCGCGCCAAGCCGGACATCCGGCATCAGCAGCGCCGCGAGCATTGCCAGCAGCCACGCGCTCGCCGTCCGCTGGCGAATCCCCAGCCGCTCCCACGCGCCGGAAAGCACGCCGGAGAACGTGAGCACAAGCAGAATGGTTGCCAGCAGCATCCCCACCGTCATGTTTTTCGCCTCCCTTTTCGGGTTCATACTATTTCCAGATGAAAAGGCGCAAGCAGATGGCGCAGGTGAATCTGGAAATAGTATCAGTATGCGCGCTGGAGGCGGTTTCATGCGCGGCGGAAAAAGATAGCGTCTTTTTGCGGAAAAACCCTGTCGAAACCCTTGACGATTCGCACTTTATTTGATAAAATTTTCATAGGGAGTGTTCTTTTATTTTATTACCTATTATTTATGGAGGCAATTATGAGCATCGACAATCAGCTTCTCTTCTGTTATCTGGAGGAGGACAATATCCAGCAGGCGTATTTCCGCGTTCGCCCGCTGCTGACCCCGGACGCTGACATCCGTCAAGAGGCGATGAACCAGTTTCCGGTGGAAGGCTGCCTGCGCATCGTCCCTGACCGCAACGAACAGCACACCTTCAAGAGCCGGATGCGCGACCTTGGGCATTATTGTCTGGTTGATTTGGCGAACCTGCCCGCCGAAGCTACAAAAATCCGCACAAACAAGAATTTCCGCCCTGACAAGGGTGAACCGAACCAGTTTATCCTCTATTCCGACACCGTGCATGAATTGCCCGCGCACAGCTTTTATGAGGTGATTTCCGCCCCGGCGGATGATGCCGCGGTGGTGGCGGAAACGGCGATTACGCCCCTGTTCTATCTGCGCGCGGACAACATGCTGTACGGGCCTGTGTGCAAAAATGACCCGGAAAAGCCGCAAAAGAGCAGCGGGATGGCGGGAATGCTGTTCACGCTGCCCTGCCCGGATGGCGTGGAGCGCACGATTCTCTGCCTGAAGGATGCGCCCACGGCGGTGCGTCCCGCGCCAATTCAGCGGCAGATGCGCCCCAAGCCCGTCCGCTTTGACCGCCCGTTGGATGCGGCAGCGGTTCCGGCAGCTGCGCCGAGTGCCGCGGCTGCCCCGGCTGACCCGGCAGCTCCTGTCGTCCCAGCAGACCCGGTCGTCCCGGCAGACCAGACCGTCCCGGCAGACCAGACTGTCCCCGAAGCACCCGCGGCGGAGAAGCCCGCGGAAAAGGCGGACGCGGCGGATGAATCCCTGCCCATCGGCGAAACGCTGAACATTCTGGACGAAACGAAGGATTTTGAAGAGACGCTGCAAAGCCTGAATACAGGCGTATCCGACAGTGCGAACCTTCTGCATCAGCAGCAGACGCGCCCGGTGAAAATGCCGCCGAGCATGATGAAAACCGGCCCGCTGACCGGCACGCCGCTCGTCCGCACGCCGCTGCGCACCTCCCCCCAGCCGAGCAAAAACCGCGTGCAGGAGACGGTGAGCAGCCAGTGGTACGTTGGCAAATACGAGCCGCCGGCGCAAAACCTGCCCAACGGCACATCCATGCGCCCCATTGACAACCCCGTGGCGGACGCGGTGAACGCCTTCCGCGCCGCGTGGCGGATGCCCGAAGCGCGCGAGCAGCTGATGGACTTCATGCTCTCGCTGGACGGGCTGCGCTCCAAGCTGGAGCCCCGCATTTGCAAAGACCGCAACATCACCGCGCTCCAGCGCGTGCTGCGCGACCGCCTGCAGGATTTGGAGGCGGAGCGCCTGACTGCCCTGTGCCAGTTGGACAAGGCACGCCGCGACATGGACGGCTTCAAGCAGGAAATTATCGCCGGCATGGCGAACCGCCTGCAGAAGGAAACGGGCAAGCTGGAGAGCGACCGCGACGCGTGCGAGGCACAGGTGGCGTCGCTCAAGACCGAGCTGAACAGCCTGACCGTGCAGCGCGATTCCCTGCTCAAGCACATTGACACACTGCAGAACGATGCGCTCCCCGCGACCATCTCGAAGCTGCTGGGCGACTTGCAGCTGAACATCCCGCTGACGGGTCAGCCGCTGCGCATGAGCCCTGTGAGCGGACAGCAGGCGACGCTGGACGAACTGCTGGCACGCCTGACGGCTGTGTGCGGCAAGTGCGGGCTGACGCTGACAAAGAATCAGGGGATTGCGCTGCTGCTCCTGCTGGCGATGAGCGACCGCATCGGTATTGTGTCGCCCACCCCCGCGCCCGCCGCGACGCTGATCCGCAACATCGCCGCCGCAATGGGCTGGGAACGCAGCTTTGCGCACCAGATTTCCGCTGAACAGCGCCCGATGGTTGCCCTGCGCCCCGTGGACGCAACGCCCGTGCTGCTTTTGACGAGCTTGCCGAACTATGCGCCGATTTCCGGAATGCACAAGCTGCTTTTGTCGCGCAGCAGCATCGGTTTGACCCGCAACGCCGCCTACGACGCCGGGCAGTGGCCGATTCTGCCGCTCCCCGCGCTGCCGTTCATCCCGGAACTGCCGGCGGATGACGCCGCGCCAATCAGCCAAGCCGCGCTGACTGCCCTGCTGGACGCCACGAGCGTCGCCAAGACGTCGGACGAGGAAATCACCGCCGTGCTCTCCCCGATTTTCGCGATGGTACCGCCGCTTTCGGGGGCTGCGCGGGCGGAAATGTACCGCTTCATCCGTGTTGCCGCCGCCTTGATGGAGGGCGGGCTGCCCGTCGCGCTGGACTTCGCGATTCTGCTGTGGGTTGTGCCGATGGTCGACCGCACGAACCGGAATTTTGCGGATTTCAAGGCGCTGCTGGATGAATATCCGCTGTCGCAGGCGAAGCTGTAAAATAAATGCAAAACGCAGTCTGACGAAACGTGTCAGGCTGCGTTTTTTGATTGCTTTATTTCCGATGCTGTTTCTTCATAGCATTGCGCTGTCATGCAGAGATTTCGCCTCTGCGGAGGTGAGGCGGGGGCTTTCCGCTCGCCCCCTCCACCCCTTCGGCGCCGCAGCTTTTGGGGATAATCCATGGAATGAACGACCGTAACAATTTTCTATAGCAAATCGTGTTTGGCGTTCTCCCCTGAAAAATCTTTTGTGGAGGACGATTCGCGCCCGCCGCGCTTGATTCCGCATTCCGCATTCCGAATTCCGAATTCCGAATTGCCCATTGCTCATTCCTCATTGCTCATTGTCTCTGCTTCCAGCGCATCAAGCGTTTCCGCAATCGCCTGCGCAAGGTACGGGATGCCGCAGAGGACTTCTTCCAGCGTGTTCTCGTTCGTGCCGCACTCAATCAGGACACAGCGCGGCGCGATATGCTGGTTGAAGCGTCCCGTGCGCACCTTCACGTCGCGCGAAAGGCCCTCGCACTGGGCTTCGAGCTTGTCCGTCAGCAGCTCCGCAATGTGCAGGTTTGCGGCAAAATCCGGCATCTCCTGATAGCCGCCGGTCGTCCCCTTGCCAACAAGCACCATGAAGCGTGCCGCGTCCTCGCCGCCGATGTTGACGGTGCGGCGGATGGTGGAGGTGGACGAAATTGCGTCGCGGTGCAGGTCGATATAGAGGTCATAGGTTTCGCCAGATGCCGTTCGCTGCTCCAGCATTGTCAGGGAACGCGCGTAAGCATCCGCCAATTTGGGCGGCTCAAACGCCGTCGTGTCATGCACGACCGTATAGCCCAGTGCCGTCAGCGCACGGGTCAGCGCCTCGCCCACCGCAACGACGTTGTAGCGTTCGTCCTTCGTGCGCCACTTTTCCGTCTCCTGGTATCGTTCGTCGGTCTGCCGGTACGCCTCCCAAGTGTGCGTGTGGTAGATGAGAATCGCGCCGTGGTGCTGCTGCGCTGCCGGTCGGATGACCGTCATCTCAAACGCGGGCGACAGTGTGATAGTCGGCGCGGGATTTTCCGTAGGCGCGGCGGTTTCAGAGGTCTCCGGCATCCCGTCGGTAAAGTCAAACGACGCTTCGCCCGCGGCACGCCCGAACAGCAGCGCCGCGCACACAAGTCCCGCCATCATCCGCCGAAGCGCCTTCATGTCCTCCACCGCCTTTCATCCATCGGTGGATTGTATGCGGCACAAATGCCAATTATGCCCGTCAGTGCAGGCAGTGCGACAGCTCTTCCATCTCCAGATTCGTTTGCAGCGCACTGTTGATTGCCAGCGCGAGCAAGTCCGCCAGCCCCGCCACCAGCTCGTCGATGTTGCGCGGCGTAACCACGAAGTCGCGCGGATAGCCGCTGGTTAGCTGCTCCGCAAGTGCCTGTGCGTCGCCTGATTCGCGCTGCATCATATCCGCCAGCGCGTCGCGGACGATGGTCGAAGCGTACACGACGAGCGGGATACCCACCGCAATCACCGGAACGTGCATCGTCTCGGCGGTGATGCCCTTGCGGTGGTTGCCCACGCCGCTGCCAGGGCGGATGCCGGTGTCGGTCAGCTGAATCGTCGTGGCGATGTGGTTCGTCTCCATCGCCGCGAGCGCATCCACCACAATCACGGCGGATGGCTTCACGCGCTCCGCAAGCCCCAGCGCCAGCTCCGCCGTCTCCACGCCTGTGATGCCCAGCACCCCCGGTGCAACGGCGCACACGCTCCGCAGGCGTTCCTCCTGCATGTGCCGCGTGACGAGGATGCCGCTGACCACCCGGTCGCCCAGCGCGTCCGCCGTCATCCGCCGATTGCCCAGCCCCAGCACCAGCACGTCACCCTGCGGCGGCAGCATCATCCGCAGCATCTGCGCCACCTCGCGGGCGATGTCCATCCGCTCCTCCGGCAGCATGTGCGGCAATTTCGGGTGTGTCAGCGTCCAGTACAGCCCCTGCGCCTTGCCGAGCCGCTCCGCCGCCTTCTCCGACGACACGCGCACCCACGTCACCTCCGCGCCCGCCTGCTGCTGCGTGTGCACCGACACGCCCGCGCCCATGCCGCCGGGGCGGACAGTGCGCTCCATCGCCAAGTCTGTTCTGTAATCCATACGCATTCCTCCTTTTTGAGGAAGGATGCGCCGAATTTTCATTTTGTATACACGAAAAAAAAGCGGTTCTTCACAGAATCTTGGGGGAAGAGCGGCTTGAGGGCGCGTCTGCGGACGCGCAAAGTTACTGGCAGGGACGCTTCGCTGCC
>ENA-UALL01000220-UALL01000220.1-human-gut-metagenome-genome-assembly--contig:-NODE-220-length-32484-cov-8.054612_pt1 | contig 32484 bp, 47 predicted proteins | sample MGYA00243699_ERZ654466 | MGnify/ENA primary metagenome ERZ654466 (study PRJEB26926, sample SAMN06164635) | human gut metagenome | biome: ENVO:00009003; feature: ENVO:2100002; material: ENVO:00002003...
GCTTATAGTATTATAAATTAGAAAAAATTTTATACTTATAGTGATATAATTCCTCCATTTTCTAAAATTAGAAACAAATGGTATAGGCATAGGAATGAGAACAGCCGTCGATAGAAGAAAAGTGGCACTGGAAGATGAATGAAATCCATTCCGGCTTGGTCAGAGTCTCTATATATGGCAGAAGACAGCAGGAAGGAAAAAGCGAAAACGGAAAAGGCTGCCGGTTAAATATGGGAGCGCGGACAGAAAAATTCTTCATAGCCAGCAGACCAGCGAACGAAAGGGGAAGACGAACGGATGAAACCAAGCAGAATGGATGGAAAAGGCCGGATAGACATACAGGACTATCGGGAACGTCTGATGGAAAGCCTGATCCTGGAATTCGGCGGCCGACTGTGCTATGTAGGCTCACAAGGAAGTTACGCGCGTGGAGAGGCAACGCCGTGCAGCGACGTGGATATTATGGCGGTGCTGGACGAATTGAAGATGGAGGATTTGGACCGGTATAAAACCTTGCTGCAAAGGATGCCCTATAAGGCGGAATCCTGCGGCTTTATTTGCGGAAAAGAAGACCTAGCACACTGGAACCCATGTGAAATCGCGGCCTTAATAGGAGAAACACAGGATTGGTACGGCCGGTTGGCTGAATTGGTACCGGTTTATACCCGGAAGGATATTCGGGTACATATCCAAACCGAAGTCGGTAACCTTTACCATATGATCTGTCACCGGTATATTCATGAAGGGGATGCATATCAGGCGCTTCCTGCCGGGTACAAGACGGTATTTTATATTTTACAGAATTGGTATTTTTTACGCACGGAAAGATTTGTGCGAACCAAAGCAGAACTGTTGGCTTGCCTGAAAGGGGATAACCGACAGGTCCTGCAAACGGCTATGGCGTTTCAAGCGGCAGAACAGCCGGATTTTACCGAAGCGTTCTCGCTGTTGTTGCGCTGGTGCCAGCAGATGCTGCGGGGAATAGGCTCCCTTAAATAAAAGTTGAAAAAGGGAAGAACGGGAGTGGATGAACCAGAATATCAAAGGGGAGTGATCACCGCTCAATCTTCGGCCTGGGACTCCTCCGAAGGATCTTGGTAGAGGATGCCGCTGTCATAAAAAAGCATCCGGTAAAGCGAAAAGGGGAAACCCAGACGTTTCCATCTGTTCCGGACGGCTTTTTTGTCGGTTTCACTTGAAAACAGGCGGCGGTTGTGATAACATAAATTCGTATGTGGAAGAGGAAAAAGAAGGACCGGCCGCCGGACAGACGGCCGATGTTTTCTATACTGTATAAGGAGCGGTCAGCATGTACACCATTGTCAAAAAACGGCCTTTGAACGATTCGGTCACCTGGATGGATGTGGAGGCTCCCTTGATTGCCCGTAAGGCGCGGGCGGGGCAGTTTATTATCCTGCGGGTTAATGAGACTGGGGAAAGAATCCCGTTGACCATTGCCGATCACGATCCGGAAAAAGGGACTATCACCATTATTTTTCAAAAAGTGGGCAAGACCACTTTGCTTCTGGACACCTTGGAAGAGGGAGAGGCAATCCTGGATGTTGTCGGTCCGCTGGGTAAAGCGACCGAGATCGAAGGATATCACCGGGTAGCGGTGATCGGAGGTGGCGTAGGCTGTGCCATCGCCTATCCGGAGGCAAAAGCTTTTCATGCAGCGGGAGCACAGGTGGATATGATTGCCGGTTTCCGCAACAAGGATATCATTATGCTGGAAGATGAAATGAAAGCAGCCAGCACACGTTTATTTGTCATGACCGACGACGGCTCGAACGGGAACAAGGGCTTTGTTACCGCCAAGCTACAGGAACTGCTGGACGCAGGGGAGAAATATGATCTGGTGTTGGCGATTGGGCCGCTTCCTATGATGCGGGCGGTGGCGCAGGTGACCGCTCCCACCGGGATTAAGACACTGGTGAGCATGAACCCTATCATGATCGACGGAACCGGTATGTGCGGCGGATGCCGCCTGCGGGTAGGCGGGGAAACCAAGTTTGCCTGTGTGGATGGTCCGGAATTTGATGCACATCAGGTGGACTGGGATGAAGCCATGAAACGGCTGACGCCTTATAAAGAGGAAGAACAGCACGCCTGCCGCCTGTTCCTGCAGGAACAGGGAATTCAGAAGTAGGGGGCACAGAAAATGGCGATTAATAGACAAACCACCAAAACGCCCATGCCGGAACAGGATCCGGTGGTACGGGCGGCTAATTTTGAAGAAGTGGCGCAAGGATATACCTGGGACATGGCGGTAAACGAAGCGCAGCGTTGCCTGCACTGTAAGCATCAGCCCTGTGTGTCTGGATGTCCTGTCAATGTACAGATTCCGGATTTTATCGCTTTGCTGGCGCAGGGAGAACCGGAAGAGGCCTACCGTACCATCGCGCAGACCAGTGCCCTCCCGGCGGTATGCGGGCGGGTCTGCCCGCAGGAGACCCAGTGCGAGGCCAAGTGCGTGCGGGGACGGCAGGGGGAACCGGTCGCGATTGGACGGTTGGAACGTTTTGCCGCCGACTGGCACATGCAACACGCGGAAGAACCGCCGGCACCGGTGGAGAAAAACGGCCATCGGGTAGCCGTGGTTGGATCTGGTCCGGCGGGATTGACCTGTGCGGGCGATCTGGCCAAAAAAGGTTATGACGTTACAGTGTTTGAGGCGTTCCATACGGCCGGGGGCGTGTTGATGTACGGCATCCCGGAATTCCGCCTTCCCAAAGCCATTGTACAAAAAGAGGTGGATGGACTCAAATCCATGGGGGTAAAGATCGAGACCAATATGGTGATTGGCCGTGTTCTCTCCCTGGACGAACTGCTCAAGCAGGGATTTGAGGCGGTGTTTATTGGCAGCGGAGCGGGACTTCCCAGTTTTATGAACATTCCAGGGGAGGATTTGGTGGGGGTTTATTCCGCCAACGAGTTTTTGACCCGCATCAATCTGATGAAAGCCTACCGTGAAGAGTACGATACTCCCATTAAAAAGGCCCGCCGGGTGGTGGTGCTGGGGGGCGGAAATGTGGCCATGGATGCGGCCCGCTGTGCCAAAAGGCTGGGGGCGGAACATGTAGCCATCGCTTATCGCCGCAGTGAGCAGGAGATGCCGGCGAGGCAGGAGGAGATCCACCACGCTAAGGAAGAGGGAATCGAGTTCCTTTTCCTCACCACGCCCACGGCGATGCTGGGGGATGAAAAAGGCGAGGTACGGGCGCTGCAGTGTATCAAAATGCAGCTGGGTGAACCGGATGCATCCGGCCGCCGCCGTCCGCAGCCTATTGAAGGCAGCGAGTACGAGCTGCCAGTCGATATGGTGATTGTAGCGATCGGCAATACGCCCAATCCGTTGCTGCGTACCACGACGCCGGGTCTGGAAAGCGACAGCCGTGGCCGGCTGATCGTACAGGAGGATACCCTGCGCACCACCCGCGAGGGCGTTTATGCCGGTGGTGATGCTGTCACTGGTGCCGCAACGGTGATCCTGGCTATGGGGGCGGGCAAACAGGCGGCCGCATCCATTGACGCTTACCTTTCCAAAGACTAAAATCCGGTTTTCCGCTTGGGCCGATTGGCAAAAGAACACGACAAACGTCGAGATTATAAAAATTCGCGCAAATTAAAAGGGAATTTGCGCGAATTTTTTATAATATACCTAATTATTTTTAAAAAACTGTTGACAGCATATGGAAAATAGAGTAAACTATACCCGTCTTCCGGTGCTTTCGGGCTTCCCGGTGAACCTTTGAATAAATGGTAGGGGGGAGCAGGTTGGCAAACAGGGATATGGCAAAATGGAGCGATGAGGAATTGGTCGCTTCCATCCGGAATGGATCAGAAGATGCTTTTGCGCAGTTGGTCGTCAATTATACCTCTGCCATTCGCAAGCTGACTTCCCGGTGCCGGAATCCTTGGATGGATGCGGACGATCTGGCACAGGAAGCACTGTTGGGTCTATTATCGGCTACCCGCCATTACAACGGCAACGGGGAATTTCGTTCCTTTGCGTTTGTCTGTATGCGTCATCGCATTTTGTCGGCGATCCGGCGGGGTTCCAAGCGGCCAGAACAGTCCCTGTCCGATCTGCAGAGGGAAGAAGAGTTTGAAAAAGCTCCCGCCAGCATAACGGATGACACCGATCCGGCGCAGGTTTTACTTCGCCGGGAGTCGGAGGAGCAGCTGATTGAATCGCTGCACCAGTTGCTGACGGATCTGGAATATGATGTGCTGATGCTGTATCTGGCCGCCTATTCCTATGAGGAAATGGCTGGGCAGCTTGGGGTTTCCACCAAATCGGTGGATAATGCCCTGCAACGTATCCGTAAAAAATTGTCTGTGCAGGGATTTAAATCTATGACACGATAATGGCGGCGTTTATCATGCCGTTTTTATATGCCCGGGTAGCTTAAGCAGAGCGTTGGTTTTCAAAGGTGTCGGTCCAAATCCGTCGCGGGGCAAAATATTTTTCTTAAAAGCGAGGTAACATCATGTACGAAGACAAGACTCTCATTTGCAAGGAATGTGGCGCCGAGTTTGTGTTCACCGCCGGTGAGCAGGAGTTCTATGCAGAAAAGGGCTTTGTAAACGAGCCCCAGCGCTGCAAGAGCTGCCGTGATGCCCGCAAGGCTGCCAGCCGTGAGGGACGCGAGATGCACACAGCCATCTGCGCCAACTGTGGCAAAGAGGCGAAGGTTCCTTTCCAACCCCGTGAAGACCGCCCTGTGTATTGCAGCGAGTGCTTCGCCGCTATGAGAGGCGAATAATCCGGTGAATTCTTTAAAACAGCCCGCCGAATGGCGGGCTGTTTTTTGTAATAAATTGCCCGGCATGGGGCTTTCGAGGGAAATATGCCTCATGGCCTTGCTATGCAGCCCAAAAACGGATTGAACATTTTTGTTCAATCCGTTTTCGTAAGGGTTTATACTGACAGCAGAACAAAGAGGATCAAGGGGAGACCGGCAAATGCTCAAAAAGCAAAGAAGAAAACGAAAAGAAAGTATTAGACATCAGCGGGGAAGTGTAGTATTCTTTTTATGTGAAAACAGCGCACACACGGTGGGAGTGAAATAAAACGGATGAAACGTGACAAAAAGAAATGGCCTGTGTTTTTTGTGGCTTTGGCGTTGCTCCTGTCGGGATGCAGCCGCTCCTCCACGCAGGAGAGCGGACGGATAGAGAAAAGCCTTTTTGCCATGAATACCTATATGACCCTTACCGCCTACGGCGATCAGGCACAAACGGCGCTTGAGGAGGCGGAGGAAAAGATACGCCGGGTGGAATCTCTCTGGTCGGTCACCGATGAAGGCAGTGAGATCTACAAGGCCAATCACAGCGGCGGCCAGACGGTCACCGTCAGTGAAGAAACGGCCAATCTGATTTCTCACGCCTTGGAGATGGCGCAGAAAACAGGCGGTGCGCTGGACCCCACCATTTACCCTGTACTCACCGCCTGGGGGTTTACCACCGACAACAAACAGGTCCCTTCCTCTCAGCAGATTGCCCAGCGTCTTGCGGATGTGGGCTATGATCGTATACAACTCACCGGAACCAGTCTGACCGTACCCGACGGGATGCAGATAGACCTGGGCGCTGTGGGCAAGGGATATGCCGCCGATCTGGTCACACAAGTGCTCCAAAGCCATGGGGTCGACTGTGCCATCCTCAGCCTGGGAGGGAATGTCCAGGCCATCGGTTCCCGCCCAGATGGGAGCCAATGGCGGGTGGGGATCCGGGCGCCTTGGGAAGAAGGCAACCTTGGCATATTACAGGTCAGCGATGCGGCGGTGGTGACCTCGGGCGGATATGAAAACTATTTTGAGGACGAAGATGGCAACATTTATTGGCATATTCTGGACCCGTCCACCGGCTATCCGGCGGACAGTGGGCTGAGTTCGGTCACCATCGTCGGTTCGCAGGGATGGCAGTGCGATGCCTTGTCCACCGCTTTGTTTGTGATGGGGGCGGAAAAAGCCGAGGCCTATTGGCGGGAAAACGGCGGCTTTGATATGCTGCTGGTGACCGATGACAATGAAATTTTGATAACAGAAGGGATCGCAGAGCAATTTTCTTTGGGCGATGGACGGGACGAGACGGTCCGGGTGCTGGAATTATGAAACCAAAAAAATGGCCTTTTTTTCTGGTGGGGGCGCTTTTGCTGAGCGGAATCATTGGAAGCATTCTGGTGTTGCGCCGGCCGGATACCAGCCTGGTGCGGATTGTTCAGGATGGCGAAGTGTTGTATCGGTTTGACTTACAGCAGGAAGAGGATCAGACCATCCGGGTAGAATACGAAGGACGGGTCAATACGGTGGAAATCAAGGATCATCAAATCCATATGCTCCAGGCGGAGTGCCCCGATCAGACCTGTGTAAACATGGGCTGGCTGGATTCATCCGCGCCTATTGTTTGTTTGCCCAACCGCCTGGTAATTGAATTTTATGATGATACCGATGCTCCGGACGGGGTGGCCGGTTAAAGGGGGAAGGAACGGCTTGAAAACCCGAAAACTCACGGAACTGGCCTTGCTTACAGCCGTGGCGTTGATCCTATTTGTTGTGGAGCTGCAAATACCAAATCCAATCCCAATTCCGGGCGTGAAGCTGGGACTGGCCAATATCGTCACGGTATACGCCGTTTACCATTACCGGGCGGGGGAGGTGCTCCTGCTGGTTATAGCCCGTATCCTTCTGGGCTCCTTCTTTTCCGGTAATATGATGGCGCTTATCTACAGCCTGGCCGGTGGCCTCCTCTGCCTGGCAGGGATGCTGCTGCTAAAGCGGGTTCTTCCGGAACGCTACATCTGGGTCTGCAGCGTGTTGGGTGCGGTTCTGCATAATATAGGGCAGACGGCGGCTGCCTGTCTGATCGCCGGTTGGGGAATGCTGGTGTATTTCCCGTTCTTGTTGGTTTCGGGGTGTCTGGCCGGGGCTTTCACCGGCGGCTGTGCACAACTGCTGATCTATCGGATGAGAGCCGGAAAAAGAAAGGATGGGAATAAAGGCAAATAGTGCTGCTTGATCCGGCCCTCCCGGCGAAAAGGGGGTGGCGCGGGGGCTGACAATGAAGTGAGCCTTTGTTTTTCTTTCTATCGGGATGTGTGGCGGGTGTATTTTTGAAAAAATGCGCCACAATAATAGAGGAAAAACAAAGGCTGGACAAAACATGCCCGGCCGGGGAGGCGGAGCATGACCGAAAAGCAGCGCAAAAAATCCTCTGTATTTGGAAGGGCCCTAAACGGAATTGAGCGTGTCGGCAATAAACTGCCCCATCCCATCGCTCTGTTTGCTCTGCTCACCCTTATTCTCATCGTCCTGTCGGCTGTGTGCGCCGCTTTGGGAGTGTCCGCTACTGGGGAGCTGATTGATGCGCAGACCATGCAGACCACCAGCCAGACGGTGACCGCTGTGTCATTGCTTAGCCGGGATGGCCTTGTGTATATGCTGACCCACATGGTGGAAAATTTCACCGGATTTGCTCCGTTAGGGGTGGTGCTGGTGACCATGCTGGGGGTGGGCTGTGCCGAAGGAAGCGGATTTTTATCCGCTTTACTCAAGAAACTGGCGGCGGTGACGCCGCGGAAAATCATCACACCGGTACTGGTTTTTCTGGGAGTGATGTCCAACCTGGCTACAGACATCGGTTATGTGGTATTAGTCCCCATCGGGGCTTTGCTTTTCCGGGCTTACGGACGGCATCCTCTGGCCGGGCTGGCGGCTGCCTTTGCCGGTGTTTCCGGTGGCTTCAGTGCCAATCTGATGATTGGCGCCCTGGACCCTCTGCTGGCGGGAATCAGCACCGAAGCCGCCCGTATGGTGGACGGCGATTTTGTGGTACGGGTCACCGACAACTGGTTTTTTATGATGGTGTCGACCCTTCTGATCGTGACAGCCGGCACTCTGGTGACCGACAAAATCGTGGAACCGCGGCTGGGAAGGTTTGAGAATGGGGCCGGGCCGGAAAATACAAAAGGACTGACACGTCTTTCGCCTCAGGAATCCAAAGGACTCAGGGCAGCCTGCATTGTTTTGATATTGCTGCTTGCCCTGCTTGTGGCGTTGGCCATCCCTTCCGGGTCTTTTTTCCGCAACCCCGACACCGGCAGCCTGACGGATGATTCCCCCCTGATGGGCGGGATCGTGGTGCTGCTGGCTCTGTTGTTTTTTGTCCCTTCGGTTTTGTACGGGCGAATGACCGGAAAATACGGGCAAAAGGGAGATATCTGCCGCCAGCTTGAACAAAATATGGCAACAATGGGCGCTTATATCGCCCTGGTCTTTTTTGCCGCTCAGTTTGTCAGCTTTTTTCAGTACTCCCGGCTGGGGACCATTTTGGCGATACGGGGCGCCGCTTTTTTGGAGAACTCCGGCATAAACGGACCTCTGCTGATGGTGCTGTTTGTTCTTTTCACGGCTCTAATCAACCTGGTCATGGGGTCCGCCACCGCCAAATGGACCGTACTGGCGCCTGTGTTTGTCCCCATGTTCATGATGGCGGGATATTCACCCGCTCTTACCCAGGTGGCCTACCGCATCGGCGATTCCTGCACCAATCTGATTACACCCCTGATGTCCTATTTTGCCATGGTGGTGGTGTTTGCTAGGCAGTACGACGAAAAGGCGGGTGTTGGCACCCTGATATCCATGATGCTGCCCTACAGTCTGGTATTCCTGCTTTCCTGGTCAGGGTTGCTTGTACTCTGGATGCTTTTGGGACTTCCCCTCGGGCCGGGGGCTTCCCTGATGTTGTAAAGTAAAAAAGAGGCATGGTACCGGTAAATCGATACCATGCCTCTTTCGTTGTAACAGCTCAACACTCCCAGTCAACAGAAATACTGGATTGCTGTACGGCATGCATATGGGCCTTGACCACATTCACGTGGTAGGGATGCTGCTGATAGGCATCCAGTGCCTCACGGTCATCCAACCATACCTGCAGCAGGATGTCATAGGAGCGGGAAGAGTGGAGAAAATCCACACCCACTTCGATTTTGCGGAGCTGTTCCACCTTTCCCTGCATGGAAAGCAGAATATCCCGTGCTTTTTCGCACATTTCGGGGGATGGGTCAGCCAGTTTGAAGCAGACAACGTGTTTTACCATTTTGTATAAACTCCTTCTTTTCTGTTTTTATATTCCGGGTTTATATTTTCAAGCATTTTGAGGCTTAGAACCGGACGATCAGATTGACCGCCAGCGTACCGAACTGATACACCACAAACGAGACCACCCAGGCCACACCGGTCTGCATGGCGATGGTGCCCAAGGCCCATTTCCACGAATTCATTTCCCGGCGGATGGCGGAGAAGGCGGCGACACAGGGCATATAGAGCAGGACAAATACCAGAAAGGATAAGGCCGAAACCGGAGTGAAGATCCCTTGCAGGATCTGGGACATGGCGGCATCGGTGGCCGGGTTGTAGAGGATGTTCAGTGTGCCCACGACGGTCTCTTTGGCCATAAGGCCGGTCACAAGGGCCACGGCGGCTTGCCAGAATCCAAACCCAAGGGGTGCGAAGACCGGGGCGATGGCCTTGCCAATGGCAGCCAAAATGCTGTTTTCTGCCTGCCCTGCCGGCAGCATGTGGAAATGGGTGTCAAAAGACTGCAAAAACCAGATGACGACCGAGGCTGCAAACAGGATGGTACCGGCGCGGATGACAAAATCCTTGATGCGGTCGTACATATGCATCCACAGCGTTTTTAAGGTGGGCAACCGGTAGGGGGGAAGCTCCATCACAAAGGGAGCGTGCCCCCCTTTGAGCACGGTTTTTTTCAGGACCATGGCGCAGAGGATCGCCACCACCAATCCGGTCACATACAGACTGAAAACCACCAGCCCGCGATGGCTTGGGAAAAAGGCCGCAATGAACAGGGCATAGACCGGCATCTTGGCCGAACAGGACATAAAGGGCGTCAGCATGATGGTCATCCGCCGGTCGCGTTCGTTTTCAAGGGTGCGGGCCGCCATGACCCCCGGAACCGAACAGCCAAAGCCCATCAGCATGGGGACAAAGGAACGGCCGGACAGACCGGTTTTGTGGAGCAGCTTATCCATGATGAAGGCGGCACGGGCCATATAGCCGCTGTCCTCCAGAATGGACAGGAACAAAAACAACAGCAAGATCTGAGGGAAAAAGGAGACAATGGAACCCACCCCGGCAATCACACCATTGCAGATGAGGCTGACCAGCCAGTCCTGTACGCCAATTTGAGTGAGGGAACGTTCCACCCAGGGGGAAAAATGGTTGGAGATCAGATTATCCAGGCCGTCCGTCATCCAGGTGCCCAGCGGGCCGAAGGTGATGAAAAACACCAGCAGCATAACACCGGCAAACAGGGGGAGCGCCAGATATTTGTTGGTGACGACAGCGTCGATCTTGTCCGAAAGGGTCAGCTCACCCGGCGCTTTCAGATGGGTCACGCACTGCCCGCAGATGCGGCAGATGAACTTGTATTTCTGGTCGGCGATGATCATATCCCGCTCGCCGTAGGTCGATTCCAGGCTGCGGATGATCTCGTCGATCAGATGCGCTTCGCCGTCGGACAGTTCCAGTGCTTCGAGGGTGGGAGTGTCGTCGTCGATGATCTTGACAGCCGACCAGCGCAGCGCCATCCCTTTTTTCATGCAGGTGGGTTCAATGATCTCCTCGATGCGCAGGATCGCTTTTAAAACGTCGGGTGCGTAAATTTCATCGATGACATGGGTGGATAAATATTCCTTGCCATGATGGTCGCGGCGGTCGTGCAATTGATGCTGGATGTAGGGATCGTCGCCGTAAAGCTCGTTGATGCGCCCCGCCAGCCGTTCCTCCTCAAAGGTAGAAAGAGGGGTATCCTGTCGTTCCACCCCCTCATGGTAGGTACGGTCGATCAGCTCTTTGATCCCCTTGCCGTGGCTGGCGGAAATGGGGACTACTGGAATCCCCAGCAGGTGTTCCAATTTCTGGACGTCGATTTCCAATCCACGGCTCTTGAGCATATCCACCATGTTCAGCGCCACGATCAGCGGCCGTCCCAGCTCTGCAAGCTGCAGCGTCAGGTATAAATTGCGCTCCAGATTGGTGGCATCCACCACGTCGATGATAACGTCCGGGGATTCTTCCATTACAAAATTGCGGGATACCATCTCTTCCGCCGAATAGGGGGAGAGGGAATAGATCCCCGGCAGGTCCACCACCGTGATCTCGTCCCCATGGCTTTTCAGACGGCCGCCCTTTTTCTCTACCGTCACACCCGGCCAGTTGCCCACATACTGATTGGAACCGGTCAGTTCGTTGAACAGGGTGGTCTTGCCGCAGTTGGGATTGCCCGCAAGCGCATATGTATGGCTCACATTTGTCAAACCTTTCTATCCGAATTCGGGATTTCATCCTGAGGGGTAACCAGGATCTCCTGGGCCTCCGAGCGGCGGATGCTCAGCTCATATCCGCGCACGTTGATCTCCAGCGGGTCGCCCATAGGCGCGGCCTTGCGCATGATGATGACAGCCCCCGGCGTGATGCCCATGTCGATGATACGCCGTCGTAGGGCGCCGGAACATCCCAACCCTTTTACAATGGCGGTCTCTCCAATCTTCATTTCATTGACGGTCTTATCCGGCACAGAGATCCCTCCTTTTATACTATCTTTAATGATAATACAATTCCGTGCTTTTTTGCAACCATTGGGCCAAAATATTTTTTTCTTGCCGGTTTATACTATGTAATAAAAGGGAGGCGAAAGTATGGGGACAAAAGGGACGCGTGCCCAGCTGAAAGGGAACTGGGGCCAGGCGGTTTTGGTGGAGGGAAGCATCCTGTGCGGCCAGATACTTCTGATGCTGGCGGAATGGGCGGTCATGCTGGGGCTGGGGGTAGAGATCGGAAGCGCGGTATTCCTGTATCCGGCCGGGGATATGCGACCGGTATGGGCACGGCTGGCGCTAGTAATCGTGCTGGTAGTTGTGGATTGGCTTATTCTGTCCCCTCTGAAATTGGGCAGGTCGGTATTTTACTGGAAGGTGGTCAACACCGTGGAGACGGTAGAGGAAAGGAGCAGAAAATACTTTACCGGCAAGCTCTACCGGCAGGCTTTGCATTGGCGATTGCGGCTGTGGGGTCTACGGCTGGGATGGAGTCTGCTGCTGTGGAGTCCGAGCATTGCGCTTTTTGGAATAGGGGAATGGATGCGGCTGAACAGTTTGAGACAGGGAGTGGTTGACCTGACCTGTATCGGCTTCTTTTTTCTGGGGATTTCTGCTTTTATGGTGGGCTGGCTGGTGATAGAAGTGATTATGATGCGTTACCGGCCGGCGGCCTACGGGATCGGCAGCGGGATGACGGTGAGAGAAGCCTTTGCCTGGGGGAAAAAAGTAATGAAAGGGCACGCGGAACCCATTTTATGGTTATATATCCGGTATGGTTTTGGTCTGCTGGCTTGCCTGCTGGCATTGCCGGCACTCTATGTGATGCCCCTGTTCCAAACCGATCAGGCCCGGCTGATACGGGGATGGGCGAAATTGCCGGATCCTATTGAAAAGACAGCCGTTTTATGGTAAGGTAAAAACCATCAACAGTATGCTGGGTGCCTTGACCTGTTCCCGGCAGAACGTTGCGGAAAGGCGGTGGGGAACCGATGAAAACGCAGACGGGACCGCAAAAGCCTTCGGGTAAGCGATGGACGGCTATGGCACGCAGGGGCATTGTCGGCTTTGGCGTGTTGGCAGCCGCCATTCTGTTTTATTTTGCCCTGTTCCGTTTAGGTGATATTGCACGGTTTGTTTCTGGATTGATTCAGGCGATCCAGCCAGTCATATACGGTGTGGCGATTGCCTATCTGCTCAATCCCATTATGCTTATCTGTCAAAGGCGGCTGGACCCCTTTCTGAAAAAACATTGCCGGTCTGAACGCAAGGCGCTTTCCCTTTCCAAAGCGCTTAGTATCACTGTGGCCATCCTGGTGGGGGTCAGCTTTCTGGTGATTTTGGCGTTATTGATCATACCGCAGCTCAGCCAGAGTATCATTAAGCTGGTGAACGATCTACCGGGGTATCTGGATAATTTTATGACGTGGGTAAACGACACCCTCAATTCCAAGGAGGAATGGGCCCAGACTCTTAGCAAACTGCTGACGGATGGGGTTGCCTATCTGGAAGAGTGGGCACGGACCAGTCTACCGCAGTATGCCACCAATATGCTGTCCTATGTCACTTCGGGCGTTATCAGCGTCGTGAATCTGGTCATCAATCTGTTTGTGGGCCTGGTGGTGGCGGTTTACAGCCTGAACGAAAAAAGCAAGTTTGTCGGGCAGAGCAAAAAGCTGCTGTATGCCTTTTTTAAACCCCAGCGCGCCAACGATATTATCGATACGGCACGGCACGGCCACAAGCTTTTTGGAGAGTATATCTACGGAAAAATTCTGGACTCCATTATTGTGGGCGTGGTCACCTTTGTGGCGATGGTCATCATGCGGATGCCTTACAGCCTGCTTATCAGCGTTATCATAGGTGTGACCAACATCATCCCGTTTTTCGGACCCTTTATCGGCGGGATCCCCAGTGCCCTCCTGATTTTGCTGAGCGACCCGATGCAGGGCGTGTATTTTATTATTTTCCTCATTGTCATGCAGCAGATAGACGGCAACATTCTTGGGCCGAAAATTTTGGGGAACACCACCGGCATTTCCGAGTTTTGGGTCACTTTTTCCCTGCTGTTTTTTGGTGGACTGTTCGGCATAATGGGTATGATCATTGGAGTGCCGATTTTTGCGGTGATCTATTATCTGGTGCAGACGTGGCTGCGCAAACGGATGGCCAAACGTCACATGCCGCCCGACTCGCAGGACTATATTGAAGCCGTGCGCATGGACGAGGATAGCCGGGAGCTGGTGTATCCTTCGCCAAAAGAGGAAGCGGAGCAAAAGGCGGGGCCGTCCTGATTTTGAGGAAAAGAGGCCCACAGGCGACCGGTATATCCTGGGAAAGTTTGTCCGTCACGCAACAGGAGATAACGAAAATATGGTGCTGATGAAAAGCGGCCGGAGCGTTGCGTTCCGGCCGCTTTTTAAAATAATGGACAGGGCAATACATCCGGAAGCTCTCCTTTCCATACGTATGGGCAGCCTGTCTGGGTCAAACCGGCAAAAGTGGCTGCTTTTATTCGTTTTTTGGGCAGCGGTTGTCACAGCCGAACAACTCCCGCATAAAATAAGGGTGAAGTGAAGACATTCACTACCATTTTAATAGGGGGATTTACTATGCCTGACAACAAACATATGCAAGCGGGCACAAAAGAGGCAGTATGTGTTGACGCGGGAAGAGTGTTTGACTCCTGCTGCGAAGAAGACTGTGCAATTTAGATACATCAAAAATATGTAGGCTCTATCTCGACGGATACAATGAAGTGACGGGGGGACCAACCTTTTTCCTTGAGATATGTTGCATTGTGGATAATGCCTTTTAATAACTGATTCCTTTTAGATGCATCGGCGGTTTCAAAGGCATTTAATGCCGTTGTAATTTTTTCGATTGTTTTATCATAGTTTATAGCTTTTTGAGTTTCTTTTTTCTTTTTTAAATCTTCCAGCACGTCGGACAACTCTTGAATACGAGCTGACACCTTTTTCCTTCTTTCCATAAAAGTGTTTGTGTCATATACCCCTTGTTCCAACAGATCGTGGAGCTTGTCTTTTTGCGATTTTGCAGAGGCAAGCTCCTTTTCAGTGGATTTGATTGCGGTGGAATAATCTACGGCGTGTCTGATAATTCCCTGTTGTTTTTCATTGACCAACCGGTCAAGTTCTTTTCGTATGCCCTGTACGACGGCATCTGTTACATAATCCATCCGGGAGCTTGCACAACATCCTTTTGTTGTGCAAAGGATATATTCCATATCCTTACGGCTTAAATTTGGCTGGCGCTGCATGAGGCTTCCGCATTTTGCGCAGCGCAGGATGCCGGCCAAAGGATTTTTAACGGTTCCGTCAAAAAATGGGGAATGATGACGGCTTTTCAAAATCGCTTGCGCCTTATTCCATGTATCTTCATCTATGATAGCCGGGTGGAGGCCCTCTACTACTGTCCATTTTTCGGGGGGATTATATATGGTGATATGCTTGGCATTGTTTTGCGTACCCTTTCGGATATGATGCTTTTGATCCCAGACAATTTTTCCGAGGAATGTGGGGTTTTTTAATATATGTCGGATGGACGTGCGCCCAAACTTTTCAGCACGGTGTGGCTTTGCTCCCATTGCGTTCAATGTTTCGGCAATGGTATGGCATCCAATACCCTGATTGACATACATATCAAAAATCATACGGACAAAGCGAGCTTCCTCTTCATTGATTTCCAAAGTGGGCTTTTTATTGACCGTTGCTTTCCTATACCCATAGGGCGCATTGGCGATGTATCCGCCTTCCTCTATGGTCTTCCGTATCCCTCTTTGCAGGCGCCGCTTTATCATCTTCAATTCCCGGCGAGCCATAAAGGTTTGAAATTCTGTTAATTCTTCGTCTATGTCATTGTTAAGGTCATATGTCTTTTCGGGCGTGATGATCAATGTGTTGGATTGCTTGAAGGTTTCGAGGATAACGCCCTGATCAGCCATACCTCCGCGCCCAAGACGGTCCAAATCCATGCACAGGACCGCTTCGCAGTCTCCTGTTGCGACGTCTTCTAACATTTGCAGCATCTGAGGGCGCGAATACAGACTGTCACCGCTGACGACTTCTTCATATACGTGTAGAACAGTATATCCACGCTCTTTTGCAACTTTTTCAAGCGTATCCCGGTGACGGCGCAATGTTTCTTCCACGCTGGATTCCGGGTTATCTGCCCGCGATTTTCGCAGGTACATGAATACATCCATAATCACAGGCTCCTTTCACCTATCAAGTTCGATCTATTTAAAATCAGGATTGTGGCTTTACAGCGGAATACAAAGTGGTTGGAGGGCGGCTTTCCCATATTTCAGTGACCCGTATCCTTTCCAGCCATTTTTTGTGTAAATCGTAAAATTCGGTTTTTAATCTTCCGGTTTGATTCAATTTATTTAAAATGGCAAGCATAAAGTCGATCACAGAACCATCGTGCTCGTTCAAGGCGTGATCTTTATGGTCTTTGAAAAGGATACTTTCAAATTCTATATATAAAATTATAAGGGAAGCGATTCCGGATGGATAATCCCTCAGAATTTTATAATACCATGTAGTTCTATCTCGCCAATCTACTTCTTTATCCAGGTATGCGTTACTCCATTTGTCAATGATCTTACGCAACATGGTGTATATTTCATTCGATATTACGCACTTAAAATATTCTTCAACAGAGGATTTGCTTTTAAACCGGTGTAAGTAAAAAGCAATAGACTGTGCACTTTTAAACATATGGCGCTTCCATATGCGATCTAATATAAAGGGAAATATAGCAAGAAAACACCATACGATTTTTTCTATGATCTCGCTTTTAGCGGTTGCATCGATCGAAAGACAGAAAATGATGACCAGAATGATAGACAGGATAAAGTATGGAATAAAAGAAAAAACAGACGGAGAAATTGGGCTGGATTTCCAGCTTTTAAATGTATAAACTGCGGCTGAAGCGCTTTTGCCAATCCGGTATATTAAGTATATTGAGAGAGGTATCCAGACAATCAACAGGACAACATCCGTCCAGTTCTCAATCTCCATAGCTCGTTTTGTCTCCTCGGTTCTCTTGGTAGTACAAATTGATTTGGTCATCCAGCCGGTTGTGCATATAGGCCATGAGCTGTTCCTTTTCATGCTCCCCCAAGCCCGCAAACAGGCGGATCATGGATTTTTCGTCATTTGAAAGGTTTAAAAACGGATTATGCATGGTGCTCCTCTTATTTGTTTTTGGCTAAAATTTTGCCCGCAGCTCTACGACCTTTCCAACAATTCGTACCGGCAGCTTTTCAATTTGATCATTACTATAAAACATCGGTTCATATTCCGGATTGCTTGGTATCAGCATCAAGCCTTCCGGTCTTTTTTTTACTTTTTTTATGGTGGCATCATCCCCGTTGACCATGACGACGCATATATCCCCATTTTCGCAATCTCCCTGTTTGCGGACGATGACCACATCCCCTTCCGATATTTTGGGTTCCATACTTTGGCCTTTAATCTTGAGGGCAAAATACTCTCCCCGGCAGGCAAGGCTTTCCGGTATCTCTTCGTAGTCCAGAATGTCCTCCACAGCCTCTACAGGTACGCCGGCAGGTATGGTGCCAAGCACGGGGATCCATTGACTTCCGTAAGAGGAGGGGGGCGGTGGGATCGTTTCGGCCTCCGGTTCGCGGCCGAGGAGATAATCGACCGAAACGCCGAAAAAATCCGCCAGGCGCTGCATGGTAGCAAAATTCGGCTCGCGCTTTCCAGCCTCCCAGCTTCCAACCGTTGATTGAGCTACGCCAAATTTATCAGCAAAAGTATATTGTGAATATCCTGCTTTTTCCCGGAGCTCTTTTAGTCGAATCCGAAACATTTTCCTCACCTCTTGTTTATATATAATCACAAAATGCGATTGAAGGCAATGATAAAATAAATTTTTAAAAAAATAATCGCTAAATGCGTTGACAAACGCGATTCGCGATGGTATGATAAACGCATAAAGAGTTTACAGGAGGTGATTAAATGCGCGAGTGGCTAAAAGAAATCCGCACCGCCGCCGGGTATTCGACCTACAAAGCGGCGAAGCTGGCCGGAATATCGCAAAGCTACTATGCATCCATTGAAAACGGCGCAAGAGGGAATCCGCTGAATGTGGATGTGGCCAAGAAGATAGCCGATGCGCTGAACTTCGAGTGGACACGATTTTACGACCAGGCGGGTTGACGGGATACGGACAAGTGTCTGCCGCATATAAAGAGGTGAGGTGATGAACATGGCGATGACGGCAGAACAGATGCTGAAAGGAGAGATACCGGAAGGTATGACATTGGTTCGTAAGATCGACCAATGGGACGAAGGTGGGCCGATTGTCTACGTTATCAGAAGAACCAATATCACGCAGGAGGAAGTAGAGCGCAACCGGAGGAAGATGCAGGGGATATTGGACGATGTGATCCGTGGCATTGCCTTGCAGGAAGCAGAGAAGGCCATGGATGAAAAAGCACAAAAAAAGGCAGCTGGGGCATGACCCAACTGCCACAGTGGACAAGCTGATTAGATTGTATCAAGAGAAAGGCGAGTGACAGCATGAAAATCAAAGCCTGGTTTGGAGACTGGCGCAAAGTCGGAGAAGAACAAGCGCGGCAATTTGTAACCCACATGATGTCCGGCATGGTTGCGGTAAAAGAGGAGAAAAAGGCTGCATTGGTGGAATCCAATCATCTGAGAGGGAGCACGGTTTCCGCACTGCTTGAAAAATGAATGGCCATAAGAAATAAAAAGGAGTGAAAACCATGCGAGAACGAGCCAAAGCCTGGCTGACGCTGCTGGCAGTGGGGACAGGCCTGCTGCTGGCGATGGGGGCAGAGGGAGGCATGACACAGGGCACTTTGACGGAAACGGCCGGCATCGGGCGGATGCTGGTGGGCGTGGTGCTGATGAGCCTGCCGGTGGCCGTCGCCGTGATACGGGAGCGGACAGAAAGTAAAAAAGCCGCCGGGCCGGAGCAAGGCGGGCGGGATAGAAAGGATGACGCAGCGTGAAACAGTCAAAATTAAACGACATCATCGAAAAGCACAAGCTGTGGCTGGACAATCAGCCGGGCGGGAAGCGGGCCAACCTCGCATGGGCCAACCTCGCAGAGGCCAACCTCGCAGAGGCCAACCTCACAGGGGCCAACCTCACAGGGGCCAACCTCGCATGGGCCGACGTGGATTTTGCCTCATGGCCACTGTGGTGCGGTTCTCTCAAAGCCTATGTAGATGACCGGATAGCCATACAGCTGCTGTATCACACGCTGTCGGTTGTACAGCACAGCCCGTATGTTTCTCAGGAGGTCAAAGAGGCGCTTTTGACCGACGGCAATGTGGATATAGCCAACCGGTTTCATCGCGTAGAAGAACGCGGGAGGTTGAGGGCATATGCCGAAACATAAAAAATGCCCGGGCGGCTGGCAACCGACCCGGACAAAAAAGGATGTTGCACCTATAGTATACCGGATGGATAAACCGGTGTCAAGCGGTATAACGGCGTAATCTGCCTTTATATACCAAACCCGCGCCCATATGGCGCCGCAGACGAACAATGGAGGGCTGTACGCGCAGTGCAGATATATCTGCGGACAACCGCTATATGGTTGGAAATGACCCCGATAAAAGTACATAAAAGGGTATTCGGGTGGCTGCCGGGAACAGACCGGCATCATAACTTAGCCAAGAAGGAGTGACAAACATGCAAGAGGCCAAAGACATGAAAACCAGTATTTTGCAGATGGCAAGAGGTGCGTTTGAGGAACGGGTGGATTATGAGATGAACCGCGTGGTGGACAACATCATCGACCCGAACACAAAAGCGACCGCAAAGCGGAAAGTGACGCTGACGCTTGACCTGATACCGGATGAAACACGTCAGCAAATCCAAGTCCATGCAACCGTAAAATCCACATTGGCCGCCACATCCCCGGTATCGACGTCGCTGTATATCACAAGCGACGAGCAAGGGGAGATGGCCGTGGTTGAGATGGTGCCGCAGGTGCCGGGACAAATGAAATTTGACGGCACGGAGCAGGAACAGCCCAAAATTATGAAACTCGCCAGACAGGCGTAAGGAGGAATGTATATGCTGGCAAAGATGATTGATAAAATCGTAGGCCTCAAGCAGACGCAGATTTTTGATATAGGCGGGCAGACCTATACAGACGGAGATCTCGAACGGGTCCCGCCACACGTAGACCGCCCGGAGCGTATGAGCGTCAGCGGTTTGGACAGCGTCTGCAAATTGATCCGCACCGAGCTGAAGAAAATAGGTACGGTCATTATGGTGCAGGTGGACAGCTACAAGTCTGTAAGCGTAACAACGACCTATCTTGCGGATTATTCGCGCAATACCCTGTACAGGGCAGAGAGTGATGTGCCGGGATTCCGCCCTGGATGGCACGACCGTGAGGATGCGGTCATCGAACTCAGGAGCATGTTCATCCCAAACGATGGGACGGCATATCTGCTTGATTTGTTAAGCAAAATCACCGACACAAGCAGTGAAACGATCAAGGACAATGGCGTGACCCAGGTGGTGGAGGCCACCAGTGGGATTGCCCTGAAAGCCTCTGTGGAGATCAAGCCGAGGGTGTCACTTTGCCCGTTCCGTACGTTCCTTGAAGTGGAGCAGCCGGAAAGCGAATTTGTCCTGCGTGTGGATGCTGACCGTGGGATCGGGCTGTTCGAAGCTGATGGCGGCGTGTGGAAGCTGGAGGCCAAGCGCAACATTGTCAAATATTTCGAAGACAATCTGAAAGACTTGGTGGAAGCCGGGAACGTCGTTGTAATGTGCTGATGATAAAAACCCCCCCGCCTGGCTGCCACCAGACGGGGGGAAAAGAACAAAAAAAATACAACCACCCATATTGTACAACGGCGGCGCCGGGATGTCAAGATGGGTACATGGAGGAATGCAAGATGGCGCCAAGATGCCGGATACAGAGCCGGGAATGCGATGGATGCGGGGCGTGTATGGGGATATACGGTGAAGAAGACACATATACGCCGGCCCGCCCGCCCCGCTGCGAGGAATGCCATGAAGAGATAGAGGATGGCTATTACTACGATGTGGAAGGAACTGTCCTGTGTGAGCACTGCATGGACAGGCTGTACCGAAAGGAGGCGTCGTGATGACCCACTGGAAAGCGCTGGCGAAGCCGGACAGCCCATATTTTGGGAAACAGGATTTTACGTCGCCGGATGAGATCAAGACGGTGACGATTGCATCCCATCAGGTCGAACAGGTGCAAAACGAATCGGGAAAGAGCCGGAAAGGGGTGCTGCGGTTCCGGGAAGCAGGATCCAAGCCGCTGATCCTGAACGTGACCAACGGCAAGACGATCGCCGAGCTGTACGGGAAGGACGCGGACGGCTGGATTGGAAAGAGGATTGCGCTGTATTTTGAGCCGAACGTGAGATTTGGACGCGAGCTGGTGGGCGGTGTGCGGGTAAAGGCTCCGGCGGCGCAGGGAGAGCATGCGGCCAAATGCGCGGACTGCGGCGAGCCCATCCAGCCGGCGGGGAAGATGACGGCGGCGCAGACGGCGGCCTATACGGAAAAGAAATACGGGCGGGCGCTATGCGCGGCATGCGCGACCAAAGAAGCGGCCAAAGCAGCCACGCCAGGGAAACAGGAGGCAGAGCATGAAGCTGACAAAGGATAACTATTTCAGCGCGGCGGCGCAGCTCGAATATATGAGCGTGTCGCAGTACAAGGCATTTGACCGCTGCGAGACTGCGGCGCTGGCCGAAGTGCAGGGCCAGTATTGCCGTGAGGAAACGCCGGCATTGCTGATCGGCTCCTATGTGGATGCCTGGTTTGATGGAAGCCTGGACGTATTTTGGCAGGAGCACCCGGAGCTGCTGCGGCGTGACGGGGAACTGAAGGCGGAGTACCGGGCGGCCGAACGGGTGATCGACCGGGTACGGCGGGACCCGCTGTTTATGGGATATATGGCGGGGGACAAGCAGGTGATCCTAACCGGACAGATCGAAGGGGTGGCGGTAAAAATCAAGGTGGATGCGCTGCACCCGGACAAGATCGTGGACCTGAAGGTGATGCGCAGCTTTGACCCGGTATACAAACCGGGAGAAGGGAGGCTTATCTGGCCGGAAGCGTGGGGATACGATATACAGGGAGCGGTGTACCAGGAGATTGTGAGACAAAACACAGGGAAACGGCTCCCTTTTTATTTGGCAGCGGTGACCAAGGAGCCACAGCCGGATCTGGAGATCGTGCATATCAGCCAGCCATATCTGGACGTGGCGATGGAACGGGTGAAGGAAAACATATCCCGGTATGACGCGATCAAGGCCGGAATCATCGACCCGGTGGCGTGCGGGCACTGCGGATTCTGCCGTGCGGAAAAGGTACTGGCAGGCGTGACGGAAATGGAGGATTTATTCGATGAATAGGGTGATGCTGGCCGGGCGGTTGACTGCCGACCCGGAGCTGCGGACACTGGATACCGGGACGGAGGTGGCGTCCTTTACCCTGGCGGTTGACCGCAAATTCAAGGACAAGAACGGACAGAAGCAGACCGATTTTATCTGGTGCAAGGCCTGGGGAAAAACGGCGGTGTTTTTATCTGCCTATTTCCATAAGGGGGATGGGTTGATCATCGAGGACGGGCGGATCGAGACGAGACGGTATGAGGACCGGGACGGAAACAGCCGGACAGCGTTTGAGGTGGTCGCCTGTGGGGTGGAGTTCCCGCAGGGGCGGAGCGGCGGCGCTCCGGTGACAAATGGGACCATCCCGCAGCCGGACATGGACGTGGACGTACCGGACGATGACGATTTACCGTTCTGACAGGGAGGGATAAGCGTGACAATACAGATCGATTCACGGGAAAAGGCAAAGGCCATCCGGGGGATACAGGCGGCCTTTGACCGGATGGACGTGATGCATTTTATCTCCAAGCTGCCGGTGGGGGACTATATGAGCCTGGACAACCCACGGCTGGTGATCGACCGGAAAAAGGACCTTTGCGAGATATGCGTGAACCTGTCGGATGTGCCCAAGAAGGCCCCGGACGGCCGCATCAAACGGGACGGTCAGGGAAAGCCGCAAAGCGAATGGAACCGTATCTGCCGGGAGTTACAGCGGGCGTGCGACCTGGGGATATCGGTGGTTTTTCTGTGCGAGCACGGGAAAGGGGTGCGTTGCCTATCCGATGTGCGCGGATGGGCGAATCCACGCCTTAAGGAATCGCCGCTGGCTATGTCGGGGGAGCGGCTATACCGCCGTATGGAGGTGCTGGAGCGTAAATACGGGGTGAAATGGCTGTTCTGCGATAAAAAAGACACCGGCCGGCGGATCGTGGAGATATTGGGGGGATGATGAGATGGCGAACGGGAAAGGAGGATCGTTCATCAAGATCGACCGCAATATCGTCCGCTGGCAGTGGTTTCAAAAGCCCAATCATCTGGTGGTATGGCTGTACATACTGGCAAGCGCCAACTATCAGGACGGGAATTTCCAGGGCGTTGAAATCAAGCGGGGAGAGATTGCCATCAGCTACAGCCAACTGGCAAAATCGACCGGCCTTTCGGTGCAGAAGGTGCGGACCGTGATTGACCACTTTGTGGCAACCGGCGAATTGACCCGGCGGGGCTATCATGATTTTACGGTGCTGACGGTGGTAAATTACGACAAATATCAGACAAAAAGGGCAAATTCACACACTTCTACACCAAAGTAGACACAATCGGCTTGTTACTTGCTTGTTGATGGCTTGTTGATTGCATGTTAGGTAGATGTGAAAGAACGTGTTGGGCGCGAGGGTATCAAAAGCGAAAAAGCGTTGGTACAGCTTGGCTTAACGAACAAACCCGGCGTGTTGGATGGCGTGTTGAAAAGTTGGGGATAACATGTGGCTAACAAGCCAGCAACATGCAATTAACAACAATCAAAGAAAGAAAGAAATTAAGAAATTAAAGAATATGTCTGTCTTAGTCTGTAGAAGAGACTAAGTAGGATAGGGGGAACAGCGAATGACGCAAAGACAGACAGACGATACCGCACGCATATTGAAAATGTTTTCTGAGCAGTGTCCGGGACTGGACATGCCGGAGGAAAGCGAACAGCTGTGGTACGGGATAAAGATGGCGGGGCAGGAGCTGCTCAGGCAGGGAAAACGGTTCACGGATTTGTTCGGGCGTGTAGCGGCGTCGGATTATCTGATGGGGCGCAAGCCCGGACACCATTTCCGGGCACAGCTCCCCTGGCTGCTGCGGCCGGAGACGATACAGGCGGTCTTGAGTGGAAAATACGACGACCGGAAAAAAGCGGCGGCCGGGGTGGATGAGGAAAAAGCCGACCGGGACCGTTTGGCAAGCGGGAATCAGAGCCTGAAAGAGATGATCGAAGCGCAGGGGATCCCGCCGGTGCCGTCCCCGGCATGGGAGGAATGAGACGATGACGGCAAATGAGATCGAGCAGATGGCAAAGGCGGCGGTGGACCAGGGCGATGACAAGCCACCCAAGCTGTATGGCCTTGACCGGATGCTGTATGTAGGGATGGCCTATCTGTACCGGGCCTATATCCGGCGCGCAGCGCTGCCGGGGCAGGTGGCACAGGACAAACGGATGCTGCTGGACGGCTATGCCGTGGCAGCGCAGAGCCGGGACCTTTATCTGGAGGAAGCGAAGCGACGGAACCGGATCGGGTCACAGCTGGTGGAGCTGGAGAAATGCGGATGCGAACACTGCAAAAGGCTGATCCGGTTATTTGACGGAAGGGAGACGGGAAACAATGGGCAGAGTGGCGTATAAAGAGACGATACGGCGTGCAATCCGTACATACGGGGAGGACGCGCAAAAGGTGGTGGCCATTGAAGAGATGGCAGAGCTGCAAAAGGAAATCTGCAAGGACCTACGGGGGGACGGCCGCCCCAACCATATCGCGGAAGAGATCGCGGACGTGGAAATTATGCTGGAACAGCTGAAGATCATGTACGAGTGCCAGACCGATGTACAGCAATGGATATACCGTAAGCTGCAGCGGCTAAAAGAGAGGATGGACAGGGAGGGGATGGCATGACGATCTACATAGCGGCCACGCCTGACAAGCTGGAGCTGCCCTGCTTTATCGCGGATTCGCCCACCCAGCTGGCGCAGATCGTAAGGATGAAACCGGCAACGGTGCAGAGGTACGTCAGCCGTGGGCAGGTGGCAGGCGGGTACCGGTTCGGAAAGGTGGAGGTAGAGTGAAACATTATGGCAACAGTTATCATAAGCGACCAAATGGTGCAGCCGTATAGTGAATTTATAACGGAAACGCTGACCGGATTTGGAAATGTGGGCGTAAGCAAAATTGCAGTCGTAGGTATCACAGATAATGGAACCACTTTGACGGGGCATTTTGCCATGGATACTACGGACGTAGCTGTAGCTGCGCAACACCTTCAGTTTGACGCCATTGACATGTTTATACGGGCTAACCTTGGCAGATACAGGGAGATGGATGATGAAGAAGACTAAACGCCTTACCCACCTGTCGCTGTTTTCGGGTATCGGGGGCCTCGATATTGCGGCGGAAATGGCGGGATTTCGCACTGTGGGGCAGTGTGAATGGGCGGACTACCCTACGAAGGTGCTGGAAAAGCATTGGCCGGATGTACCACGATGGCGGGATATACGGACGCTGACAAAGGAGAGTTTCTATGAACGGACAGGCTTGCGAACAGTTGACGTTATTTCAGGGGGATTCCCGTGCCAGCCGTTTTCCGTCGCCGGGAAACGACGAGGCAAGGAGGATGACCGTTACCTCTGGCCGGAAATGCTGCGCGTTATTAAAGAGCTGCGACCCAGTTGGGTTATTGGTGAGAACGTTGCTGGAATCGTCAGTATGGCGCTCGACCAGGTGCTTGCTGACCTGGAAGCCGCAGGGTACGAAGCAAGGGCGGTTATTATTCCGGCTTGCGCCGTCGACGCCCCGCACAGGAGAGACCGGTGTGCGATTATTGCCAACCGTGACGGCATTCGATGCATCATGCGGGGATATAAAGGGCAAGGAGTACACGGGGACCAGACATGCAATGAAACTGATACAGGCAGCCAAACTATGGCCTACGCCAACCACGCGGGATTACAAGGGCGCGAACAGTATGGAACATCTGATGCGTCCGGGCAAAAAGAATCACAAAGACCAGTTGAGCAATGCGGTCAGATTATGGCCGACACCGAGCGCGTCGGACTGCGGAAGGACGGCGATCAATCCGCATATGACCAGCAACGGGACGATACGGCACATCGGGAAGAACGGGAAGCAAAGCTATGCCAGATTGGATGCGGTGGCGGCCATGTTTTCCACACCGCGAGCCAACGCCGGAACGGGACCGAGCCATTCGCCGGGGAGACAGGGCGCTCCCGATTTACAGACCGAGATAGGCGGTCAGCTCAACCCGGACTGGGTGGAGTGGCTGATGGGATTCCCGGTTGGTTGGACAGAGGTATGAGCAGCCCGGGCTATTGGTTACCGGAGCCGGAAGGGATGCCAAGGGTTGCAACAGGAATAAAAGACCGGGTGAACCGTCTGAAATGCCTTGGCAACGCAGTAGTGCCGCAGCAGTTTTATCCGATATTTCAAGCGATAGCGGATACGGAAAGGGGGAATTGAATGGAACATGTCTTGTCGTTGAGCTACGGGAAAGACAGCCTTGCTTGCCTGGGAGCTATAGAGCGGCTCGGATGGCCGCTTGACCGGATTGTACATGCGGAGGTATGGGCCACCGACACCATCCCCGCCGATTTTCCACCAATGGTTGAGTTTAAGGCCAAAGCGGACAGAATCATCAAGGAACGGTGGGGGATTGAAGTTGAGCATGTTCAGTCCGGTATCACATTCGAGCAGGGGTTCTACTTCCAAAGAGGACGAACCGGACGAAAATCAAGGCACGGTGGGAAAATATACGGATGGCCTTTGCGTAAAGGGCAGTGGTGTTTACAACAGCTAAAGAGGCCTGCTATCAATAAGGCCAAAGGAGACATCCAATACATCGGCATAGCGGCGGATGAGCCGAATCGCTTTCACAATTTGACGGACACCAAAAAATCCCCACTTGTGGAAGTTGGATGGACAGAGGCAGACTGCCGAAGCTGGTGTGAGGGAAACGACCTATTGTCCCCGATATACACCACCGCGACCCGTGGCGGGTGTTGGTTCTGCCATAACCAGGGAGTAGACCAGCTCAGACTTTTGCGCAGGAATTACCCGGAATATTGGGATTTGATGCTTCGATGGGATTTAGATAGTCCGGTGACATTTAAAGCAGACGGACACACTGTCCACGATTTTGAAGAACGGTTCGCCTTAGAAGATGAGGGCATTATTTCCCCAGATGAACCGTTCAGATGGGAATATTTGAACGCCGTACAGCTTAAATGGAGATAGCAGACATGGAAAGGATGATAAACCCATGACCCGATACGAAAAGCTGACGCAGATGCCGGTGGAGGACATGGCGCGGCTGCTGACAAATATATGCGCCGGCATGGATGGATGCGGATACTGCCCGTTTACATGGGATTGTCCATCCGCGACCGGGCGGCAGGAGTGGATGGAATGGCTGGAAGGAGAGGTGTGAAAAAGATGATGAAGCGATTGACAGAGCGGAACAGCAGCGGCAATGGGTATTTCCCGGAATGCTTCAAAGAGCCGTGCCTGGGTCTGGGCTGTAAGAAAAACGACTGTGTTTTCATCGAACAGGTATGTGACCGTCTCGCTGACTACGAAGATACCGGACTATCTCCTGAAGAAGTGACCGGGCTGTGTGATGAGCTCAAAAGAGCAAAAGGAAATGAGATGGCACGCGGATTCTGGCGCTTTTTCGGCAGGAACTATTCCACAACAATCAGCAAATGCTCGTGCTGCGGCGCTCTATATGACTTTACACCGCCGCATTGCCCGAACTGCGGAGCAAAAATGGAGGAGGACGACGAATGACACGGGCAGACATATTGCAGGTCGCGGAAAAATGCGTGTGCGGCCCTGCTGGACGCCATGACAGTGCGACAGAAATATTTTTCTGAGATAGGGGAGCAGCTGAAGAATGAATAGAAACGAACTCCATATAAAGGTTTATGCTGATGTCTCAATGAGCCGAATACAGGCAGAACGGTGTTTGCGATTGCTGGAGATGTTCTTGACGGACAACGATGGTGTTGAAATTGCTGCCTCTACGGATTCTGCCGGGCAGGTACATTTGCGCTTTGTGGATTTGGCCGGATACGCAGCCTGTGCCGGTGAGATCGTGACGGGAGGCGGAGGCGATGCGTGACCAGTGCCCGCGGGGGCGGTGTCCGTGGCAGGACCGGGCTACAGGACTGTGCCATTGGCCTACCAGCAACTGCCCATACAAGGCCGAAAAAGAACAGGCGACCAATCAAAGGGCAGAGGCGCGGCAGATCATGGAGGCGGTGAGGGCATCAAAAAATGCGGGGCATACCCGCACGACCGCTATTGTGGGAGTGGTACGGTTGGGAGACGGCCGTTACAAAGCCAGTATGGCGATATGCGATGATGGCCGCCGGGTCGTGTATGACCTTGGACGATACACCGACCCGGTACAGGCCGCAGCCATGCGCAAAGAGGCGGAGATGCACCGGCTCAGGGGTGATTTTACCGGGTGGTATGAGGTGCAGCAAATGACCGGCAGGATACCGCAGGAAAAGAACAGATGCCGGGAGGACAAGGGGATACGTCCCACACCGGGCGGGCGGTACTGTCTGCGGATGGTGGTGGATAAAAAGCGGATCTATATGGGGACATACGACACCAAACAAGAGGCGGTCGAGGTGAGACGGCAGGCGGTCGAACATAAAAAATCCGGAGATTTCGCGGCGTGGCTGTCCGGATTACAGGAGCGGGGATATACGCTTTGATAAGGACAAGCCATGACGGGACAGACAGGTGACGGGGAGGGGACAGTTTTGCCCAGTACATCGGATATGGCGCGGGCGGTTTGCCCGTTTTTTGCGGGGAGCAGTCCATGCTCGGTGTCCTGCGATTATGGTGACGGCGTGGAGAATGAAAAGCACACCAAAAAAGTATACAAAAGATGGTTCGATACACCCCGCATGAAGAAAGAGCACATGGAGCGGTACTGCTGTGCGTGGATGTACGGCCATTGCCCGTACTATTCAGATATCAGATATCAGAAGTCAGACGGTAGAAGTTAGACAAGGGGTGTCTGCGCCGCCGAAGGTGAGAGAAAGGCTGGAGGTTTTGTGCACGCTCCCGGTGGGCAAATCTGATATCTAATGTCTAATATCTGAAATCTGAAATCTGGAACGGGTAGCGCCTGGCGCGGGAATATGGTAGGATACCCGCAAAGGGGGGGAAGCTGGTTGGACAGGGAGAACGTGGACTGGAATGCCATCAAGACGGAATACATCACCACCGACACCAGCTACCGCCGGCTGGGAAAAAAGTACGGGATCGATTACAAAATGATAGGCCGGCACGCCAGCCGGGACGGTTGGGTGAAGGCAAAAGAGGAATGGTGCGCACGTACGCTGAACAAGGCGCTGAACAAGGCTGGGGACGATGAGGCCGACCGGCTGGCGTCGGTGAGGCGTGCGGCGGTGCGGATGGCCGGTATATTGGAGCAGGCGACAGAGGACAAAGCGTGTTTTTTTGATAATGAGGGGAAGCTTTCTTCCAGGGCGATGCAGCAGGCGGTGAGCGCGCTGAAGGACCTGACGGCCACCCTGCGCGGTCTGTACGATTTGCCGGACGGCGCGGAAAAACAGGCGCAGCAGCTGGCGCGCGAACGGCTGGAGCTGGAACGGCAGCGTTTTGAGTTGGAACGGCTGCGGGCAACCGGCGGGGATAGGGACGACGATCTGTACGGCGTGGTGGAGATCGGAGAGGTCTTGGACAACAACACGGGAGAAAACTAAAAAATTCTTTGGAGCGGGTAGCGTGAGCTGCCCGCTCCTTGCTATGTTGTAGAAAAAGGACGGAGGGATGACATGGCACGAAAAAGACAACCGGCATCTGCCGTAGGGAATGACGAAGACCGGGTGTATCCGGCCAAAGAAAGGGATCGCCGCAGTGAGCGCCGGTCCACCGGAGGGAGCCAGGCCGAACAGGAGGGAGCGCCCGCGCGCTCTGCCACCGGGGGGAGCCGTCGGGATGCGGCGCAAAGCGGAAGGCAGGGAACAAGCACGGATGAGCCCCGGCGCTCGCCTGCACAGGGAGACACGGGGCGGGAACCTTTTGCCGGGAATGCCAGGGAGCAGGATACCGTATTCCCACGGAGGCAGCAGGAGCAGGCGGGGGCAGGGGAAGGGACAACCCATTCCCCGGAAGACGGCGCGGATTCCCCCTTTATCCGGGACGGGGCGCGGCTCCCGAACGGTGTGGACGGGGCGACGATCCCGGACGCGGTGGAAATGCCGGGGATGGACGGCGGCCCCATCGGCAAGGACGAGATCCGGCGGGCACGGGAGATATTGCAAAAATACAAGACCGGCAAGGCCAACCTGGAGCGGCGGATCATTGAAAACGAGCAATGGTGGAAGCTGCGCCACTGGGAACAGATACGGGGCAACCAGCCCCAGCGGGAGATCGAGCCCACCTCGGCGTGGCTGTTCAACTCCATCGCCAACAAGCACGCGGACGCGATGGACAACTACCCGGAGCCCTGTGTGCTCCCCCGCGAGGCGTCCGACCGCGAAGATGCGCAGCAGCTCGGCAGCATCCTGCCGGTGATTTTGGAGCAAAACGGATACGAGCAGGTCTACTCGGACGTGTGGTGGTACAAGCTCAAGAACGGCACCGGGGTGAAGGGCGTGTTCTGGGACAAGGACAAAAACGGGATTGGGGATATCGCCGTCACCAAGGTGGACCTGCTCAACCTGTTCTGGGAGCCGGGGATCACCGATATCCAGCAGTCGCAGCATCTGTTCCACGTGCGGCTGGTGGACAACGAGCTGCTGCAAAGGCAATACCCGCAGCTGGCCGGCAAGTTAGGCAACGCCAGCTTAGAGGTGTCGCAATACATCTACGACGATGCGGTGGACACCTCCGGTAAATCGGCGGTGGTGGACTGGTATTACAAGCTGCAAAGCGGTGGGCGCCGGCGGCTGCATTATGTGAAGTTCGTGGACGATGAGCTGCTGTACGCTTCCGAAAACGACCCGGCCTATCGCGAGCGGGGATTTTACGACCACGGGCAATACCCGTTTGTGTTTGACCGGCTGTTTGTGGAGGAAGGCACCCCGGCGGGGTTTGGATACATCGATGTGATGAAGGATACCCAGATGTACATCGACAAGCTGGGGCAGGCCATCATCAAAAACGCGCTGCTCTCCAGCCGGAAACGGTATTTCATCCGGCAGGACGGATCGGTGAACGAAAAGGAATTTGCCGACGCGAGCAACGAGCTGGTGCATGTGCAGGGGAACCTGGGCGAGGATTCGCTGCGGGAGATCAAGACCGACCCGCTGGGGAGCATCAACGTGCAGATCATGCAGCTGAAGATCGACGAGCTCAAAGAGACCAGCGGCAACCGGGACTTTTCGCAGGGGGGAACCACCAGTGGGGTGACGGCGGCGTCGGCCATCGCGGCGCTGCAGGAGGCGGGCAGCAAGCTCAGCCGGGATATGCTGAAAGCCTCTTACCGTGCCTTTACCCAGGAATGCTACCTTATCTTGGAGCTGATCCGCCAGTTTTACGACGAGCCCCGGTCTTTCAGGATCACGGGGCAGATGGGGCAGGAGGAGTTCATCGGCTACGACAACAGCCGCATCCGGCCGCAGGAGCAAGGCGGCGATTTCGGCCAGGATTTGGGGGTGCGGATGCCGGTATTTGACATCAAAGTGCGTCCGCAGAAGGCGAACGCGTTTTCCGTTATCTCGCAAAACGAGCTGGCAAAGGAATTTTACGGGATGGGCTTTTTCAACCCCCAGATGGCCGATCAGGCGCTGGCCTGTATGGAGATGATGGATTTTGAAGGCAGGGACATGGTGATGCAGAAGGTGGCGGCAAACGGCACCATGTTCCAACAGCTGATCGCCATGCAACAGCAACTGGCGCAGATGACGGCCATTTTACAGCAGGCGGGGCTGATACCACCTATGGCCGGGGGAGGCACGCAGCCATCCGAACAGGCAGGCGCTGCGCCATCCGGTGGGACCGGAGCCTCCGGTGGTGACGACCCGCTGGGGCGGGCGGTGACGTCGGCGTCTAACACACAAGCGGATACGGCCCGGCAGAGAGCGCTTGGACAGGCGGGGGTAAGGTGAGCGGCGGTAGCCGCTCACCGCAAGAGCAACACATCCGCCTACCGCTGGCGGAGCGGATATATTTTTATCTTATCTCTCTTTTGTACTCATCTTTCCTCTGTTTGCGCTCAGGCCGCGCGGGCCGTCCCTTTCTGCCGCCAGAAAGGGACGAAAGACCGCCGAAGGGGGAAGGCCCCCTTCGGGAACCCCCTTGGGACTATCTACTTTTTTGGTAAGGCTGGACCTTATCCCTGCCCCGCAACAAGCGACGGGAGAAGCGGCGGGGGACTATTCCCATCGCCTGTCCAGTCTGTTCCGCCGCGCAGCGCTCCAACTTGCCCGCCGTTGGCGGTGGGCGAAAGACCGGAAGCTTTGTACCCGCTCCCGGCGGGCAAATCAGATATCAGATATCAGATGTCAGACGCTAGATGCTAGACGTTAGAATCGCCCGCTAAAAGAGAGCACAAAGCCAAAACTGCGTACCCGCTCCCGGCGGGCGAATCAGATATCAGATATCAGATGTCAGACGCTAGATGCTAGACGTTAGAATCGCCCGCTAAAAGAGAGCACAAAGCCAAAACTGCGTACCCGCTCCCGGCGGGC
>ENA-UALL01000228-UALL01000228.1-human-gut-metagenome-genome-assembly--contig:-NODE-228-length-31788-cov-8.077742_pt1 | contig 31788 bp, 24 predicted proteins | sample MGYA00243699_ERZ654466 | MGnify/ENA primary metagenome ERZ654466 (study PRJEB26926, sample SAMN06164635) | human gut metagenome | biome: ENVO:00009003; feature: ENVO:2100002; material: ENVO:00002003...
GTTTAGTTGTACAATTTTCTCGGACATGGTTTGCTGTCTCCTTTCTGAATGGTGTGTCGTGACTTCATTCTACCAGAGTTCTGCAAACCGTGTCTCTTTTTTTATCCTTCTAGAATTTGCGAAATATATTATACTTTATCCCTCCTTTATCGGTTAAATAAAAAACAGCCTGTGGAAACACAGACTGTTTAGGTAGCAAAAAACCGGAAGTCACTTCCGGTTTTTAGTCGGTATTTGGTTTTAGTAAATTAACCGTATTGGTTTGTTTCACTTACAGAGATACAACAATACCAAGTACCGTCACTCAAAGTGACGCCAATAGCAATATAAGGATACCTGGAACTGCCTACATAAGACCAATGACCAGCGCTGTTTTTCATACCAGTTGCGATGCAGCTGGCAATTCGGTCAATACTGCAACCAGTACCGCCGTCACGATGGGCACAATTTTGGCCGTAGCACTGGGAAATAGCCTCACGGCCGGGACCATCATAATAGTAAGTGCCATCATAAGTGATGGTCCCTGTTTCAAAATCATAGATGCTATTTTCTGTTTTTTCTCCATACTTAAGGGCCGTGTATGCAGCATGAATATCGTCAATATCATGCGCGAAATTGGATACCAATTGTTTGCTGCGATATTCGGCCACTCGTGTGAGGCCAGGAAGAATAGCGGCCATCTGGCTACCTTGGGCTGCGCGGTATTGGTTGATATAGTAAATTACCCGATCCGCAACAGCCTTTGCATCCGCTGCGGTTGCTGTTTTCTCCCATTGGTTGGTTGTTTTGGTGGTTGGGGGGGCCTCTTTTGTGGCTGTTGTAGTGATAACCTTGGCTGGCACCGTTGTCTTTTTTACTGGTGGTTTGGTCACTGTAGCAGAAGAAGACATAACGTTGCCGGCTGACTCTGATGTACCAGATTGGGGGGCATGAACCTGGTTATTGGTAGTCCTTTGTGTACCGGTGGAATCGCCCGTTTGGCCCTGTGCTTCACTGCTGCTTCCAGTCGCGGCTGTTTGCTTGCTGCTGGCTGTAGTGACCAACGCTACCGATGAGGTCGTATTGGGTTTGCTACCCGATGCAGGCGTATCCTGCGGCGAACATCCTGACACGAAACCCAGTATTATACACCCTATCAGAATGTAGGCTATTGCTTTCTTCATTATCATGCCCTCCCTTCACAGTCTATGCTAGCTGCATTAAAGCTTCATTTCCAAAAGAAAGTCTTTTATCTTGTGATATACAGTATTGTTTAAATCTGGGTACTTTTGAAGTACCTGATTTACCCATTCCGAGCCATGACCACCAACCTCTGTTATAAAACGTTCCAACTCTCCAACAGGAACAATATAAAAGCCATAAGATTTTAGTATTAAATTCATATTTGTGAAAGCAGATGAGGAATCCCCAGATGGCAGTGTTTGAATACCCCCTAATTTTATTTGTGCCCATTTCGAAGTTGGTTTTAAAGCTCTTAGAATTTTTTGCACTTCATCATTGGACAGGTTTTCATTTTCTGATTGGCCTAAAATATTTGTTATAGTCTCTTTTGCTACACTGCGTTTAATCGGTTCTTTTAATGAAAGATTATTAGTTGTAACAGTATAAAATTGCTCGATTTTTGACCACTCAATACCTAATGCATCTGTAATTGATTTGAAAATAGTTTTATTATCCATCACATCTATGTCACAAATGACCTTGATTTCAATATTAAGAGCTTTAAGCGCAGTTACAATTTTTGCCACATGGTGTTTACCTCCACAATGTATAAATAAAGTTTCAGAATACTGGTTGTTAATTCTCTTTAGGTGACCATCAATAATCGAATACATTTTGCAATCTGATTCACTTTCACATAGAACAACTGTTTTGTGAAATAGGCTCGAGAGAATATTTGAATATTTGAGTAATGGGTCATTCCAAACCAATTTAATTTTTTCGTTATCGAGAATAGACAGATAATTGGTATCTTCTTCACGAGTAATACGAACAATTTTAACTCGTTCAGGACAAGCCTCCAATAAGCCCTTGATAAATTCTTCACTATGTGTTGATATAAAAGCTTGTTGTTGGGTAGTTAATGTTTCCCCTATGATTTGCCCCATAATTCGAGCTTGGGGTGGATGTAGAAAAGACTCCGGTTCATCGATCAAAAAAACACAATAATAGTCCAACATTAAATAAAGCAATATACCGGTAAAACTTTTAATTCCATCTCCTTGATTTTGTACTTGTTTATAAGTGGCGAGTACATCAGCATAAGCCTCTTGACGCTCCTGCTCATCTTCATAAATATTATCGAGCGATATGATAGGGCCAACACAAAGTGGAATAGAAGCACCGTTCAAAATGTAAGGCGTAATTTCTTCACCAAATGCTTGTTTAAAATTTTTAGAGAGCCATTTACGGTATTCCTTATGAAATGCAGCAAAATGAATGGGGTGCCTTTTTGGTGCACGTCTATTGACAGATTGAGGTGGGTTACAAATATTTAAGCGATTAGTCGTTCCCAAATTTGCAACAAACAGATTTCGGTAATGTTCAAAATACTCACTGGACGAATATTGTTGTAAAAACATTTTGGCGACAGATACGTTGCTTTCTAATATACCATAGGTATCCTGATTGTCCGATTTAACAGCTAAATGTTCAAGAAACTCAGGAATTGGAACATCACTTTTTTGAATTTTAATATTTTTAATAACTATAGAGGGCTGCTTGCCATTAGAAGATAGTGCATAGATATCTTGTAATGATTGACTTTTTCCCGCATTATTAGGACCTACCAAAACTACAATATCGTTTTGCTTTATTTCTATAGATTCGCCGTTATTGAACGTAACTTGAGAAATGTAGCCACCAGCTTTTATATTAGCCATTTTTTTACTTTCCTCCAAATCTTACTAATTTATCAGGATGTAAAAATAACTCTCATATATTGTAGCGCGCTGCCGCAAATTGTCAATTCTGGTGACTGCAAAAAGCAAAAATTTCTCCGCTTTTCGCAGGTTGACATATTTGATTTAGTGATATATACTGTAAATGTAGTGAGGCACTGCCGATAGACGGTTAGCCCTTAGAAATGGTTAGAGAAATAACCGCTCGTTTTCTCAGGACGGGGCGGTTATTTCTTTTTTGTTGCCTTAATCACGAGAGTGATGACGGCTATTATCACAAGAACGAACGACATAGCCCATTGGCCTCACCCCCTTTCGGGGGCGAAAAGAAATCCGGCCCCCTTATAAAGAAGGGCCAACCGCCTACCGTTTATGGCAGTGCCTCAAGTGCATTGTATCAGCATTGCCACAGAATGTCAATTCGAGTAAAAACCGGAAGTCACTTCCAGTTTGGGTAGTGCCTTATGTGTGCTCGATAAACTTTGGCGCACTGTCAAGCTGATTCATCTGACAACGCTTAGGACGGACAAGCCGTACGGCTACATACTTAAGATTACAGGCATTTTATAGCGACGTTTATGCAAATACAACTCCATTTTCGGTGATTCCCCATTTCAGAAAATCGTCAAAAGACGCAGCAGCTTCTTTCTGCACAGCGAATCCCTGCACATAAAGGGAAAAACCACCCATCTGTTGCAACTCGGCGATCTGCGCGTTGGTGGTATCTACCCGGATCGATACACCATCGAAAAGAGGGGATGTTTTTTGACCGCAGGAAAGCAGCTGCGTATAGTAGAATTCTTGACTGCTGGATACTCCCGATGCTGGCTGGATTTCGGATTTTGAAATCCAGTTTTCACTTTGCCCTAACTCGATGATATCCCATACTTTTTGTGCATCGCCTGCCGACATGGCCTGCCCGGCATTGCTGGCATTTTTACCATACACCAGCGTTATTTTGGCTGCGACCCAAATATCGATTTGGGTTCCGGTATTGACGATTGTAGGGTTTTTACCCGCATAGCTACCGGGGATCATAGTTTCGGCAGTTTCTTCCCCGTATTCCCACTTGCGGGATGGGTCTGTCGAATCGAACACAGGCTTTGTAACGTTGCCGGCAAGGTCGTTAGCATTGGTAACGGGATGGGAATAATCTCCGTCTACATATCCGTAAACCGGCAGGCCGTCCCGGTAATCATATACCGGGACGGCTTTGCCTGTACCGTCCAAATACTCATATCCGATGATCCCGTCCCAGTCCGGTTCGATCATCTCGGCGCGGATTCCTTCAGAAGCAAGTGTGATGGTGTTGGTCTTCGTAACCGTCTCATCGGTTATGTAGGCGAGAGTACCGGCAAACCCAATGGCGGCTGCTAGTGCAAGTCCCACAGCACCGGTGATGAGTTTCTTGCTTTTTGCTGTCATAGGACGGCCTCCCATCCATCAATAGAATTCAATGGCACCAGCAAACTGGAAAGAAAGTGACATGAATTTTTCCGGAATACGTGCGGTATTAAACCCGGTTAGGTTAAAGATAAAGGGGTCAATCGTTGTAACACTTTGCGGTACGGTGACAGTGCCCGTAAAGCCCGCACATTCACTAAAAGCAGATTCCCCAATTACCTGAACACTGTCGGGAATAGTGAGAGTGCCGGTAAAGCCATAGTCAGCGTTGAATGCATACCGGCCAATGGTTTGCACGTTGTCTCCTAAAACCAGCCCTTCTGGGAATCCAGCGCAATACTGGAAAGCGTAGTCCCCAATGGTTTGTACGCTGTCAGGAATGATGAGAGAACCTTTGTGGAAGAAACAGCCGAAAAATGCGTAATCACCAATGGTTTTTACGTTGTTCCCCAACCGTAATGTGCCAGTAAAACCGGGATCTCCTTCCATTCCACCACTGCAATAAAACGCATGGTTTTCGATAGTCTGTACACTGTTCGGGATAGTCAGGCTCCCGGTCAGGTTACAGTTGGCAAACGCATATGCCCCGATAGATTCAAGACCCTCTGGCAGCACAATCTGTGTTACATTCTCCATACCTGCCAAAGTCTTTCCGTTGTTTGTGAGCCGGATTACCTGATAGGACTTACCCGCGCTGTCTTCTACTTCAGCGGGGAATACAACGGTGGAGTCTGACCCTTTATAGCCGGTTATGGCTACTTTGCCATCATAATGTACTGTACCAGTATCAAACGCGGTATCGTCTGTAATAATCCAGGAGAACAAAGCATTTTCTTGCTGCATTTGATACGGGAACCAGTTGATTTTATCGGTCGCATATTGCAGAATAGCTAACGCATCCGATGAACTCACGCCGACTTGTCCGTCCACGTCTGCGCAGATCCTTTCGTCATTCGTCAGAGTCAGTTTGCCGGTAACAGCCTGAAGAACCTGCAAGGCATCACTGGCGGTAATTTGGCCGTCACCATTTACGTCCCCGGCCATCACCCCATCTGCGGTGGCTGGTACAGACAGTAGAATAGTTAAAAGTAAAGACAGAACTGCGATACGGCTGGTAATGGATTTTTTGTTTATAGATTTGTACATGGTGAAACCTCCTCGTTTTTTGATATAACCGGTGTTAAGTTGATCGGGCGTTTTCCCACCTCCATTCAAATGAAAAAGAATTTAGTAATAGGTGACCGTGCCTGTGAATCCATATGTGTTCGGCATGAATTTCCGTGGCAACTGTAGTAAGCTCCCGCCGGTACCGGAAAATGCCAGAGCGTCAATGAAATTGACCGAATATGGGATCCGGATCGTCCCGGAGAATCCGCTGCAGGATTCAAATGCGCCTCCACCGATAGAGGTAACGCTATCCGGAATGGTCAACGTACCGGTAAACCCAAAATCAGCAGAAAATGCGTAATCTCCAATGATTTGTACACTGCTTCCCAAAACCAGTCCTTCTGGGAATCCAGCGCAATACTGGAAAGCGTGATCGGAGATGGTGGTGACTTTATCCGGAATCACAAGGCCACCGTTGGGAAAGTAACAGGCCCAGAAAGCGTAGGAACCAATCGTTATCAGATTTTCCCCCAGAGTAAGAGAACCGCTGGAATCATAACAATTATAAAAAGCATATTCCTCAATAACCGTTACACTATCGGGAATAATAAGATCCCCTGACAGCTTGTAAGTGGAAAACGCATAGGCTCCAATGGATTCAATGCCTTCCGGAAGAATGATTTGCGAAGCACCCGACATTCCGTCAAGGGCATTCCCGTCATTGGCAATGCGGGTAACCTTATAGGTCTTCCCGTTGTCATTGAAAGAGCCATTTGTATTCCATAGGCCAGATACTTTCCCTGGGAAGTTGACCACAGAAGATGCCCCCGTGTAGCCGTTTATGGTTACCGTACCGTCGTATTTTGTTCCATCGGCATCGGTAAAGGCATTACTACTAGTGAGTTCCCAAGTAAACGGTAGCGGAAGATTGAGATACAAATCAAAGGTGTCGGTGCGTGTTATACCAGATTCGGTATAGGAAACCGTAACGGTATAGTTACCGTTCATTGACGCATCAAAAGAAGCTGGGTTCAAACTGTATGCGGTATTGCTCAGCGTTGTTTGGCGACCATCGTCATAGACAGCCACAACTTGCAGTTTTGAACGATCCAACGTTTCCGATGTGATAGCATCTGGCCCGTTCCAGGTAGCGAGGATAGCCGTCAGTTTGTGCTCACGCTTGACTGTGTTGACAGCCTGCCCAGTATGGGTTGTAGAGCTTTGTAAGACTTTGGTATTTGAAAAGCGAACCTCTGCTTTCCGGGATGAGGCATTCAAGGTTACGTTTGCCGAATTTGTTGTGGTTGAACCGGTCCCGGAGACGATCGTAATCCCATTGCTTTGCATGCTATACCGGAAGGTTTCCATTTCTGTGACTTCGTATGTGCCCATAGGAATATCACGAAATACTATCGACTGATCCATATTGGTATAGTACGGACGACGATCAATGTAGTCATTTACAAAAGTTTCATCGTAGGTCACCATTTGGTAATAGGTATGAGATTCTCCACTGGTATCCGTACCTTCCACTTTAAAGATAAAACTAACATCACCGTGAGCCAACACCACATCTTTTACCCGAATACGCTTGGTGATGGTAAGATCACAGGTGACCTGTGGATCGGTTACCGTTATTTCCTGCGTGTGTCCGGCAGTTAAATAGTTTACAGAAAACCGGAATTTTTCTGGATTCAGACCGTAACCGGTTGGAGCTGTTTTTTCAAGAAAATAATAGCTCCCCCAAGGAATACCTTCTACTGTAAGAGTGCCATCGGAACCAGTCCTGAGATCGTCCTTGTAAACGCTGCCGTCGCTTCGATAAAGGGTAAATACAGCTCTGGACAGTTTCAGATTTTCGTTTGCCTCGGAGACCTTTGTGAGCTTAACACTTCCGGGGATCTGTGCATTGACTGCGTGGATTAGGACCCGCTGTGCCACTGTATCCTGATTGATAGAAAAGGAATATTTCGTGTCACTGATTTGGTACCCTGTTGGGGCTTCCAGTTCTTTAAAATAGAAGTTATTCCAGTATAGGACAGAAACTTCAATAACCCCTTCACTATCCGTTGTAAATGTTACAGACGATGGAGATCCTTTTGCGTTCACCTGAACATCGTCTGATTCGCGGAATAGCCCGAACCGAGCGCCCTCGACATACCGTCCTTGATCGTCAAGTTTTTGCAACCAGACGGCTCCGGTCATTCGCGTGTTATAGGTCGTTAGTTGCAGGGGGGTAATGGTATGCTGCGCAGTCACTGTAAATGATATATCGGATCCAGTCGCTTTGTACCCGTTTGGCACAACGGTCTCTCGCAGAAAATATTTTCCAAGAGTAAGATCATCCAGTACGATTCTGCCGCCTGATTGGGTAACATAGCTGCCAAGCCTCTTATTGCCGGAACCGGTTGCCTGCCATAACTCAAATACCGCCCCGTCTATCCCGGTAGTGGTAGCCTGCCCGTTTTCCAGCTTTTCGTATTTGGTCAGTATAGCTGATGCAGGGAGCTGCTCATTTTCTACGGTAACTGTTGGTAACAGCCGCCCTGCGTCATTCTCAGCAGAGATCGAAAATTCGATTTTTTCTGTAGATAATTTGAACCCATCCGGTGGTGTGGTTTCCAGAAGATAGTAGTTATTCCAGGCAAGGCCTTGTAGCGTCAATATCCCATCCGAACCAGTGACCAGATTTGACCGAATCAGTGTCCCCTCAGACGTATAAAGAGAAAAGACAGCACCTGAAAGATACCGGGTATTGTCGCGATCAGAAACTTTTCGGATAGAAAAGATGCCGTCTTTGCGTGGGTTGGATGCAGTTACGGTGACCACTTTATTCGGCTCATTACCGGATAGTGTTACCAGTATCGGAGATGTACTAAGTTGATATCCAATGGCCGCTTCCGTTTCTACAAAGTAGTAGGTAGAATAAGGAACGGTGACTTGTAGACTGCCTTTGGAATCCGTGGTCAGCCCTGATGCAATCCGTGTGTCGGCCGATAAGTCGGGCGATGAACCGGACATTTCATACAGGTCAAACTTCGTGTCAGGTACCCGTGCACCACTGGTAGCATCAATTTTATTCAGGACAATGGTGCCAGATAAAGAAATAAGCTTTACTGCAACAGAGTTAGAGGGCAGGGAACTGTGTTCGACAATCTGTCCGCTGTTTTTCTCTGTTTTGTCGTAATGAATGTAAAAGCTGTTTTCCGTGATTTTATTCCGAATTTGCTGGGTGATTTCAGGAGCGCGCATGACGATTTCCACATACACGGATTTACCGGCGGCCAGCGAAGCGTTTCCAAAATCCACGGCAATCGAACGCACAGTACTGGGCTTGACCGTTGTCCAATTACCACTTGAAAGATTCGGTTGTGTGGTAAACGATTGGACGGATGATGAATAATAAACAGTGGGTGATCGGCCCAGCAAGCGTTCGGCTCTTGTGGAGTCTACCCGGACAAACTCGCCCTGCCACGCGGCGTTGTCATCAGTTTCGAGGGCATCGTAGAACACGATGTTGGTAGCGACGTTTTCTCCTGTCCTCAGGCGCAGCTTATAGGAATATTCCTGCTGTGTATAAGCGGTAGGAAGCTGATCGTCGATATACTGTTCTTCGTCATCAAGTTCCGGTTGCACATAGCTGTCTGTATTCTCTGTTTTAACCGCCTGTGTCACCTGCATCATAGTGTTTTCAGGGTTAATCAGTTCCAACTCGTCATAGCTTAACGCGATGGCTTCGGTGATGTTATTATCACGATCAATGTCGTGCCACAGATTGTTTTCAAAAGACTGATTATCCTGATAAGATGCCTGCCAATTGCCAGATTTGTCATCAACTACAGCGGCAACACGCCAGGTATATTGATAGGTAGGGTCGGTCAGCAGGTCTTTATCCACATACAGAGGGATACTACCGATGTAAAGACCCCATGGGTGATCCGATCCATCAGAAAAATCAAAATGAAAGGCTAAATATTGCCGACCACTGTTTTTGTAATTGTCGATGATCTCAACCTGTGTATGGGTGATGATGGTTTGAATTTCAGTGTCGTAACCGTCTTCCCACCATTCTTTATCTCCCATAATGTAGACCGTTTGCAGCAGCTTTTCTGGGTCCTTGCAGGTCTCGGCAAGCCGAATATCCCCTGGTAGGATGGTATACAGGGAAAACTTTTCTGGGCTTGTTCCGTTTCCGTTGAAAGCGGCATTGATCCTACCGTAGAAGGTGTACGCTTCCGGTGTCTCACTGCCCCGATAAAAGGTGTTGCTGACGGAAAACCGGCTGGGGATTTCCAGAACATGCAGAGTGGCGTTTTCGCGATCAAAGGTATGTCCGTACAATTCCAGATCCCGATTGTATTGATCAATGTTTTCGTACGTGTCTGGGTTGCGGTCAAATTCGGTGTTCAGCCATTCGTATTTTCCGTTGTATCCACGATACAGCTTTACAAACATATTGTTAATGACCCGGCCACTGTCTGTACGGATCTGCTGATCGTCCGTATGTAGCTTATAGTAAACATTGATATTGGCGGCATCAAAGCTCTCTTGAATATTGCGAAACACGATCCGGACCCCTACCGTGTTATCGGGTAGAGTTACCGTCTGGGTAGTATCCGTAATGGTTATGGTTTGGTATGGAGTGGTCTGCTCTATCAGGGACAGATTGGTTTGCCCTTGCCGGCGGACATAAATATCAACTGTGTACTTGTCCTGTTCGATCGGCAGATCGTTGATATTGGTGATGCTCCTGGCACTTGGAATGGACACTTTGGTAAAGTGGTATTCATCATCTGCCATTTGGCGGGTGGATCCGTTTTTTAGTTCAATATCCAGGATGTCATCCACCAATTCCAGGTCGTAATAATCGGCTTGATCGGCATCGTAATGTACAATAAAAGGCAAACGTGATCGGTATTCAAAGCTTCCTACAGGCAGGTCAGCCGAGTCAATATACCCGTACCCTTTTCCTCCAAAAGTACCAGATTTACAATTATCACAATGGCTGTTCGGGTAGCTGTCCTCGTTTAAACGGTCTTGTTCACCATAAGAATACTTGGATACATCGTAGATATCGCCGGGGATATCCAAGAATCCATAATCTGTAAGATTAATCAAAAGGGATGTCTGGGCAAGAAGGGATTCGGACGTCTCTTCATAATAGGTGCCCTTGAGTTCGACGTATGTATAAACTGTCTGGCCTTCGTACTGGCTGTCGGGATAAGCAACATAAGTGTCACGGACATGCCTAGTCGATACAGTAGTGTCATCTGTTGTACGGGTATATCCTTCATATCGTTTGCCATCAATGGTTTTTACAGTCCCGGTTTTTACGAGATCTTTGCTCTGTACGATGCTATCTTCCAGAAACCAGCAGTCAAACCGTGTAGATGGTACGCCTCTTGCCTGCTCGGATACATATGCATAAACGTCATACTTTACCCAGGTATAATCGTCAGGCTTGGTACCGGCTGGTAAGACACCCGTCAGCCCTTCTGCGCTGTACAGAGCGGCGGCCGTTTCGCTGACGGTATATTGATCCTTGCTGCGGGTTTGGGTATATCGGATCGTATTGCTTTTCAGTTGTTCACCGTGAGTTGTGTACATCGTGGCTTGGAAAGTCTGAGCATAGTTATGAATAGTTTCACGGGAGTCCAGATTCCAGATGATTTCAAATGAACCCTCAAAGGCCGTGTTTTGGTCAATCGCGGAATTGTTCGTAAACGTGTAGGTGTCCGTATCGCTGGCATAGGTATAGGACCAATCATAGTTATGTGAGCTGGAGCCTGCTCTATCGGCTGCGATTGCATCCGGACGGATAGTGCCCTCTCGTGCGGCTCCACTGATGCCTGGCAAGGTGATGACAATATCACCAGGATCATAGCCATTGGATACGCGGGTGTTCTTATAAGAAACAAGCAGTCTTACCAGACGGGATTCCGGTGTGGTCGAATCATATGTATACAAATTGGCATCCTGTCCGCTACCGTTCCATTTAATGGATAGAGAAAAGCCTCCGTTGCTTGCAGCATTCGCGTATACCGGAATGCAGGCGATTAGCAGAATGATGGACAGCATTGCGCAGAGAATTTTCTTGGCTGGTTTCCCGACAAAAGAAAAAATGTTGCTCATGGCTTTTCGCTCCTTTAATCCCATACTGTTTTATATTCTGTGGTGGGACAGCTGCCGGCATGGTCGGTATGCTGCACGGCCTCTGCATAGATAAGGATGTCAAAGTCGATCAGGTCGGCCTGCGAACAGGTGGTTTTGATCCGGACGGTTGTAAACAAATTGGTGGTGCTTTCGCCGGGCTGTAACAGACTTTTGTAGTAATAGTAACCGTCCGATGGATCATATACCCAGTTGGAAGTGTCGATGTTGAGAGGGTCACAGAATTCTTCGGCCCTGTTGTCTGAAAAGTCTGCGCGCATCCGAACATAGCAGGGAAGGTTGCCGGTGTTTTCTACATAAGGCTTTTTGGTAAATGAGGTACCGGGAGAAAGTTTTGCAGGAGGGTCATAGTCTTCGATCAATTCGATTCTGGTTTCGCCGACCGTGAGCTGATTATCCGCATAATCATTGGAAATAAGCCATGCCAGAGTCGTACCAAAAGAAGCAATCGTGACACAGATTATCACGATAACGCTCAGGGCGGTTTGCTTTGACCGTTTCATGTACGCTCACGCTCCTGAAAATATTTTTTGTAGGCGTCTTCCATCTTGTCCTTTTGGGTGTCTCCTTCTTCATCGAGGAACTGAGACTGGATAGCTACCCCTTCCACGTTAACCTGCAGCTTGGTGCCCATGGGGACATCCCCTTCAACGATATTGGCAAACTGGATGGTGTCAAACAAGCTTGGAGTAGATTCACCGGGCTTTAGGGGTTCCAAGGTATAAGCATAGGTTCGTTTGATGGATGTGTTGTCCGTTGACACCTCATCACTGCCAATTTGTTCCCAACCGGAGTTGGTAACGAAGCTGAACAGGTTCTGCCATGAGGCAGTGTTAATTTGTTCGTTTGTGTTGACCAATCGCACCTCCTGCCGTGGAACTGTAACTTCTATATATGCATATACTTCGACGTCGCCTACGTTCGTTATGATCGGGTTCTTTTTTACGGATCGCTGAGGATATACAATTTTGTCCGTATCGGTTAGCGTATCCCAATCGGTCTCAGTCAACTCAATCTTTGCATTTTGAAACTGAAAGTCGTTGGTTCGTGCTTGTGTGTTGTGGACGAGCAGAGCAGCCGAAACACCGGCTATGCAAGCAACAGCGATGCAACCAGCACTAAGCAGGATTCGATGGACACGAGATTTTGTTATCTTCATTTTTGTTTTACTCCTCCTTTGTCCGAATGTCGCAGAAGCTTCCTACCGGTTATCAGAAGCAGCAAAAGGCTGCATCCAGTCAAAATAATGTACAGCCCGGCATAATTGGACTGCCCTGTCTGTGGAGGGGAAACGGTGGTGTCCTGACCTTCCGCCCGGAATACCCATTGGATATTGGCTGTCAAATCCCGGTACGGATTATCGATACGATTATCCAGAGCAATACTGATATTCAGATTCTTGGTTTCTCCTGCATCTACCCGACCTAAAGAAATACCGGACTTGGTACCATCAGAATTAAGTATAGGGCCGGAATACAGGGTGGTCCCGTCTTCGCACGTAATGGTCAGAGTCGCATATTTCGAAAGCAGAGTGTCGACAAGCTTATTTGAAATGTCTTTTTGGTTTGTCTGAACTTTCAGATACATAGTAGTGGGATTATCCCAGTGATTTGTTATATGAATTCTCTGGCTGCTCGTTTCTCCAGGGAGAAGATTTTCCATATTTATAAAAAAGGAATCTTTAGCAAATGAAAAAGAAAAACCCTGACTGGGACTGTGAAACTCTGCTGTAGCGGGCATTTGAGGAGAGACGTTCTCTGTATATGAAATACCAAGAGTATCCAGCGACATGTCCCAGTACGAAGCCCCATTATAGGCGGCTTGCACCATTTCCATGGTCGCTGTGATATCAATGGATTTATCTGCATAGGTTGGGTCTGTTTTTTTACCATCAATATATATGGTTTCAAATAAGGGCTTGGTGGTTTCGGATGGCTTAAGTACACCTTTGTAGTAAAAGTAGCCGTCCGACTCTCGCCAATACCAGTCAGTATCGTTAAAGCGGATTTGAATATTGTCTGTGTTTAGATGGGCGTTGGATGTCCCATCTTGATCATCCTTCCAGTCCTTGTCAATCTTCATACGAACAAGTGCATCTACGGGTCCCGTATTTTGCACCTGCATAACATGGTCAAGGGTTTGGGATGGATAAACAAGCGTGCCATGGTTATACGTTTCGAGGATTTTTCCCGTTACATGGGTAAGAGTAATTTGCTGGGAGGTATTGTCCTCTACCACCCACGATGACAGGGTAAGCCCCATAGAAGTTGCAAACAGGATGATAGAGACAGCGCACAATGCCAAGTATCCCTTTCGCGTCACAATTTTTACCTCCTCTACTAATTTGATAAAGGGAGAGCAAAAGGACGCCCATCTTGGGAAAACGGGCGTCCTTTTGCTGCATTAAACAAATGCTCGCATTATAAGTGGCTATATAGGACGATGGATAAAGGAATGAATCAATGGGTAGCGTAATTGGCCTTCATGGTGCCTGCATCGATTTCCGCATCCAATGCGGCAAAAGCGGCATCGGCGCTGGCAAAGTTCTGGGACTGAATCGCCTGCGCGAAGATTTCCACCTTGAATTTACCCAGCAGAGTAAGCTGATCCTGGTTCCAGTCAGTGGGAATGACGATGTTAGTGAACAGAGCAACTTTCTCGCCTTTGTTCAGAATTTTGTTGTAATTGTAATATTCTTGCCCGTCTGTTGCCTTGGCGGGCACCGCTGTAAAGGCGGGGTTTACAGTGGGGTAGGATTCCAGTTGTTCCAGCGAATAGGACGTGCCTTCCACCAACCCAGTTCCCACAGTGTTGTCCGCCGCCTGGTATGTACTATCAAACCGAATGGTCTGCCAGATCAGATCCAAACGGTCTTCATCCGTGATTTGCTCATCGGTTTCGGTGTCGATTATCGTCACGATGGCTCGCATATAGCTGGAACCTTCGACTTCTTCGATGGTGGGATCTTTGACTTCGGTAGAGCCGGGGGTCATATCCTTACCATCGGTGGAATCTTCCCAGTTCGGTTCGTCCAGGTCAATGTCCAGGTTGGAACCTACAGTCAAGGTGTTGGTAGCTTTTTCAGAGTCGGTCATGAAAGCCAGGGTGCTGCCAATAGCAACAGCAGCAACCAGGCACATAGCGAGGGAACCAGTCAACAGTTTTTTTCTCTTTGTCATGATGAATTTCTCCTTTTTGTCTGTTTTTTGGGTTAGATGGTACTGCGAGCATTTGGGCCGCTTTTCGGCCTATCCCGAATCTAACCGAGCTATGCCATTCATGCTTCCACCCCCTTTTTCTCCTTTTTGCCATCTGAATCAAACAGTAATGAAATTAAAACAAGTGCTGCCACTGTAGCGAAAGCAATGATCTTTCCCCATGTGGTGTCCAGCCATATGACCAGGTTACCGAGTACCGGAATATGAAACCGTGCCACACCAATCACGTTATCGTACATGGTGGGAACGTCAGGAGCATTATTCTGAATTCCCTGCGTGGTAAGATAATGGTTGGTTTCATCCTTGGAAATGACTCGATGGGTTACAATTGTTAAATTCTTGTCCCGTACATACGTGATATCATCGCCAACTTGTATATCTTCAAAAGCTGTAGGTACGATGACGATTAAAGAGCCGACGGGCAAATCCGGCTCCATAGAAGATGTCAATACTGCGCGGAACTGGATGCCACAAAGCCTGGCAGTTACAACGCCCACCAGGCAGGTCGCCAGCAAAACGAGAAGAGAATTGCTGAGGAACTTGAAAAAAAGGTTTCTCTTTGCGCGGTTTCCTTGATGTGCACTGTTCAAAGCCAATCCCCTTTCTGATAAAAGAAAAACTGCCATTGCTTATACAATGACAGTTCAATACCGAAGTGGTTTATATCGGAAAGCTACAAACAGTTTTCCGTAGTTTTGCAAATCGTCCAGCAGTCCTGCACCGTAAAAATAACGGCCATCAAATGCCTCCCATTCGGCAGACGATATTTCTGGTGCCTGGGTTTCGGGGTTTAGGCATGCAACATAAACTAACATGGGGGCCTCTGGAACTACCTTGTTTAACTGGTCCATGGATAAGGGGCTTTGTCCTCTGGCGATTGGACTAAAATGAAAGGCATGCCCCTTCGTGAACTCAGCTCCAATACTTTCCGCGTTTATGTATGTGTCTAATAACTGTTGCTCCCATGCTTTGCGCGTTATATCCGTAATAGGATGCGCACAACCGGTAGTATCAAATTGGTTATAGGCTTTGTTTGGATAAGCGGCAAAAAGTCCACGCCGTGGTCCATCGATGATCCTGACTTCATGGACCACAAATTGGTTTTCAATCACAATACTGGCAACTGCTTTGATGCGGTCGCCGGTATCTCCGAAATGCCGAAAGGTGATCTCGGTAATATGTAATGGTTTCATGTCTTGCTCCTTGTTTTAATCGTTTTGATGCTTGCAAATGGTGATATCAACACAGCCAATCCGACATCCGGCATATTTGCCAACATACTGCCACCACTGCTCCATAACATCTTTGGGAATATCGACCCAGTAATTGTTCACCACCAAAGAGTAGGTGCCCTCCTCTTTCAATATAGTGGGGGAGACATGAGATAAAGATGATTCTTCTCTGGGGGAGGTAGCAACGTCCTGCGGAAAAGAGTTAGAAGTAGTAGATGGCTGCAAAAACCGGAAGTCACTTCCGTTTTTTTTCTGTTTTGCTTTTTTTGCGGCTTCATCGATGTTTTTGATTGCAAGCATTTCCTCGGCAGAATACTCCGAGACGATTGCTTTATATTTTCCAATTTGCCTTTCGCTGACATTTAGCAGAGCAGCTACACCGCGTTGAATTCCTCCTTTGTATTGTCCAGAAGCTTTCATATCGCGTAGTGCGCTTTCGGCCTGAACATACAATTTTAGTTTGTCCGCAGCAGAATATTCCCGTGCCTCTAAATTGGCGCTGACCAGGATCAGTTGTTCCATCGCGGATGACAGGTTGTGATATACGGTACAGGGGATATCCAGCCAATTCAGATGCTGAGTGATAGCCCGGTACCGGCGCTCTCCGGAAATGAGCCGATACTGATTATTCCCAATTTGATTGACCGCCAGTGGATGGATCAGGCCGTTGGCTTCTATGCTATCCGCCAGCTCCCGGATGCTTTCTGGGGTGTCATGTTCTGCGGCAATGTTATTCGTGTGAAGAACAATTTGGTTGGCCGGCACCATACGTTGCTGGTTTTGAGTTTCCTCAGCAAATACGGATATGAAAGCGGCAGCAGCGGATTGGGTAATATTTTTAGCCATAGGGAAAACTCCTTTCACGCATAAAAGAAAAACCGGAAGTCACTTCCGGTTTTTGGAAGTATCCAGTTGTTTTGCCAGTTCCAAGTAATCCGCTGCTGTGGTGGATTTCGGGGCATATTGTAAAAGTCCTGTCCGGTGTTCTTGGGCCTCCCGGACGGCAACACATTCTCGAATTTTTACCGGGAGGACAAGGGCACCAAACTGTTCGGCAATATCGGGCAATTCCTCCGCACACCGGCGGGATAGTTTGGTGCGGGCTGACCAGCGTGTAATCAGTAGTTCTGGAACCGCCAGTCTTGGATTAGTGTATTCCCGTATCTGGTCGATTGTATCCATCAACGCGGCCAGTCCGTCTACACTGTATGTGTCGGCGGTAAGCGGAACAATTACCTGATTTGCTGCTGTTAAAGCGTTAATTAGTAAGATCCCCAATGCCGGGGTGGTATCAATAATGATGGCATCGTAGTTGTCCATACCGACCAAAGCTTTGCGCAGTAAATGCTCCTTGCCGATCTTGACAAGCTGTGCATCCGCACCGGCCAGCAATGGGTCGCACGGAACAATATCGCCAATGTAAGTGTGTTGGATGGCATCGCGGATGGGTACACCGTCTGTCAGAACATCATAGAGGGTGGCTTCGCCATTGATTTTGGCCTGATATGTTTTGGATGCATTACATTGAGGATCGGTATCAATCAATAATACACGTTGTCCATTTGCTTGCAGAGCTTCGGCCAGTGCGGTAGCAGTTGTTGTTTTGGCAACCCCGCCTTTTTGATTTGCCAGTGCGATTGTTTTCATGTTCTTCCAACTCCTTATTCATTTCTGATAATATAAAAACCGGAAGTCACTTCCGGTTTTTGGCAAATTTGTATGAGCGCTTTGCGTTGATTTAAAATCGCAAGTACAGTATAATAAAGCCTTGTTGCGGGATTATCACTTTGCTTCACACGCAAGAGGTCAGCGGTTCGAGTCCGTTTACGCCCACCACCTAAAAACATTGCCTTTGCGGCAGCGCATTGCAATTGCGCCATCGCAGAGGCAATGTTTTTTATTGCTTTTTAATTATCGCTTACTTTACCCATGCAATCCTTTTCCATAAATAAAATCACAACCACAACCTTAAATGTTGGGGAGACAAAATACCTGACAACCACGATCTGCCCAACCAATGCCACGGAAAAAATCATTGTCTGGCACAGCAGCAACCCGGACGTCGCTTCTGTGGATTACTGTACCGGACGTGTTCGGGCCAAAAAGCCCGGTAAAACTGTGATCCGGGCCATCTCTGCAGATGGGCGTATCTCGGATGAAATGCCCCTGACGGTCATCTTCGATTCCGTAACCATCAAAAAGGATGGAGCTTACAATAAGGTGGTATTTCATTCAGACGGGAAGACGTGGTATTGCATAAACAACGACATAGTTTTTGATGATTCCCTTCGCAATGCTTTAATTGGCAGATGCTGTTATTAACTAATTTTTTGGTAATTCCCATAGCATCTCGGACTGATGCCGAGAGTTTTCCAATAGCAAGTTTTCCTTTAGTCATTAATTGGACAGCGTACTCGCCAAGTTTCGTCGCAATTTTAGCAACATACGGGCCAATGAAATATCCAATTGCACCTGCCGCTGCACCTACAAGGACGGAGACTCCTCCTACAAACAACATTCTTGGAATACCTCGCAGTTTTAAAATATCTGCTAACCAATTTCCAAGAAATACGCCACCAACAATACCGATAACAACGCCTATCGCGGCACCAACAACATTCGCGGCAATGTATCCATTTGGGTCACTATTTATAACTGGATTATCCACGCAATAAGCGAACAGGTTGTTAGACAGCACATTATCCTGTGACAATCCCAGCATAGCCGGATCATCTGCATTGATAAAGCGGCAGGTTTCGGGGTCGTAGTAGCGGGATTGGAGATAGTAGAACCCAGTTTCAGCGTCATAATAGTAGCCGCGATAACGGATGGGGTTGATATTGCCGATGAAGGTGGACGAGGTCTGCACCGTGCCCGCGTTATTGGTTACCGCCAGTACTTTTCCCCATGCGTCATACTCATACTTTGCCACGACGCTGCCTGATGCGTTCACCAGCCGGATCACGTCGCCCTGCCCGTTATATACATAGTAGTATGGTGTGCTGTTGTAAAGGAAGCCGTACCGGTCGCCGTTTTCGTCGAACAGATAGGTGATCAGGTTGCTCCCCTTTTTCTCAGCCACCATGACATTGCCATTTAGATAGTATTCCGTGGTCACCCCGCCCACCGTCTTTTTGGTACGGACGCTATTGCCGTCGTACTGATACGTTGTTGATACGCCGTCCTTGGACAGGGTGGCGAGTTCCCGGCTGTTTTTCCAGGTGAACTTCATACCGTCGCGGTAGTTCAGTGGGTTTCCAATGGTATCGTAGGTAATGCTCTGTCCATTATACGATGTCAGTAGATCTTTCCATACCGTGTTGCCATAGGTCAACGATATGGTTTCTACAACTGAAGATGCCGTCATGACCGTTTTGCTGGTCAGGTTTCCTCCGTTATCATAGCCGTAATAGGTCGTATAACCCGTGCGAGCATTCCATTCCGATGTAAGGGAATTATCGTACCCATACCCAAAATGCTGCACATCGTCATCGCCCAGGCGAATGTTGGTGATATTACCGTTTTTGTCGTATCCGTAGGTATACACATCCGATCCTGCGGTGAACCCGGCCAACATATTAGTGGTGCTGTTGGTATCAGCTCCCGCCAGATAGCTGTACGATACGTTGTAGGGCGTGGTAGTGTTCAGTTTGCGGTTGGTGAGACGGTCAAACGCATCATAGGTATAGGTGAGCTTTTCTGTTCCGTTATAGGTAACACCATACACGGTATCGGGATTTTCGGCAGAGCTATTGCTCGCCCCATACCGGAAGCCGGTATCGGCCTTTTTCACCCCGCCAATAAACAGAGTGTTGCCCAGCACTCGTCCTTTGTTGTCGTACCGCAGGGTCATCCCGATACGGCTGGCTCCGCCATCGGTTCCCGCACCAGTAGTGGTCAGGAACGACAGCAGGTCTCCTTTTTTATTATAGGTGTAACGGGTGCGGGTATTGTTTACCGCATCTTTGACCAAAGCCAATTGTCCGTTGCCGTTATAGGCAAAGGAAAACCCTCTTGATGTATTGCCATTATACCATTTGCCGGTGGTCCTGCCAAGCGAATCGTACCCATAATGAACGGTAGCGCCGTTGCCGTAGGCTTGCTGTGTCAACAAATTTTGCGCGTTATAGCTGTTGGTTACCAACGATTGCCAACTGCTGCCGTTGCCCACCTTAACGCCAGTTTGCCGTCCCGCCGCATCGTATTGGTATTGGTAGGTCACCTTGTTTGCATTGTGCTTGATGGTGCTCAGACGACCTTTATCATAGGTATAGCCCACATATTTGGAGCCCAACTTTACCTGGGTGAGTTCGCCGGTAGAACTATTATAGGTATAGGTCGTAGTGTTGCCGTTAGCGTCCTTTCGGGTGGCGGTCTGCCCGCTGGCGGTATAGGTAACCGCTTCGGTTCTTCCACGTTCATTGTTGAATTTGACTTGACAATTCAAGATACAATGAAACCGGGTGTGTTACAGAGATAATTCTTCTGTAGTGCGCCCGCGTTTTATCGTACTCCGGCATTGGTGGGGCGCTTGTGGCTAATGGAGCGGCAAAGGAAAACAGGAGAGAAGTCTTCTGCTGCGGATGGCCCATCTCTATCCAAGTAAAAAAGCCCCGAACGCACAGCGTTCGGGGCTTTTATGGAGGCGCCACCCAGATTTGAACTGGGGAATCAGGGTTTTGCAGACCCATGCCTTACCACTTGGCTATGGCGCCATAGGAAGGCAAAAGACGTCAAGGCCATTGACGTCTTTTGCGATGGAGCGGCTTACGAGGCTCGAACTCGCTACCTCCACCTTGGCAAGGTGGCGCTCTACCAGATGAGCTAAAGCCGCAAGTCTGGTGCCTCCGGACGGAATCGAACCATCGACACGGGGATTTTCAGTCCCCTGCTCTACCGACTGAGCTACAGAGGCATAACCGGCAACTCCGCCTTCGACAGCGGAACGACGATTATTATAGCATGGGCCCCTGTGCTTGTCAAGACAAAAATGGAAAAAGGGGACAAATTTTTGTTACCGTCCCCGCAGGCGTTCCTGCAACTGCTGTATCTGGCTGCGGCGTTTTTTGGTTTGTTCCACATCCGCAGTGTATGCGCCCTTTTGTCCATGTATGACATCTCCCCGGTGAAGGGGGGAGGGAAGATCTTTTAGCGGGATGATGTGCAGTTTTTCCTTTTCATCCTGGAGCACGGCCACCTCTTCTTCAATACGGTCCACTACATATGTCATGCCGCTGCCTCCTCTGGCTTTTCCACCGCCACGGTCAGTTCGGTGCCGTCGGTGGTCATAACGATATGGCCGTAAACATCCGTGCGCCAAACATGGACTCCCTGCTGCTGCAACACATCCAGCGTTTCAGGGTGGGGATGGCCGTACCGGTTTCCGGCCCCGCAGGAGATGACGGCGTGGCTGGGGGAGACCGCCTTCAAAAAATCGGTGCCGGTGGAGGAATGGCTGCCATGATGCCCCACCTTGAGGACGTCGGCACTCAAATCGGCGCCGCTTTCCATCAGATCGGTTTCGGCCTTTGTCTCAGCGTCCCCCATCATCAGAAAACGACGGTTGCCAAACGTGATGCGGCATACCACCGACATATTGTTGGATTCGCTGTAGGTGCGGGTAGGTCCGAGAATGTCCACCACCCCCTCCCCCAGGGCATATTGTTGCCCGGGCTTTGCCTCGGTGACCGGGATATCCTGCTGCAAAAGGGTGGACAGCAACCGTTCATAGGTGTAGCTGGTGGGGGTATCCTCCCCATCCATATAGGTCATCAGGACATGATCCACCGGGAAGGCCTCCAGCACATCGGGAAGTCCCCCGATGTGGTCGGTGTCCGGATGGGTGGCCACCACATAATCCAGGCGTTCCACCCCCTGGCTGCGAAGGTAATCCACCACCGCAGGACCGTCGGCCGGTTCCCCGCCGTCGATCAACCAGTGGCAATCGCCTGTCTGCAGCAGGGCGGCGTCGGCATTTCCCACATCGATAAAATGAATCTGAAATTCCCCATCCGGAATGGACCGGGTGCGGTTCAGGCCGCTCCATTCGGCCAGCCTTTCCCACGTGACGGCCGGAACAAGCGGCTGGGGAAGCAGGCTGTTGAGCGTAATAGCGGCGGCCGCTACCACCAGTGCGGTTATCAGGACAGCCAGACGGGTATACCGCCTGCGGCGGGCGGAAGATCGGCTCATAGGAAATCCCTCCCGCCTTAAAACTTGCGCTTGCTTTCCATCACCCGGCCGAGGATGCGCACGCGCTGCATATCCTTACCGGTAAAACGGCGGACCGGATAGTAGGGATTGACACTGTGAAGCTCCACGCCGTCCGTCACATACTGGATGCGTTTGACGGTCCCTTCCTCATCATCGATGATCGCCACAGCGTAGTCGCCGTTGTCCACGGCGGGCTGCTTGCGGATCAGGACCAGATCCCCTTCGCTGATCAAAGGGGTCATGCTGTCGCCGGTCACCCGCAGCCAGCAATAATCCTCCCCCGGCTGTATCGCCTTGACCGAAGCGGCTTCATATCCGACAATCTCTTCAAATACAGCCCCGCCGTACCCGCCTCGCACCGCGCCCAGGATGGGCAGGCGGATAGAGGCCTCCGCTTCCGAAGCCGGGATCCATTCCCCGGCGGGGTTGTCCTCATGGCCGGTCAGCCAGGCGACGGATACCCCGTAATGCTGGGCCAAAAGGTTCAGGGTGGCCCGGCTGATATGGGGCGTGTCGCCCCGTTCCCACCGCATCACGGTGGATTTGTTGACTCCCAGCACACGGGCCACCTGTTCGAGCGTTTCTTTGCGGCGTGCCCGGCATTCCCGCAGCCGGTGGGCGGTGAGGGAAGGGGATGGCTGCTGCATACCAAAACCTCCTTGTGCCGGCTTCTCCGGCGCAAACGTGCATTTTTATATTTTCAGTATAAAGGTATTTCGCAACACCGTCAAGAAAGAATTTGATTTTTGTTGCGTTTTGCATTAGAAATTGGCTTGCGTGGCGGGAGAAAGGGTTAGAACCAGCCGAAACGGCTGTCGGCGAAGCCCTTTGCCGGCAGCGGGCAGCGAAAGGAGATCACCCACCGGCGGCCGGCCTGAAAATTTCGGTGGAATTTTTGAAATGGCCCCTACCGTTTCGACGGTTTTCTGGCGAAGGGGCGCATATACTATAGATTACATAGGAGCAAGGAACTATATTTGTAAACAATATACGAATAAACTATTTGTAATTTGATTATATTATTGAAATTACAATAAAATTACTTGAAAATCACTTGCTTTTTACAGGGAGGATGTTACAATAGAGATGAAAAACCAAAAGGGAGCTGAGCCGGACATGACCAAGAAACGCAAACAGCCGCCTTACCGGCCCTTGTATGAAGATATCCACGCTTTCCGGCAAATGGGTTGTCATCTTTTGGATGATGGCACATATATATTTCGAGTGTGGGCGCCCAATGCATCGGCCGTATCGGTGGTGGGGAATTTCAACGGCTGGCAGGAGGACGCCGCACCCCTAACCCGCCGGGAAGACGGCGTGTGGGAAGGACAGGCCGCCGGCGCGCAGGAATACGATGCGTACAAATTCTGCATATGGTCCGGGGATGGGCAAAAGGTGCTCAAGTCCGACCCATACGCGTACCATTATGAGACGCGGCCTGCCAACGCCTCCAAAATCTATCACTTGGACGGATACGAATGGCAGGATACAGCCTGGCAGCAGAAAAAGCAGGAGCTGCCGGTGCTGGACCAGCCGGTCAACATCTATGAGGTGCATCTCGGTTCCTGGCGGCGGTATCCGGACGGGCAGACCTTTGATTATGACAAGCTGTCTGAGGAGCTGGTGGCTTATGCGGTGGAGATGGGCTATACCCATCTTGAGCTGATGCCGGTAATGGAATATCCCTACGACGGTTCCTGGGGATACCAGGTGACCGGCTATTTTGCGCCCACCTCCCGTTACGGCACCCCCCACCAGTTCATGCGGTTTGTGGACCGGTGCCACCAGGCGGGGCTGGGGGTGATCCTCGACTGGGTCCCGGCACATTTCCCAAAGGACGAGCACGGCCTGTACCGGTTTGACGGTTCCCCCTGCTACGAGTACGCCGACCCCCGCAAGGGAGAGCATTACGAGTGGGGGACCTGTGTGTTTGACTACGGCCGCACCGAGGTACAGAATTTTCTGATTTCCAATGCGCTTTTCTGGCTGGAAGAGTACCATGTGGACGGCATCCGGGTGGATGCCGTGGCCTCCATGCTGTATCTGGACTATAACCGCCGGGAGGGCGAATGGGTGCCCAACCGCAACGGGGGCAAGGAAAATCTGGAGGCGGTGGCGTTTTTGCAGCGGCTCAACGAGACGGTGTTCGCCGAGCACCCGCAGGCGATGATGATCGCCGAGGAGTCCACCGCCTGGCCGCTGGTATCCCGCCCCACGGCGGACGGCGGGCTCGGGTTCAATTTCAAGTGGAACATGGGCTGGATGAACGATATGCTGCGCTACATGTCGCTGGACCCCTTCTTCCGCAAGGACAACCACGACAGCCTGACCTTTTCCTTCTTTTACGCCTTTTCGGAAAACTTTATCCTTCCCATCTCCCACGATGAGGTGGTGCACGGCAAAGGCTCCCTGATTGGGAAAATGCCGGGCAGCTATGAGGACAAGTTTGCCAACGTGCGGGCCTTTTTAGGCTACATGATGGCCCATCCCGGCAAAAAAATGCTCTTTATGGGCAGCGAATTCGGACAGTTCAAGGAATGGGCGTTTGAGGAGGAGCTGGACTGGCTGCTGCTGGATTATGAATCCCACCGCCGGCTGCAGCATTTTGTGGCCGCCATCAACCGGTTTTACCGCCAAACGCCGCCCCTGTGGGAAAACGATTTTTCCTGGGAGGGCTTTTCCTGGATCGCCCACGACGATTACCAGCAGAGTGTGATCGCCTTCAGGCGGATGGACCGCAAGGGCAACGAACGGGTGGTGGTGTGCAACTTCACCCCCGTGCAGCGGGAGGAATACCGCATCGGGGTTCCCCGGCGGGGACGGTACCAGGAGGTGTTCACCACCGACGCGGCCGAATTCGGCGGCAGCGGTGTTTCAAACGGAACGCTGCGCAGTGAAAACATCCCCATGCACGGGCAGGAGCAGTCCATCGCCCTGACACTGCCCCCCCTTTCGGTGGTGTATTTTCAGTACAAGAAAGCCCCCGGCCGTCCGGCGGGCAAAAGCAAAAAAGAAAAGAGGTAGGAGTATGTATCGCAAGCAGGAATGTGTCGCAATGCTGCTGGCTGGAGGACAAGGCAGCCGCCTGTATGCGCTGACCCGGAATATCGCCAAACCGGCGGTTCCCTACGGCGGAAAATACCGGATCATTGATTTTCCCTTGTCCAACTGTGTCAATTCGGGAATCGAAACCGTAGGGGTTCTGACCCAGTACCAGCCGCTGGAACTCAACGATTATATCGGGGCGGGCGAGCCGTGGGACCTCGACCGCCTGAATGCCGGCGTGCATGTGCTGCCCCCCTATCAGCAAAACGAAGGGGCGGACTGGTACAAAGGCACCGCCAATGCGGTTTATCAGAATATGGCGTTTATCGAACGCTACCAGCCGGAATACGTGCTGGTGCTGTCGGGGGATCACATCTATAAAATGGATTATTCCCGCATGCTCGCCGAACATAAGCGCAACCGGGCCGACTGCACCATCGGGGTGCTGGAAGTGGAGCTGTCCGAGGCAAGCCGCTTCGGCATCCTCAACACCCATGAAGACGGCTCGATTTATGAATTCGAGGAAAAACCGGCCCATCCCAAAAGCAACCTTGCCTCCATGGGCATTTATGTGTTCACCTGGGAAAAGCTCAGGCAATACCTGATACAGGACGAAAACGACCCCCATTCCCAAAACGATTTCGGGAAAAACGTCATCCCGGCCATGCTGCAGGCGGGGGAGCGGATGTTTGCCTACCGGTTTGAGGGGTACTGGAAGGACGTGGGCACCATCGACAGCCTGTGGGAAGCCAACATGGACATGCTGGATCCGCAGACCTCGCTGGACCTGTCGGATGCATCCTGGCGAATTTATTCCCGCAACGAAGGGCATCCCCCGCATTATGTGGGGCCAAAGGCCAAAGTGGAAAACAGTCTGGTGTCCGAAGGGGGCAACATCTTCGGCACGGTGGATTTTTCGGTCCTGTTTTCCGGCGTAACGGTGGAGGAAGGCGCCGAGGTGCGGGATTCCATCCTGATGCCGGGCGCGCAGGTGAAAGCCGGTGCGCGGGTGCAGTACGCCATTGTGGCGGAGGATGCGGTCATCGGAGAGGGAGCCGTGGTCGGCGCCCGGCCGGAGGAGCACAGCGCCGACTGGGGCATTGCCGTGATCGCATCGGGTGTGACCGTTGCCCCCGGCGGGGTGGTCCCGCCCCGCGCCATGGTGGAGCAGGATGTGGAAGGAGGCGTGGCAGATGCGCAATAACAATGTGATGGCCCTGATTTTTTCCAATATGCATGACGAGGCCCTGCGGGATATGACCGCCATGCGGGCGATGGGCTCCGTTCCCATCGGCGGGCGGTACCGTCTGATCGATTTCACCCTGTCGGGGCTGGTGAACGCGGGTATTGCCCGGGTGGGCATCGTAACCAAAAGCCATTATCAATCCCTGATGGACCATATCGGTTCGGGCAAGGCATGGGATCTGTCCCGCAAGCACGAAGGGCTCAGTTTCCTGCCCCCCTTTGACTCCCGGGAGGACCTGTACAGCGGCCGGATCGCGGCCCTGGCCGGAATCATGACCTACCTGCAGCGGGCGCGGGAGGAATACGTGATTTTGACCGACTGCCATGTGGTGGCCAATCTGGATTATGACCGGCTCATCGAGGAGCACATCGAGTCCGGCGCTGACATCACCATTGGGTACAAGCGCGGTCCCCTGCCGGAGCTGCGGGAAAACCTGGTGCTCACCGTCAACGAGACCGGCCGGGTCACCGACATCCAGCTCAACGAGACCGGCCTTGTGGACTGCGCCTATGGCCTGGGCATCTATATCCTGCGGCGGGATCTGCTCGAACGGATGGTGTCGGAGGCGATCAGCCGCAGCCATATGCACTTTGAACGGGATATTTTGCAGCGGTATCATGGGGATATGCCCATGCATGGGGCGCTCATCACCGAGCACACCGATGTCATCTGTTCTCTGAGCAGCTATTTTGCCACCAGCATGTCCTTCCTGGAGCCGAAGGTGCGCCAGGCGCTTTTCCCCGCCGGCCGTCCGGTCTACACCAAGGTGCGGGACTGCGCACCGGCCACCTACGGGCTGCATTCGGATGTCACCAATTCCCTGGTGGCGGATGGCGCGCACATCGAAGGAACGGTGCGCAATTCCATCATTTTCCGGGATGTACATATCGAACGGGACGCGGTGGTGGAAAACAGCGTGGTGATGCAGGGCTCGGTCATCCGCAGGGGATCGGCCGTGCATTCGGTGATCCTGGACAAAAACGTCACCATCCAGAGCGGCCGCACCATGCAGGGAGCGGGAAGCTATCCGCTGTTTATCAGCAAAGGGGCTGTGGTCTGACCGGACACGACCAAACGCTCCTACCGCCGCTGTGCGGCAGCGCTTCTTACCCTTGCTGCCGGCCGCGTCAAAGGAATGCACAGGACGATTAAAGGAGGTATCTTTTGTGAAAGTATTGTATGCAACCAGCGAAGCGCTGCCGTTTGCCGCATCGGGCGGGCTGGCCGATGTGGCGGGAAGCCTGCCCCAGGCCCTGCGCCGCCGCCTGATCGGATGCCGGGTGGTGCTGCCGCTGTACGAATCGGTGCCGCAGGAGCTGCGGGACCAGATGACCTTCCTCACCAGCCTGTCGGTACCGGTCGCCTGGCGGCGGCAGTACTGTGGGGTGTTTGAGGCGCGGAGGGGCGGCGTCATCTATTATCTGCTGGATAATCAGTATTATTTTAAGCGGGCGGGGCTGTACGGGCATTACGACGATGCCGAGCGGTTTGCCTTTTTTGCCCGCGCTGTTTTAGAGATGCTGCCCGCCATCGGCTTTTGGCCGGATATCCTGCATGCCAACGATTGGCAGGCCGCGCTGGTGCCGGTCTACCATCACCTGTTTTACGCGAACCGGGAAGAGTACAGCTCCATGAAGACCCTGTTCACCATCCACAACATCCAGTACCAGGGCCGGTACGGCATGGATATTCTGGAGGATGTGTTCGGCATCCCCATGAGTGAGAAGAACCTGGTGGAACAGGACGGGGACGTCAACCTGATGAAGGGGGCCATCGAAGCCGCCAACCGGGTCACCACCGTCAGCCCCACCTACGCGCAGGAGATCATGGACCCGTGGTATTCCTACGGGTTGGACGGAATCTTGCAGGCGCGGCGGTGGAAGGTGAGCGGCATCCTCAATGGGATCGACACCGACAGCTATAATCCCGAAACCGACCCGGATATCCCCTTCCACTATTCGGCGGATGATTTTTCCGGCAAGGCGGACAATAAGTGTGCTCTGCAGGAACGGCTGGCCCTGCCCCAGAGGACAGATGTCCCCCTGATAGGCATGGTGACCCGGCTGGTATCTCACAAAGGGCTGGACCTGGTGAAGTATATTTTGGACGAATTGCTGCAAAGCGACGTGCAAATGGTGGTGCTGGGCTCCGGCGACTGGCAGTATGAGAGCTTTTTCCGGGAAATGCAGGAGCGCTACCGGGACAAATTCTGCTACTGTACCGGTTTTGTCCCCGAACTGGCCCGCAAAATCTACGCCGCGTCGGATATCTTCCTTATGCCGTCCAAAACCGAACCCTGCGGGCTGGCGCAGATGGTTGCCTGCCGTTACGGCGCGCTGCCGGTGGTGCGGGAGACCGGCGGCCTGAAGGACAGCATCCACGATTGCGGGGATGGGACCGGAAACGGATTTACCTTCCAGTCCTACAACGCCAACGATATGCTTTACGCCATCCATCGGGCGCTGGGCGCTTACGCGAACAAACACGATTGGCCCATCCTGGTGGAACGGGCCATGCGGTGCGATTTTGGCTGGGGACGCTCGGCCAACGAATACATCCGTTTGTATAAGGACATGCTGCGCGGGGAATGACGGCTGCCCCGCCCGGCCCAAAAATGCGGAAAAAGGGAAGGAACCGGTGGAAAAGAAGGTTCCTCCGCTTTCCCGGCGGGCCTGCCGCGTTTCCATCAAGCGTTTCTGTTATGATAATTTATACACAAACTCCGGCGCAAAGACAATGTGCTGGTGCCGGACTTGTCATTCATTGGTAGCTGTTTTGATTCGTAAACAATCACTTTTTATGAAAATCCGGCTTGCACAATACGTGCAGGCCGGATTTTGGTATGTACGTCAGCAGAAAAACAGTCCCCCGCCCCACTGCCTGAGCAACAAATCCGCAAGGCCAGAATGGGCTGTGAATAGGGATCGGGATGAGGAAAATACGCCGCCGGCTCAAATGGACCGTATCCTAAGTGGACGAGTTATCCCAAACAAGAGAGCGACCCTGAGTGGGAGAGTTATCCCATCAGCCATCCGGCCGCGTTGAGCATCAGCCCCATCCCTAAGGTGACGGTGTTGGCACAGACGGTGTACAGCAGCACCCGCTGCTTGGAAAGGGAGGGGAACAGCCGCAGGTAAAGCAGGCCCTCCCCGATGTAAATGATGGGTTCCATCACACCTACGGCCAGCCCATAGGGCCATCCGCTCCACAGGATGACGGCCCCCAGCGCAAGCTGTGTGGCGAGGTTTATCAGGGCGATTTTTCCGATCCCCCGCAGCCCAAAGGGCAGGGCCAGCAGGCATTCGATACCGATGGACAGCAGCATGCGCACCAGCATCGCGGCTAGCAGGGACAGGGTAAGCGGGCGGACGGCGGAGGCGCTTCCCTGGTAGTGCTCTTCAAAATGGATTTCCGCCTGCCCGGCGGTGTAGACGATCTCGCGCGCAAACTGGTTTTCCTGCGGCGGAAGGGTGGAGACGGCTTCGGATACCTGCAGCACACAGCCGCTTTCGTCGAGCAGGGCGACCTTTATGGAGGGGGCGATCCGGTCGATGGACTGGCTGCTTTGCTCCAGGGTAAACAGGGCGGAGGAGATTTCGGAGTCCGCCCCTACACCGGCATAGTGAAACGACAGGCTGCGGTATCCGTCCTGTGCGTAGGAGACGATGGGGGAATCCTCGTTTAGATGGCCGTGTATTTCGTTTTTTTCGTTGTAGGGGGTGTAGGCCCCGTCCTGCTCGGAGAGCGGGATGAGGATATCTACGTACACAGCCTGCGGGGGAGGATCGTCCACGCTGCAGTAAAAATAAGCGGGGGGAGCGGGGGCGTTGGCAGACACGGTCAGGGCCAGGACGGGAAGCAAAAGCAGGCACCATCCCACCCAACGGCGGATACGGGAAATCATGCACATCCCTCCTATCGGTCGCCGCACACGGAACCGTTATTTTGTCAAGACCAGTATAACACGGGAGTGGGCGGTTGCCAAGAGGGAGTGCGCCGGTGGGAGAAAGGGACTAATTTACAAAACTATCACATAACCGACAAAAGCTTCCCTTGCTTTTTGGTAATACAGCGGCTATAATGAGAACACGTATGGATACAAGGGGGACGCGATATGGCGAGATGGGCTCGCAAGCCGCTGTCGGATGCGGAGCTTTACCGGAAGGTATTGATGGTTTTTTCGGTGGTACAGCTGGTGACAGGACTGGCGCTGTATATTTTGACCGCAACCGCACGGGTGGTGATATACGGATTGTTTGTGGCGGGTATCATCTGCGCGGTGCTGTCCTACCGGTTTTGGAACAGTCGTGCGGTGCGGGTGGTGTGCCGCTGTTTCATTTATCTGCTTTTGGTGGGGTTCCCACTGGCTGCAGCGGTGGCGCTGTTCCAGACCGGAGGGGATGCGCTGGAGCAGGCATGGGCCCTGTTCTGGGTGAATTCCCTGGCCATGGTGCACACCATCCAGCTTTTCCTGACCCCTTCCATGGTGTTTGCTGCACTGCATGGCAGACGGATGGATGCCAACTTTTTGCGGGTCATGACGGTGATCAACGAGATACTGGCCGCCGTGCTCTACCTGATCCCCGGCGTGTATGAGCGGATCGAGGTGGGAGTGGACAACTGGTATTTCCGGGTTTTCTGCTTTGTGTGCGTGAGCGCCACCATGGTGGCCTCCTTCCTGATCCCGCCGGCGATACAGTTTAAAAAGCCGTTCGTAAAACCGCGGCGGGAAAAGACGGAGCCTTCTCCTGAACACAAGGCGGCGTTTGAACCGGCGGCTGAGCCGGAGCAGGCGCCCGAACCGGAGGCGGCGAATCCGGCTGGGACAAAGAAGAGCTGAAAATCCCAGGCCGGTTAAAAAGCGGATAAGCTTTTTGGGGCTATGCAAAATCCTGGCAGGGATGGTGCGAAAGGGGTTCCCCTTTTGCGTAGGATAAAACCCGCCGGGCGGGTTTGCCGGGAACTGGAAAGATGGGAAAGGCGGGGCAGTCCCAAAATGTATGGACTTGCATTTTGAGACCGCCCCGCTGTTCTGCCGGAAGCCTCTTTTGCTCGAACAGCCGGACCCCCCTATGCGTTTCGGACGCTGCAAAAAAGGGGAAAAGGCGGGAGAAACCAAAAAGCAACAATCGGTTTGGGGATAGGTGTTTTCCCAAACCGGCTTTTGGATATACGCCCCTAAACGGGTCTTGACGAGAATCAAAACCACCAGTTGAACTGGTGGTTTGCACAAGCCCTAAAAGGGCATATTA
>ENA-UALL01000232-UALL01000232.1-human-gut-metagenome-genome-assembly--contig:-NODE-232-length-31587-cov-6.325669_pt1 | contig 31587 bp, 26 predicted proteins | sample MGYA00243699_ERZ654466 | MGnify/ENA primary metagenome ERZ654466 (study PRJEB26926, sample SAMN06164635) | human gut metagenome | biome: ENVO:00009003; feature: ENVO:2100002; material: ENVO:00002003...
TTGGATAACACCTGCTCCACCACAAACAGCAGCCATTTTTCATCCGTTAACACCGCTGTATGAAGCGGCTGGTAGATCAGCCGGATTTTCCGGCGGATAAAAAGGGAGGAAAATTTGCGCACCGCCTGCCGGACGATTTCGTCCAAGTCGTATTCCCGGATGACATAATCGGTGGTGCTGCTGTCCAGCCGCAAAAACATCAGCACCATTTCCACATACTGCTCGATACGCAGCAGGTCCTGTGCCAGTTCGCGGGAAAAATCGGTATCCTCATTCTGCAGCGCCAGCCGCATGGAGGCGATGGGCGTTTTGATCTGGTGTGCCCATATGGTGTAATAATCCACCATCTCCGCATACCGGCCCTGCATCTCGTTTTCCATCTGCCGCTGTCCCTGTATCAGCAGCTGCACAAGCTGCTGGTAGTCCTTGTCATCCTGTGAATACGCGGCCGGAAAATCTTCCATCAGGGAAGCGGGCAGCGATAGCAGGGCCTGCAGTTGCCGGTGCTTTTTGCAGGCCCTCCGGCCGTCCAGGACCAAAATCAAAATTCCAAGCAGCATGCAGACAAGCGCCGGGTACAGCACCGCCTCCACCGGCAGACGGTAAAGCGCAAACACCACGGCAAAGACCAGGCAAAACAGAAAAAACAACCCGATCCCCAAGCGGTGGCCTTTCAGATAAAGAATGGCAAATTTCATGTCCGGTTCCCCTTCTTGAGTCAACCCACCAGATAGCCCACCCCGAATTTGGTGGTGATAAAATCACAAAGTCCGGCCGCGTCCAGCTTTTTGCGCAACCGGTTGATATTCACAGTCAGGGTGTTGTCATCGATAAAGCTGTCGGTCTCCCACAGGCTTTCCATCAGCATCTCCCGGCTGACCACCTTGCCCTTGTTCTTCATCAGCGTCAGTAAAATGCGGTATTCGTTCTTGGTAAGGGAGATGCGTTGCTGCCGGTAGGTCAGGGTACCGTCTCCCGTGTTCAGCAGGGCGCCCCGGTGCTCCAGCACCGGAAGCGAAGCCGCAAAATCATAGGTGCGCCGCAGCATGGCCTGGATCTTGGCCATTAAAACGCTTTGGTCAAAGGGCTTGGCAATGAAGTCATCCGCCCCCAGGTTCATGGCCATAACCATGTTCATGTTATCCGCCGCGGAGGAGATAAACAGGATGGGCACCTTCGACACCCGGCGGATTTCACCGCACCAGTGATAACCGTTGTAAAAGGGCAGAGAAATATCCAACAGCACCAAATGTGGATCGTACGCCGAAAATTCCGCCATCACATTTCTAAAGTCGGTCACACATTTCGCGTCCAGCTCCCACATGGCGGCCTGCCGTACCACCGCCCGGGCAATCCCTTCGTCGTCTTCCACAATCAAAATGCGATACATAGCCGGTTTTCCAATCCTTCCATGGATGTTTGCCGTCACAGTCCCGGGAATGGCCAGCAGCGCTCCGGCCTGTGAACCGGAACCGAAAACCGGCCATTACACCTTTTTCTCTGGCAAACCCATTATAATATGAACCCCTGCCCGGCGCAAGGCGGTTTGTGTATTTTACTCCGGCTATGCAAACCGGCTGTATACGGTCCGCCCGTATACAGCCGGTTTTTGGGTATATACTATTGTTAAAGGAGGTGACGCCCATGGACGGATCGCAGCTGCCCGTTGGGTTCATCATGGCGCTGGCCCAAAATCCCCGCGCCACCGCCTATTTCGGGAGCCTGTCCGAAGAGGAACAGCAAAAGGTCATCCAAAAAGCGGCCCAAGCCCCATCCCGTCAGGAGATGCGCCGGTATGTGCAGGGACTGGGACGAACACAGACAGACTAAACCTCATTGCTTGACCCGGTGCATATCGAGCTGGGCCATCACCAGGCCATAATAGATGCCTTTTTTGCGCATAAGCTCATTGTGGGTCCCTATCTCCGCCACCCTGTGCCGGTCGATCACCAGAATCCGGTCGGCATGGCGCAGGGTGGACAGCCGGTGGGCAATGGCAAAGGTAGTGCGGTCCTTGGTGAGGCGCTCCAGCGCCTGTTGGATCTGGTATTCCGTTTCGGTATCCAGACTGCTGGTCGCTTCGTCCAGGATCAGCAGCCGCGGGTCATGCAGGATGGCCCGCGCAATGGCGATACGCTGGCGCTCGCCCCCCGACAGGGTGTAGCCATGTTCCCCTACATAGGTATCGTAGCCGTCCGGGAACTTGGTGATAAATTCATGTGCATTGGCCATTTTGGCCGCCCGCACCACGTCCTCATAGGTTGCGTCCGGTTTGGCGTAGCGGATGTTGTCGTACACACTGCCGGAAAACAGGAAGGTTTCCTGCAGCACCACACCGATCTGATGGTGCAGACTCTCCTGCGAAATGTCCCTCAGGTCCACTCCGTCCAGCAAAATCTGCCCGTCATCCACATCGTACAGCCGCATCAGCAGATTGATAACCGTGGACTTTCCCGCTCCGGAGGAGCCCACCAGTCCGATCATTTCACCCGGATGAACGGTAAAGCTGATATCCTCCAGCACCGGCTGGTAGGAATGGTAGCCAAATGTCACATGGGAAAACTCCACCGTCCCCTTGATGGCATGCGGCTTGGCCTGCGGGCGCTGGGTCAGGTCGGATTCCTCGTCCAGAATGTCGTAGATCCGTTCCAGCGAGGTGGTCAGGCGCATGAGCATACGGGGCAGCCGGGTAATAAATCCCAACGGGCCGTACAGCATACCGGCATAAGAGATAAACTGCATCAACTGTCCGGGAGTCATGCTGCCATACATCACATCCAGGCCGCCAAAGTAAATCACAAAGAACGATCCCACCGTCAGCAGGAAGGTGACAAACGGGTAAAGCGTGGCCCAGAACAGCTCGTTGCGCCGCTGCATGGCGGTCAGCCGTTCGGTATACTGCCGAAAACGCTTGATCTCCCGTTCCTCCTGCCCAAAAGATTTCACCACCCGGATACCCGACAGCACATCCTGCAACCGGCCGTTGACTTTATCGTTAAACCGCCATTGCTGGCGCCACAGGCGCATTTCGTACCGGTGGAATGCCCGCACCAAAAATCCGGCGACCGGCAGCAAAACCAGCGTGAGCAGCGCCAGCTTCCAATCCATGGCCAGCATGGCGGCCATGGCGCCGATCATGGTAAAGATCTGGGTAAACATACCGGCAAAGACCTCTTCCATGAACTGGCGAATGGTAGAGGAATCCTCTACCACCCGGTTCATCAGCTCGCCGGTCTGTCTCCCGTCGATGAAGGACAGAGACAGAGAATTGATTTTGGCAAACACCCGCATGCGCATATCCCGGCTGATGCGGGTGCCCAGCTTATTGCTCCACAGGGTGCGGGTGATGGACAGGGTGATGGATATCACCAGCATAGCCAACATCAGGCCAAAGAAGGTTAAAATCTGGACCGCGCTGCCTTCGGCCGGCACCAGCACATCGTCCACAAAAAAGCGCTGCACATACTGCTGCCCGATCGTGATGGCGGATATCACCACCATAAACAGGGTAATCAGCAGCAGCGGGAGCGCATAGGGACGGCACAAGTCCCAGAAGCGGTGGAAGGTACGCCCCCGCCCATTGCAGCGGGGACAAACATTGGTGCCGGGCAGCACCCGGCCGCATTGGGGACAATACCGCTCTTTTTCCGGCGATGTCACTTCCCTGTCCTGCCCCCGGCAAAACAAGGTAGCTCCCCGCGCCAGATAGGACTGGCGCACCATATGCCGCATGTCAAAACGGCACAGGAGCTGTTCCTCCCCGGCTTTTTTGGCAATCAGCAGACCGCTGTCGATCTGGGGGGAACACACAACCTCGTCCAGGTCACCCAGATTGAGCCGATGGGTCACTTGGCCGCTTTCCCAGATAATCAGCGTCTGTTTTGTCACCACCACATATCCCTCGGGGCAATAGGTACCGTCGGCCGTCAGGTCAAAGGGAACGCAGTACACAATATCCCGAGGCTTAATGGGATGCAGCGCCGCAGATATCTCATCGGGGAGAGTATAACGCAAATTCAAGTTGGGTCACCGTCTTTCCATTCGGCCTGGCATCAGATGAACAGATCCAGCTTTTTAATTTCCTTGGGGGTGAGCTTGTACAGATCGGGGATTTCAAAACGGTTGCCGTCCAGGTCGTTGACCAGGTAGCGGTTTTTCCCGATGGCATATACGTTGCTTCCACCCATACGCACCGTGAAACGGCAGTCGCCCCGGTCGGTCTGCACATCCCAGTAGGAATAGCCATATTCTTCCTTGATATCCCGCACCCGCAGAATTTTTGGGGTAAAATAGCGCAGGGCCATCTGGTCTTCCAGAAGGGACCGCGTCTGCTTGGGAAGCTCTTTTATATCATTTATCAGGCCGATCTCCCGTCCGTCTCCCTCCGGCTCGCGAATGGATATATAACGGTCAGGGTCGGAAAAGGGGAAGCAGCGGTGCACCGCTACGCGGGGATAGGTTTTCCCCGCAAACTCCATTTTTAAAAAGCCGCCGGGTGTGGCCGTAAACACGGCGTTATCGCCGGTGATCCACCGGATAGCGATGTTTTCCTCCACCGCCTTTTTTTCCTGTTCCAATACGTCGATTTCCGGTTGTTCGCTCATCAGTCGCCCACTCCTCTCATGGCCAGTGCTTTGGATTGCAGCTGGAGCAGTTTGTAATATTCTCCCTTTTTGCGGATCAATTCCTCATGGGTGCCGCTTTCCACCACTTTTCCATCGTCCAAAACGATCAAATGATCTGCCTGGCGCAGAGTGGACAGACGATGGGCGATGGAGATGGTGGTGCGCCCCTGGATGAGTTTTTCCAGCGAATTCTGGATGGCGCGTTCGGTTTCGGTATCCACCGATGCCGTCGCTTCATCCAGCACCAGAATGCGGGGATTGGCCAGAATCGCCCGTGCAATGGACAGCCGCTGTCTCTCACCGCCGGAAAGCTGCCGTCCCCCGCGGCCGATCAGGGTGTCGTACCCGTCGGGCAGGCGGCAGATAAACGAGTGCGCACTGGCAGCAATCGCCGCCTGTACAATTTCCTCATGGGTGGCATCCGGCCGGGCGTAAGCGATGTTTTCGGCGATGGTTCCCATAAAAATATAGGTTTCCTGGCTGACCATGGCCACCGCTCCCCGCAGAGAGGAAAAGGACAAGTCCTTGACATTGATGCCATCCAGCAGCACCTCACCTCTATTCGCGTCGTACAGGCGGGAAATCAAATTGACCAGGGTGGATTTCCCAGCGCCGGATTTGCCCACAATTCCCAGCATCTCCCCCGGTTTGACTTCGAGATCGATGTTGTGCAAAATCTCCTTGTGGGGATCGTAGCTGAAGCAGACCCCACGCAGGGTCACTTCCCCTTGTATCTGCGTTTGGATGGCGTCCTCTTTTTCCACGATGTCCGGAACGGCGTCGATGATTTCAAAAATCCGCTGCGCGGCATTCATGCTGTTGGTCCACCACTGGAACATATCCGAAAAAAAGGTCATGGGCCCCTGCAGCATGGTCAGGTAGTTGACAAAGGTGATCAGCTGCCCATAGGTAAATTCCCCGTTGGATGTCAAAATCAGGACAGCACCCACGCACCACACCAGCAACACCGGCAGGTCGCGCCCTACGCTGTAAGTCGCATCGTAACGGTTGCGGTAGCGCACCACATTGATCTCCGCATCCCGCACCCGGTTGTTGGCCCGGTCAAAGCGCGCGTCCTCACTCTGCTCCTGTCCAAAGGTTTTGACCACCCGTGCGCCGGTCAGATTATCGTTGAGCACCGAATACAACGACCGCATCACCTTGGCGCGTCTCCCGTGGGCATGCCAACAGCTTGGCAGCAATTTATAGCTGATGAAAAAGAGCGGGGGGAGCAAAATCAGCGCCACCAGCGCCAGCCGCCAGTCGATCACAAACATAAAGACCGATGCAGCTACAATGGTGAAAACATTGACCACCAGATACGGCAATCCGTCGATAAACAGGTGGGTCACTTCGTTGGCGTCCGCATTGACCCGCTGCATCAGGCTGCCGGTCTGCTGGCTGGTAAAAAAGCCGATGGACAGCCGCTGCAGGGCGGAAAACACCCGGTTTTTGAGCTGGCAGACCACACCGGGGACCATATATCCCACTACGCGGCCCTGGATGATACCGGCCACCTGCTGCAGCAATTTGACCACGACCATGGTGATGACCAGATACCCCAGCAGCATAACGAAATCGCCGCCGGTCAGGCTGCCTGCCTGTGCATCCTGAGCCAGCACCTGATCGTACAGCACCGTGCCGGACAGATAAGGCCACACGGCATTGAGAACACCCGAAGCCAGTATGCAAAAAAGCATCAGCGCCATACGGCCTTTATATTCCTTAAAGCAGGCCATGATCCGCATAAAAATGGTGTGTTTCTCCATGCAGCGGGGACAAATGGCCCTCCCCCGCTCGGGATACGGCATCCCGCACTTGGGACAGCAGGGGATCTCCTCTTCATCATCCGGTCCCCCACCTGGACCGCCCGGCCCTCCAGGGGGGCCTCCTCCGGGGCCTCTGGGAGGGCCTCCGGGGCGTTCCCGTCCTTTGGACGATCCACCCGCGTTCCCCGGCCCGGCGGGGAGCTCCTCTCCCAGCGCGTCCCTGAGCTGACGGACAAAGCGCTGCATGGCCCGCATCCGTGCACTGGAAAACCGGCAAAGCCAGGTCTCCTCCCCATCCACTTCAAGGACCAAAAGCCCGCCTACCACCTGCGGCAAAATCTGCGGATAGGACAGGCTGGACAGCGGATAGGTATACACCTGTTCAATATCCTTCGGCGTGAGGGTATGTATATTCGCAAGCATACCGGAAAACTGCATTTTCTCCGACAGCGCCGTTACCACAAAGACAAGGGAGGTCTCAGTAAGCAGCAGGTACAGGTACCGCAGTTCCCCATCATTGGTCATATCCGCCTGTACCGACGCGGTAGGCGTCAGCGCATAGCCCTTTTGGGCCAGGGATTCCAAAAGGCCTCCCGGCAACTGTTTCATTCGTTCCATAAACCTTTACTTCCCGTTTGTCACGTTATTGCTCCGTTTTGACCTGCCGCATCGCCTCGTCCAATATGGCGGCTGTGCGCAGGGTCACCTCCGGCGGAGCGATGTCGCTCTTGTTCGCTCCCTGCTGCCAAAGCCGCTGGAATTCCTCCGCTTCATAGGCAAAGCCATCCCGGCCCGAAAAATCAAACACTTCGTCCGGCTGACCGTTCACATGCAGGACAAAACGGTCGGCGCAGTACATATGCGGCACTTCGATCCAGCCCTTTGTCCCAAAGATGCGGGCATCCTGCGCCCCCACTGTATCGATACCACAGGTCATCTCCGCTACCTTTCCATCGGGATAGCGCAGGGTGACGGCGGCAAAGCTGTCTACCCCCGTTTGGGCACAGCGGCCGCAGGCTTTGATTTGAGGCATAGCCGGTCCCATCAGCATCTGCGCCACATGGGTGGTGTAGACTCCTACATCCAGAAGTCCCCCGCCGCCCTGCGCCGGATCGTATAACCGGGATTGCGGGTTAAAATCCGCATAAAAGGAAAAATCAAGCTGAGCATGGCGCAGCTGGCCAATGGCCCCGTTTGCAATCTGGCGGCGCACGGCCTCCCAGGCAGGCAAAAACAATGTCCAGATCGCCTCCATCAGCAAACCGCCTTTTTTCTCCGCCAAGTCAAAGAGCGCACGGCCCTCCTGCTCGGACATGGCCATGGGCTTTTCGCAAAGCACGGCTTTGCCCGCTTCCAGGCAAAGCCGGACAGCCGCATCATGAGCGGTGTTGACGGTCGCTATGTAAACGATGTCCACATCCGGGTCGGCCGCCAGCTGCTCATAGCTACCATAAGCACGCTGCACCCCGAACTCTAAAGCCAGTTTTTCCGCCCGGGGCAGGGTACGCGCCGCACAGGCCAGCAGATGTGCGTCCTTCACATCCCGCAGCGCGCTCGCCATGTGGCGGGCGATCCCGCCGCAGCCTAAAATCCCCCAATTGGCCATGATCATCCATCCTTTCCTGTAAAAAGAGCCGTTCCGATAAGAAAAGCTCCTGTGAAAAAAGCGGGCAGTTTTTGCAAACCACCCGCGTGACCAACAAAAGAGAGCGGACCTGTAAGCCGAGTTCTGTCGTGAACAGCCATCTATCTCGACTGCCTGTTGCCAGACAGCTCAAGCCGCCCGTTGAAGCACATCGGGCCAATGTATCGCTTCGGTCGGCGTTGCTTCGGATAGGGTTTGCAGGGCCATGTGGTCTCCCACATGCCGGTGAGCTCTTACCTCGCCTTTCCACCCTTACCGCACATGGCGGCGGTATATCTCTGTTGCACTTTCCCTAGGGTCGCCCCCGGCGGCCGTTAGCCGTTATCCTGCCCTGTGAAGCTCGGACTTTCCTCATGCGCCAAAGCGCACGCAGCTGTTCAGTCCGCTCTGTTATAGTTATAGCCCAAACCGGTCCCCTTGTCAAGAAATGGGCGGGCATTTTCCCCAAAATTTTCTGATATGCCCCCTCTTTTTTGCAGGCAAAAAGAGGGTCATCCTTCATCACATGCGGCGCCCAGATGCACCGTACAGGGAAAGCCCTCCGGCTGCACCGACAGGCATTCCTTCCCCCTGTGTATCTCAAACCGGCGGTAAGGGGCCGCATAGCCCGCATGCTCCAGCGAAATGGTCAGGCGGTCACCCTCCCATTCCATCCGGTAAAGATTATACATCCCCTGCCGGTAGTCCAGCCCTTCCCCGGCATCCTGATAGTGCCGGTAAACGCCTCCGGAGCCATACAGCTCCAGCACCAGCGTATCGGGGAGTGTTTCTCCCACATGGGACATCCCCTGTGGATACAAAGGCAGGATGCTGCCGCTTTTGACATACAGCGGACAGAGGTCCAGCTCCGCCTGCCGCAGAATGGTGCGCCCGCCGGTATGGATCTCGCCTGTCCAGAAATCAATCCAATCCCCTTGCGGCAGATACACCATCTTCATGCGCTTCCCCTGCTCCACCACCGGAGCGGCCAAAAGCGATTCCCCCACCAGAAATTCGTCGTTGAGATCATGGGTCTGCTCATCCTGTGCATAGTGCAGCACCAGCGGGCGCATCACCGGCAGTCCGGTTTGGGAAGCCTCCCACAACCGGTCATACAGGTAGGGAAGCAACCGGTAGCGCAGCTTTAAATACTTGCGGCAGATGGACAACACCGGTTCCCCGAGTTGCCAGAGTTCCTGCCGCCGGCAGCCTCCCGCGCAGTGATTGCGGAAAAACGGTGTCAGGCATCCGGCCTGAACCCAACGCACCAGCAGTTCCGGCGTCACATTCTCCCCAAAACCGCCCACATCACACCCCACCACCGGCATCCCGCTCAAGCCCAGATTGCAAAGCTGCGGAATGCTCATTTGCAGATGCGCCCACACGCTCTGGTTATCCCCGGTCCAGGCGGTTGTGTATTTCTGGGATCCACTGTAACAGGCGCGGGTGATGACATACGGCCGCTCTCCCCTGGCTTCAAACGCCGCCGCGGTGGCCTTGGCCATCAGATGGCCGTACAGATTGTGCATATCATCGTGGGTGGCCCCTTCCCCTTCGTTGTCAAAAAGCAGATCGCCCGGGAGAGGACCGTTGAAGCTGGCCGGCTCGTTCATATCGTTCCAGATCCCTTTTATCCCCTGTTCCAGCCACTCTTCTACCAGTCCCTGCCACCAGCGGCGGGTTTTGGGATTGCTGAAATCCGGGAAAACCGAGACCCCCGGCCAAACAGTGTTTTCGTAGACCGTTGCGTCTGCATCCCGCAAAAAGTATCCCTCGCGCATCCCCTCATCGTAAACCGGATACCCTTCCTCTTTTTTCACGCCGGGATCAACGATGGTGACCGGCTTAAAGCCCTTTTCCCGCAGCCCGGCCAACAGCTTTTGGGGATGGGGAAACCGCTCGCCATTCCAGGTAAAAACCTTGAACGCATCCATATAATCAATGTCCAGATGGATGCTGTCGCAAGGCAGGTCGTATTCCCGCAGCTTTTGTGCGATTTCCTCTACCTCCGCTGCGCTGGCATAGGACCAGCGGGACTGGTGATACCCCAGCGTCCACATGGGCGGCAGAGGAGTGCGGCCGGTCAGCCGGGCATAGCCCTCCACCACCTGCGCCATGCTCTCTCCGGCAATATAGTAATAATCCAGCGGGCCTACATCCGCCTCCATCCGGTAACAGCCCTCATCGGCAAATCCCAGATCCACCGTCATCCGGTGGGGATTGTCCCAAAAAAGTCCGAATACCCCTTGCTGCCTGAGGACGACCAGAAAGGGGATGCTCTTATACATAGCGCGGAATTCCCGCGTCTCCATCTGGGTACGGGGATTGTCGGTGTTCCACATGATGTATTCGTATCCCCGTTTGTTCAAAAAGCCGGTCTTGTCCCCCAGTCCGTAAAAGCACTCGTCACCTTCCAGCCTTTTCAGGATACGCCAGGCATGTTCGCCGTCCTGCGCATTTACAGCATGTCCCTCCAGGGCGGCCAGTTCCTGTTGCTGCGGTGGCAGGCCTTCCGCGCGCTTTGGATTTTCCGTGTAATCCCGGCACAGGGGCGTCCCCTGCGGGGTACAGAAATCGATCCGCCCATCCGGATGCAAACGAAGCGTTACTCCATCTCCGGACAGCAATACTCCATCCGGCTCCCGCTGTATCTCCCATGCCTGAGGGCGCTGCACAAAGCCCTGCGTTGCCTCTGCACGGCGGTCGGCTGCGCTGGCCGGACAGGTGATGCGAACAATTCCGGGCGCCACCATAGCCAACCGCTGCTCGCCTGTGCCTGTACGGACAAGTACGCTGCCATCCGTCAGAACTCTGTAAAAATCCGTGTGTTCCTGCATCTTCCTTGTTCCCCTTTCATAGTCCCCCAGTTACGGGGATTGTAGCATGCTCACCTATTGATGTCAACGCGGCAAGAGGATTGACAGGCAAGGCGGCTTGTGCTATGGTGAGATGGTTCTTAATCGTTTGAAAATCGGGTATGGTCCGGGCTTATGGTTAAGCGCCAGCCGGTCTGCTCGTTACTCTGTTTGCCAAAGCGGCCTGGCCGTTTGCGGAGGAATTTTTTATGAAGGAAAACTATCAGCGGCTACTCGACCGGGAGCTGGAACGTATCCGCCAAAGCGGACAGATTCCCCGGCTTTTACTGCATGCCTGTTGCGCCCCGTGTTCCAGCTATGTTCTGGAATATCTGAGCGCCTATATGGATATTACCCTATATTATTATAACCCCAATATTTCTCCTGAACACGAATACACGTTTCGTCTTGAGGAAGTGGGCCGTCTGCTGCGGGAAATGCCGCTTTCCCGGCCGGTTACGCTGCTTCCCGCTCCTTATGATCCCACCGCCTTTTATTCCATAGCCACCGGGCTTGAGGATCTGCCGGAGGGTGGTGCGCGCTGTGACGCCTGTTACCGGTTGCGGCTGGAAAAAACAGCCCAGGCTGCCAGGGAGGGCGGGTTTGATTACTTCACCACCACCCTATCCATCAGCCCATATAAAAATGCCGAAAAGCTCAACACCATCGGGCGGGAACTGGCTTGTGTGTACGATGTGGCCTACCTCGTTTCGGATTTTAAAAAGAAGGACGGCTACAAGCGTTCCTGCGCTCTGTCGGCCGAATATGGGCTTTACCGGCAAAATTATTGCGGCTGTATCTATTCCAAAAAGCAAGCCGAAGCAGAAAAATGAAAGTTTTCTGTTTTTAACTTGCAAAGTGGCCAAAACCGTGTATAATAATTACGATAACGACGTTTCAAGGAGTGGATGATATGAGCATTCGTATTGGCATTATGGGATACGGCAATCTGGGCCGGGGCGTGGAGTGCGCTATCCGCCAGAATCCGGATATGGAGCTTGCAGCGGTCTTTACCCGCCGCCCGCCGGAATCCCTGCATATCTTGACCCCCGGGGTGCCGGTTCTTGCGGCTGACAAAGCTCCCGACATGGCCGGGAAAATCGACGTGATGATCCTGTGCGGAGGCAGCGCCACCGACCTGCCCCGCCAGACACCCGAAATGGCCCATTGGTTCAACCTGGTGGACAGCTTTGACACCCACGCCCACATTCCGGAGCATTTTGACGAGGTGGACAAAGTCGCCCGTGAAAGCGGCAAGGTCTGCTTGATTTCCGCCGGTTGGGATCCCGGTATGTTCTCTCTCAACCGGGTTTATGCGCAGGCCATCCTCCCCAGCGGGCGGGATTACACCTTCTGGGGTAAAGGCGTCAGCCAGGGACATTCCGATGCGATCCGCCGGATCGACGGGGTGAAGGATGCCCGCCAGTATACCATTCCGGTCCCGGCGGCGCTGGATGCGGTGCGCCGGGGCGATATGCCCGAACTGACCACCCGCCAGAAGCATACCCGTGAATGTTTTGTGGTGGCAGAAGAAGGGGCCGATAAAGCCCGTATTGAGCATGAGATCGTCACCATGCCCAACTATTTTGCCGATTACGATACCACCGTGCATTTCATCACCCAGGAGGAACTTGACCGCGACCACGGCGGCCTTCCCCATGGCGGAATGGTGATTCGCAGCGGCCAGACCGGCTGGGAGAATGAGCATCACCATATCATCGAATACAAATTGACGCTGGATTCCAACCCGGAATTCACCTCCAGTGTATTGATTGCCTGTGCGCGGGCCGTTTCCCGGCTGTCGGCAAAAGGCGAAAACGGCTGCCGCACCCTGCTGGATATTCCCCCCGCTCTCCTTTCCCCGCTCGACGGCGCACAGCTTCGCCGTGAAATGCTGTAAGCAGGACTTAGCCACCCCCGGCCTTGCTGCCGGGGGTTTTTGTTATTTATGACAAAAGGTTACAATTCGGAATATTTCTTGATTTTTCCCTTTAAACACGGTATACTGAATCATACTTTTGTCTTATACTATTATTGCTCTGAAATAAAAAATACCAACTGGGAAAGGATGCTGCAATATGTGCGGAATCGTAGGTTTTATCGGCAAAAAGCCAGCGGCTCCCCTGCTGTTGGACGGATTGTCCAAGCTGGAATACCGCGGATATGACTCGGCCGGCATCGCATATGTGGAAGGGTCGCATGTTAAGGTGCAAAAAGCCAAAGGGCGTTTATCGGTCCTGCGCGAAATGATTCACGAAGGCGTCAATATTGACGCTACAGTCGGTATCGGTCACACCCGTTGGGCGACCCACGGCAAGCCCAGCGATGTCAATTCCCATCCCCACCGCAGTCAGGACGGAAAAATCGCGGTGGTGCACAACGGCATTATCGAAAATTTTGCTCCCCTGCGGCAGGAATTAGAGGCTGAAGGGGTGGAATTTCTCTCCCAAACCGATACCGAAGTGGTCGCCCATCTGATCCGTAAATATTATGCAGGGGATCTTCTGGACGCGGTATACAAAGCGGTGGCCAAGCTGGAAGGCTCTTATGCGCTGGGGATTTTGTGCGCCGATCACCCGGACGAGTTGATCGCTGTGCGCAATGCCAGCCCCTTGATTGTGGGCCTGGCCGATATCGGCAATTTCATCGCTTCGGATATTCCGGCTATTCTCTCCTATACCCGCCGCATTCTGACGCTGGAAGACCATGAGGTCGTACGCTTGACCCGCAGCAGCGTGGAAATCTTTGATAAAGACCGCCAGCCGGTACAACGCAAAGAGCAAGTCATTACCTGGGACATTGCCAGTGCCGAAAAGGGCGGCTACGATCATTTTATGATTAAAGAGATTATGGAACAGCCCACCGTACTGGCGAGCACGCTGGTTCACAACCTCGATGCAGACGGCAATATTGCCCTGGACGGTATGCAGATGACCGCCGATCAGCTCGCACAGTTCAACCGTATTTATATCATTGCCTGCGGATCGGCATGGCATGTGGGGATGGCGGGAAAATATGTGCTGGAAAAGCTGACGCGCCTTTCCGTAGAGGTGGACCTGGCTTCTGAGTTCCGCTATCGTGACCCCATTGTGGACGAACGGTCGCTGGTGATTGTCATCAGCCAATCGGGCGAGACCGCCGATTCTCTGGCCGCTTTGCGGGAGGCCAAAAAGAGAGGCGCGCATATTTTATCCATTGTCAACGTGGTGGGCAGCTCGATTGCGCGGGAAAGCCACGAAGTGTTGTATACCCTCGCCGGCCCCGAAATCGCCGTTGCCACCACCAAGGCGTATTCCACCCAGCTGATTATGATTTATCTTTTGGCTCTGGATATGGCGCTGAAGCGGGGCAATATTTCCGCCAAAGAGCAAAAGGGCCTGTTGGCGGAATTGCAGACGCTGCCCGGTAAAATGGACACCATCCTGCAGCATGCCGATACCATCCGGCAGCTTGCCCAGCGTTACGCTTACCTGAACGACGCCTATTTCATCGGTCGGAATCTGGACTATGCCGTGGCACTGGAAGCGTCCCTCAAGCTCAAGGAGATCAGCTATATTCATGCGGAGGCATACGCGGCGGGTGAACTCAAGCACGGCACCATCTCCCTCATTGAAGACGGCACCTTTGTTGTGGCCCTGGCCTGTTATGAGCCCCTGCTGGAAAAAACCGTGTCCAACATTGTGGAAGTGAAGGCGCGAGGCGCCGAAGTGCTGGCGGTCACTACGGAAAGCCACAAGGGTGACATCAGCGGTGCAGACCGGGTGTTGTGCATTCCCGCGACCGATCCGTTGTTTTTGGCTTCTTTGGAAGTGGTTCCCATGCAGCTACTCAGTTACTATGTGGCCCTGGCCCGTGGTTGCGATATCGACAAACCCCGTAACCTTGCCAAAAGCGTCACGGTAGAATAAGTATCGTCTCCATTCAGTAGGTAATATAACAATGGGCGGCGGGATGTTTCCCGCCGCTTTTTCATTTATATTATTCTATCAAAATTTTTGGAGAAACCTTTTTACAACATCAAAAGGCCGGCGCGATAAGCGCCGGCCTTTTGGGGCTTTCTTTGTCACCGCATCTTATCGGGTTTGGCCGATATCCCGGCGGTAATGGGCATTTTCAAAATGGATGGTATCCACCGCCGCATAGGCTTCCTTCAAAGCCTCCTGCAGGGTGGTGCCACGGGCGGTAACCCCCAGCACCCGGCCGCCATTGGTCACGAAGGTGCCATCTTCCAGCCGTTTGGTTCCCGCGTGGTAAACACAAGCCTTTCCGGCCGGCTGGCCGTCTTTGTCCAGGCCGGTGATAGGCAGTCCTTTCGGATAGGAACCCGGGTAGCCACCGGACGCCATCACCACACAGGCGCAGGGCTGATCGTCCCACTCGATGGTCAGGTCCTTCAACCGCTTTTCCCGCACAGCGCAGATAATGTCCACAAGGTCGGTCTTCAACCGGGGCAGCACCACCTGCGTTTCGGGGTCACCAAACCGGCAGTTGTATTCAATCACCTTGGGGCCATCCGGCGTCAACATCAGTCCAAAATACAGGCATCCCTGGAAAGGCCGTCCCTCTTTTGCCATGGCCTCAATGGTGGGCTTGAAGATATGCTCCATACAGTAAGCGGCGTCCTCGTCGGTATAATACGGGTTGGGGCTGATGGTACCCATACCGCCGGTATTCAGCCCCTTATCCCCATCCAGTGCCCGCTTGTGGTCCTTGGAAGAAACCATGGGACAGACGGTTTCCCCATCGGTAAAGGCCAGCACCGAAACCTCCGGGCCGGTCAGGAATTCCTCTACCACCACCCGGCTTCCCGAGTCGCCGAAAACCTTGTCTTCCATGATTTCCTTGACCGCGTTCTGAGCGTCCTCATAGGTATCGCACAACAGCACACCTTTCCCCAGTGCCAAGCCATCTGCCTTTACAACCGCAGGATACCGGTCTTGCTCCCGGATATACCGCAGGGCCTGCTGCGGATCGTCAAACACTTCATAAGAAGCGGTGGGGATGCCGTATTTTTTCATCAATTCCTTGGAAAACACCTTGCTTCCTTCCAGGATGGCCGCATTGGCCCGCGGACCAAACGCCGCGATTCCCGCAGCCTCCAGCGCATCCACCATTCCGGCCACCAGCGGATCATCCGGAGCCACAAACACCAAATCCACCTGCAGCCGCTTGGCCAGCGCCACCACGCCCTCCACATCGGTAGCCGCCACATCAAAGCATTGGGCATCGCAGGCAATGCCGCCGTTACCGGGCGTACAGTACAACTTCCCGCAGCGGGGGCTTTCCTTGAGCTTCCGAACGATCGCATGTTCCCGGCCACCGCCGCCGACCACCAGAATATCCATGGTTATTCCTCCTATAGCGCAAAAGAACCGCCCATTTTTTCTGCGGTTCTTTTGCGGTTTTAAATAGTTCTTTGTTTGTTAATGATGGAAGAGCCGCAGACCGGTAAAGGCCATGGCCATGCCGTATTTATTGCAGGTCTCAATCACATTGTCGTCCCGGATGGAGCCACCCGGTTCTGCGATATACACAACGCCCGACTTATGTGCCCGTTCAATGTTATCACCGAACGGGAAAAAGGCATCCGAGCCCAGCGAAACACCGGTCAGGGTATCCAGCCATGCGCGTTTTTCCTCACGGGTCAGAGGTTCCGGCCGTGTAGTGAAAAACTGCTGCCATACATCGTCTCCCAGGACATCCATATATTCCTCCGACACATACACATCAATGGTGTTGTCCCGGTCCGGACGGCGGATTCCCTCTTTAAAGGGCAGAGCCAGCACCTTGGGATGCTGGCGCAGATACCACACATCCGCCTTGTTGCCCGCCAGCCGCGTGCAATGCACCCGGCTCTGCTGGCCGGCGCCCACACCAATGGCCTGCCCGTCCTTCGCGTAGCAGACCGAATTGGACTGGGTGTATTTCAGAGTAATCAGAGAAATCAACAGGTCGCGCTGTGCCTCCTGCGGAATCTCTTTGTTTTCGGTCACGATATGATCCAACAGAGAGGTGTCAATGCGCACCTCGTTGCGGCCCTGTTCAAAGGTGACGCCAAACACGTCCTTGTGCTCCACCGGCGCAGGGGTATAGGCCGGGTCGATCTGCACCACATTATAACCGCCCTTGCGCTTTTTCTTGAGGATCTCCAGAGCTTCATCGGTATACCCCGGCGCAATCACCCCGTCGGATACCTCCCGTGCCAGGAGGGCCGCCGTCTGCTTATCGCACACATCGGAAAGCGCCGCCCAGTCGCCATAGGAGGACATCCGGTCGGCTCCGCGGGCGCGGGCGTATGCCGTCGCTATGGGAGACAGCTCCATATCATCCACAAAATAGATGCGCTTCAAGGTCTCGCTCATGGGGACCGCCACCGCCGCACCAGCCGGGCTGACATGCTTAAAAGAGGCCGCTGCCGGCAGGCCGGTCGCTTCCTTGAGTTCTCTGACCAACTGCCAGCTGTTGAAGGCATCCAGGAAATTGATGTATCCCGGACGGCCGTTGAGCACCTGGATGGGAAGGTCTCCCCCATCCCGCATAAAGATACGGGAGGGCGTCTGATTCGGATTACAGCCGTATTTCAGCAACAATTCATTCGCCATCAAGAACACGCTCCTTACTGGTTTTTATTCACAATGCGGGTTTGGGTCTCGCCGGTGGTCAGGTCGATAAACCGGGTAAACAACGACACCTTATTCTCCGCGTTCAAGCTGTTCCACACCGTTTGGGTGAACTCGTCGATACCACCCGCAATGGTCACCGGGGTGGGTTCACCTTCAAAAGAGGGCAATGGGTTACCGTCCCCCTGATAGGTATGGATAAAATGCCCCTGCCCGGCCTGTGGAGCGGTGTAATCAAAGAAATACCGCCGGGTCTCATCCGGATTGCCGTCTGCCGATTTAAGGATGGACAGCTGATAATCTCCGGTGTGGTTATCCACCACGCCGGAAATACGGGGAGTGTAGTTGGGAGCATCAGGCTCAAATGTCCGGCTGCGCAAAGCCTCTTCCACGCTTTTTCCCGCCTGCCGGTACTCGTATATCGTATCGGTCTGGTCCCCATTGGTCACGATGGTGGTATCCCCCAAAACCCGCACCGGTGCGTAGATAATCAGCGAAGGGTCCTCCATCTTGCTCTCGTCAAACGCCTGGGTACGAATGCCATTGCCTTCCTCCACAAACACACGGTTGCGGCTGTTCTCGCTGCGTCCCATGATGAAATAGGCGATCACGGCTTGTCCCCCATCGGCGCTTTTGCCCAGCACGATCCCACGTCCCGGATAGGACGTCGCCGACAGTTCCTTGGATAGATCCTGTATTTTCATATTCTGTCTCCTCCTAATTGACAATCACGGTGCGGCGGCCCTCCACCCGAATGCGTCCGGCACAGAACAGAGAGACCGCTTCGGGCAGGAGCTGCCACTCGGCCTGTTCCATCACCCGCTTTTGCAGGCTTTCGGGTGTGTCCCCCTCTTCTACCGGGACCGCCTTTTGCAGGATGATCGCGCCGCCGTCCGGGACTTCATTGACAAAATGCACCGTGGCGCCGGTCAGCTTCACGCCGTATGCCAGCGCTGCTTCGTGCACCTTCAGGCCGTAATATCCTTTTCCGCAAAAGGACGGGATGAGAGCCGGATGGATGTTGATGATCCGGTTGCTGTAACGGGCAATCACTTCCGGCCCTAAAATGCTCAAAAAACCGGCCAGCACCACAAGACCGGCCCCACAGCCATCCAACTCGCGCAGCAGGGCCACGTCAAAAGCCGCCGCATCCGGATAAGCCTTGCGTTCCACCACGGCGGTGGCAATTCCCGCTTGTTGTGCCCGCTGCAGGGCGTATACCCCCGGCCGGGAAGAGATGACCCGGACGATTTCTCCCTGTGGGAAGCGTCCGGCTGCCTGCGCATCAATAAGCGCCTGCAGATTGGTGCCGCCGCCCGATACCAGAACTGCGATCCTCACCATAATTCCACATCCGTTTCGCCGGCCTGGACCTCGCCGAGAATCACAGCGGATTCACCGGCAGCGGTCAGCACCCGCACCGCTTCATCAGCCTGATCGGACGCAACCGCGATGACCAGCCCGGTTCCCATGTTAAATGTATTGAACATATCCCTTTCGGGAATGTTTCCCACCTTTTGCATCAGTGTGAAAATGGGCAATACCGGCACCTTGGCCTTTTCAATCACCGCTTTTGTCCCCTCCGGCAGCATACGCGGAATATTTTCGTAATACCCGCCGCCGGTGATGTGGGAAATGCCGTGAACCTCCACCGCCTTCATCAGCTCCAGAAGAGGTTTGACATAGATTTTTGTGGGTGTCAGCAGGGTCTCACCCAGCGTAGCGCCCAATTCATCGTAATGCACGGCCAGCGTTTTTTCGGATACATCGAACAGCTTGCGAACCAGAGAAAAGCCGTTGGAATGTACGCCGCTCGACGCCACGCCGATCAGTGCGTCGCCGGGCTTGACATTTTTTGAATCCACGATCCGGTCATAGTCAGCCATCCCCACGCAGAAGCCGGCCAGATCGTATTCATTTTCCGGATAAAAGCCGGGCATTTCGGCGGTCTCGCCGCCTATCAGGGCGCATCCGGCCTGCACACAGCCTTCCGCCACACCCGATACGATAGAGGCGATCTTTTCCGGAACGTTTTTCCCACAGGCGATGTAGTCCAGGAAAAACAAGGGCCGCGCGCCCGAACAGGCAACATCATTGGCACACATGGCCACGCAGTCGATCCCCACGGTATCGTGCTTATCCAGCAAAAAGGCAATTTTCAATTTGGTGCCCACCCCGTCGGTACCGGAAACCAGCACCGGGCGCTTTATGCCGGAAAGGTCCGGCTCAAACAGGCCTCCAAACCCGCCGATCCCGGACAAAACACCGGGAATGGCGGTACGGGCCACATGGGATTTCATCAATTCCACAGCCTTATAACCGGCGGTCACATCCACACCGGCCGCTGCGTAGCTGTCGCTCACACTTTTCATCTTGCTGTCCTTTCTTTGTGAATAGTCCCCTCACCGGCACACCATCATGTGCAAAAAGGTTATTCTCCCATCAGTCGGTGCAAAATTTCCTGATAGGCTTCCACTTCGCCGCCCAAATCCCGGCGGAAACGGTCTTTATCCAGCTTTTCATGGGTTTTCACATCCCAAAAGCGGCAGGTATCGGGAGAAATTTCATCCGCCAGAACAATGGTACCATCCGACAGCTTGCCGAACTCGAGTTTAAAGTCCACCAACTCAATGTCCAACGTCAACAGATACTTTTTCAGCACATCATTGACTTTAAAGGCATAACCGGCAATGGTATCCAGCTCTTCGCGGGTGGCCAGCCCCAGAGCGAGAATATGATAATCGTTGATCATCGGGTCGCCCAGTGCATCGTCTTTATAGCTGTATTCCAGCGAAGGCTGCTTGAGGACGGTCCCCTCCTCCACACCAAAGCGTTTGGAGAAGGACCCGGCGGCGATGTTACGAATGATCACTTCCAGCGGCACAATGGTCACTTTTTTCACAATGGTTTCCCGGTCGGAGATCTCCTTGACAAAATGGGTGGGAACGCCCTCTTTTTCCAGCATTTTCATCAGGTGGTTGGTTACCCGGTTATTGATGATGCCCTTCCCCATAATAGTGCCCTTTTTCTCCCCGTTAAAGGCGGTGGCATCGTCCTTATAATCCACAATATAGCATTCCGGGTCATCGGTTTTAAACACCTTTTTTGCTTTGCCCTCATAGAGCTGTTCCAGTTTTTTCATGTCCATATCTCCTTTTTATTTAAAGTCATTTTTTACCTTCAACCGATCTCCTGTCCGAGCTTTCGGTCCTTTTCCTCCACAGCAGCGGCCATATCCTGCTTCATGGCAGTCAACTTGTCCGCCAGTACCGTATCCGACAAGGCCAGCATCTGGGCTGCCAAGATCGCCGCGTTTTCCGCTCCGTCGATGGCCACGGTGGCCACCGGAATGCCGGACGGCATCTGCACCGTCGCCAGCAGCGCATCCAATCCGTCCAGCGTGGAGGATTTGATCGGGATGCCGATGACCGGCAGGGTGGTATGGGCAGCCAGAACACCGGCCAAATGGGCAGCCTTCCCTGCTGCGGCAATGATCACCCCAAATCCGTTTTGAGCCGCTGTATCAGCGAAAGCAGCTGCTTTCTCCGGTGTGCGATGCGCCGACATAACATGCGCTTCTACCGGAATATTAAAAGCGCGCAACTTGTCAATGGCTTTCTTCACCACCGGCAGGTCGCTGTCGCTGCCCATGATGACCGCTACTTTTTTTCTGTCCATTTGCTAAAACTCCTCCCAGAAAATAAAAAAGGCCATGGCGCCTTAAGCATACCACGGCCTTAGCTTTTGCAAAAAGCCCGCACCGCTCCGGCCGGATGCCACAGCACACGAATCTCGCTGCTTTTAATCCCGACCATCGCGTTCCGCCTCCTCTTGCTGTTTCATAGCGAATATACTTTTATTTTATTGCAATTCGCCGTCGAATGCAAGGGAAAAATAATAAAACAGGGGCGTTTGGATAATTTAGAAGGAATGTTCCATATGAAACACTCTATTTTGTGTAAAATCCCAATATCGATCCGTCAACGGCGGGACATCCGGCTGATTTTACTTAAATCTGCATTGCTACCCATAACCACCAACAGATCGTCCGGACGGATCACGCTTTCCGCCTGTGGCGACACCGACATGCCGTGAGGGGCACGAATCGCCAGCACATTGATGCCGTATTTATTGCGCAGATTGTTTTCCAGCAGCGTTTTTCCCGTCCATTCCGGCGGAGCGCTGATCTCCATAATGCTGTATTCTTCCGAAAGCTCCATATAATCCACGATATTTTCAGAACCCAGGCTCCGTGCCAGGCGCGCGCCCATGTCCTTCTCTGGAATAATCACGCGGTCAGCCCCAATGCGTTTGAGGATCTCCGCGTGAGCGTCGCTGATGGCCTGCGCCACCACATATTTCCCGCCCCGGTCTTTAATATTGATGGTGGCCAGACAGCTGACCTCCACGTTTTTAATGCTCAGAACAATCGCATCGAAATTCCGCAGCCCCAGTGCATCCAGTGCATCGTCATCCAGCACGTCGGCCTGCACCACATGGGTGATCTCCCGGGCGACATCCTCCACTTTTTCCTGGTTGATGTCCACCCCCATGACCTCAACATCTAGCTTCTCGAGTGATTTGGCCACACTGATGCCAAACCGGCTGAGTCCCAATACGGCAATCTGTTTCATGCTTCATCCTCTTTTGCTTTTAAAATTCTATTCCAAAGCCATCGCATAGCAGGAGATCATCCCACCATCAGACGGTCTTCAGGATAATGGATGGCGTTCTTGGTGGTGGCATCGCCCGACAGCGCCATGGACACCGTCAACGGACCGACCCGGCCCACCAGCATGGTAAAGATCAAAAACAGCTTGGAAAAGTCATTCAGGCTCGCGGTGATGCCGCAGGACAGCCCGGTGGTGCTGAAAGCGGACACCACCTCGTACAGCACATCATCCAGCTCCAGGAAATCGCCGCCTGTGGTCTCGGAAATACTGACCAGCAGCGTCCCGACCACGACCAAGCCCAAGGCAAGGGCAAAAATGGCATAGGCACGGCGGGCGATCTGTTCTCCCAAACGGCGGCGGCCAACATTGTAATCCCGCCGGTTGTGCACGATCGACCACACCGCCAGCAAAACCATAAAAAAGGTGGTGGTTTTGATACCGCCGCCGGTACCGGCCGGCGACGCACCCACAAACATCAACATGGTGGTGACAAATTTGCCCGCTGGGGTCAACCCACCCTGATAGATGGTGTCAAACCCCGCCGTGCGGGAGGTGATGGATTGAAAGAAGGAAGCCATGACTTTTTCAGGCACGCTCATCCCCTCCCTATCCAGGGTTTTGGGATTGCTCCACTCCGTCACCATAATCAGCAGGGCGCCTATCACAATCAGGCATGCGGTTATCCGCAGCACCAAACGGGTATGCAGCATCAGTTTGTGCTGGCGGTGGCGCAGATGGAGAATATCCATCAACACCGCAAAGCCCAGGCCGCCGGTCACGATCAACAACATGATGGGGATATTCACCAGAGGATCGCTGATATACGCTTCCAGAGAATTGGTCATACCCAATGGATCAAATCCCGCGTTACAGAAAGCGGAGACCGAAATGAATATGCCGGAAAAGATTCCTTTTCCCCATCCAAAATCCGGTACAAAAGCAAAGCTGAGCACGATCGCCCCCACCGTCTCCACTGAAAGGGCAATGACGACCGCGTTGCGCACCAGCCGGATGAGTCCCTGCAGGGTATCCGAGTTGAAAGACTCCTGGATAACCAGACGCTCCTTCAAAGAAAAGCGCTTACCGATAGCCATAAAAAACAGAGAGGCCATCGTCATGAATCCCAATCCGCCGATCTGAATCAACAGCAGGATCACAATCTGTCCGAACAGGGTAAACGCTTCCCCGGTGTTCACCACGATCAGCCCGGTCACACAGACAGCCGACGTAGAGGTAAACAGTGCATCCACAAAATCAACCGCATTCCCCTCGGTGGTGGAAATGGGCAGCATCAGCAGCAGCGCACCAATGATCGCCACCATCAGGAATCCGATGGACAAAATCTGTCCCGGCCGCAAACAATGTTTCTTTGCCTGCATTCGTTCTCATCTCCTCCGCAGCCTCAGGCCTGTCCCTGTTTCCAGTCCAGGTAATCCTCATAGCTCATCCGCTTATCGGTTATCCGCCCGTTTTCATCGATCTCGATGATCCGGTTGGCCACCGTCTGCAGCATTTCGTGGTCATAAGTCGAAAACAGAATATTGCCTTTAAATTCGATCAATCCGTTGTTGACCGCTGTGATGGACTCCAAGTCCAAGTGGTTGGTCGGCTGATCGAGCAACAGGACATTGGCACCGAACATCATCATGCGGGACAGCATACAGCGTACCTTTTCACCGCCCGACAGCACCTGCACCGGCTTGAGAACGTCGTCTCCCGAAAACAGCATCTTCCCCAAAAAGCCCCGCAGGTAGGTCTCGGCCGGATCAGGAGAATATTGCTGCAGCCACTGCAGAATATTCAGATCGCAGCCTTCAAAAAAGGAGGAGTTGTCTTTGGGAAAATAAGACTGGGAGGTGCTCACGCCCCATTTGAAGCTGCCGCTGTCCGGCTGGCGTTTTTCCATCAGAATATCAAACAAAGCGGTGATGGCGACTTCGTTTGTCCCCACAAAGGCGATTTTGTCCCCTTTATCGGCCCGGAAGGAAACATGATCCAGCACCGGCTTTCCCGAAACGGAACAACAAAGCTCCTCCACGCTGAGGATGTCCTTTCCCGCCTCTCGATCCATGGTGAAACCCACGTAAGGGTACCGGCGGGAGGAAGCCGGCATCTCTTCCACCGTCAGCTTGTCGAGCAGCTTTTTACGGGAAGTGGCCTGCCGCGATTTGGATTTATTGGCAGAAAACCGGGCGATAAAGTTTTGCAGTTCCTTGATCTTCTCTTCGTTTTTTCGGTTCTGCTCCCGCGTGATCCGCTGGATCAGCTGGCTGGATTCATACCAGAAATCGTAGTTGCCCACATAAATTTTGATTTTGGTGTAATCCACATCCACAATATGGGTACACACATTGTTCAGGAAATGCCGGTCATGCGACACCACAATGACCGTGCCCTCATAATCCATCAAGAAATCTTCCAGCCAGTGGGTGCTGGGCGCGTCCAGACCGTTGGTAGGCTCGTCCAGCAGGATGATATCCGGCTGGCCGAAAAGCGCCTGTGCCAGCAGGACCTTGACCTTTTCCTTTTCGCCAAGCGTATCCATCCCGGCATACAGCAGATCGAGGGATAATCCCAATCCCTGTAAAAGCCGGCCGGCATCCGTCTCCGCGTCCCATCCGTTGAGCTCGGCGAATTCCGTCTCCAACTCGGAGGCCAGCACCCCATCTTCTTCGGAAAAATCCTCCTTGGCATACAGCGCATCCTTTTGCTGAATGATCTCATACAACCGGGGATTGCCCTGCAGGATGGTATCCAGTACGGTAAAATCTTCAAACGCGAAGTGATCCTGTTTGAGCACCGACATCCGGTTTTTGGGATCCACGATCACTTCGCCGGTAGAGGGCTCCAAGTCCCCGGAAAGGATTTTCAAAAAGGTGGACTTTCCGGCGCCGTTCGCCCCGATCACACCGTAGCAGTTGCCGGGGGTAAACTGCAGGTTCACATGGGAAAACAGGCTTTGTCCGCTAAAATTGATGCTGACATCGGATACGGTAATCATACATGAACCTCGATCTTTTTTCTCAAAAATTTTTGTCATAAAAGTCAGAGGCGCCTTTTCTGTTCTTCGACCCGCCGAAGCCCCGAAAAAGCCATCTGTTGACAGTATTCCAATTATAGCCACATGCCCTATAAAAGTCAACCAAAATCATAGAAAAATCGCCTAAAAAGAAGCGGTGGATTTTTCGGTTATTCCTGTTCATCCAAAGTGAGGGCAAAAGCAGGCAAAAACTCCTCCAAAAAGCAGTCGGCGGCAGGCAAATGCATCGCCCGTACCGCCTGTTCGGTGGACAGGCGCGCCTTCTCAAATTCGCGATTTCCCTGACGGCATTCCTCCACACATTTGATCAGCGCCGACAGCTTGTCCGCCGCTTTCACGATCCGGAGTTCCTCTTCTTCTCCCGGCCCGGCGGAAAATGCCGGCTCATAGGCCTGGCGCAGGTCCTGCGGCAGCATGGAGAGCAGTTTCTTTTCCGCCACATCTTCCACCTGCCGGTAAGCCTCCCGGATGGCCGGATTATAATATTTGACCGGCGTGGGTAGATCACCGGTCAGGATCTCCGTGGCGTCGTGGTAAAGGGCCAGCAGCAGGCAGCGGTCCTCCCGCACATGACCGCCAAAGCGGCGGTTGGTAAGCAGGGCCAGCGCATGGGCAAGCACCGCCGTTTGATAGGAGTGTTCACAAATGTTTTCGGGATGGGTGTTGCGCATCAGCGACCAGCGGGTGATGTATTTCATCCGGGACAAAACCGCATAAAAATTGGAGGACATACCGGCACTTCCTTTGTCTTCTATTTGGTACAGCAAGAGTATAACAAGTCCCCCGGACGATGTAAAGCACAAAAATGCCCGCGGGAGGGATACTCCCGCAGGCAATGCAGATCTTCGCTGTTATTCTTTTGTTCCCTGCTCATCATCCGGTATGGTAATTCCCGGATCGATTATTATCCCCCAATGTGGGTTATCCAAAGGAGCCACCTTGCCCGTAACAATCTGCAGCACCAGCAAAGCGTCCGCCGCTGTCGGTTCCTGTGTGAACCCTGCCCGGAACAAATCCTTTTCGTCCAGGGTGACGCTCCCGGTCGCATGCTGCAACAGCAACAGGGCGTCGTTCACCGCAAGCGTACCATCGTTGCTTGCATCGCCGTAAGGAATGACCACATCCGTCTGTATGGCATCCAGGTAGTCCACCGATGCATGGCGCACAATGGGATTTTCCTCCAGCACGGCAATAGCGTCCAGCACATTCTGTTTTCCGGGATTTTTCAGGGTGAGGGCCAAAATTTGCCGGTACTGAGCACGATTCAGCATGGGATATTCCCCGTCCGGATCTTTCAGAGAGGTGAGATACCGGATCTCGGCAATCTCCACACCCGGAAAATCCTCCTGGCTGTATGTCTTGTCCAGACCGCTGTAGGTCTTTTTGATGGTCACAAAAACCTTGTCATCGGCGTAATCGTACCGCGGGTCAAGGGTAAAATACACCTTCGGGTCGTCCAGCGCGGGATCGTCCAGAGGGATACCCAGTACCTCGTGCACCTCGGCGGCGCCGTAATGGGCCACCAGCCGGTCCAGTTCCACCGCCTCCAGCAGCAGTTCCCTGTCGCCGCCAAAGGCATCCAACAGTTCGGTCAGTGTCTCCGCTTCACCGCTCGCCTGCTGCGCCGCGACAGGCGAAACAGAGGTTATGCCAACAATTACCGTCAGCAACAGTATCCATCCTATACGAAGATGCTTCAGACGCTTCATATACAAATTCCCTCCTTCTTTTATGAAATAACCGTATGATACATAAAATCTATACAAAGGTGAGCCTCTAAGAGAATTTTAAGATAAAACATACAATCTGTCAATGAATTGTGTAAATCATTCTCTTTTTATTCTATTTTATAATATCCTTCCATTTTTCCGGTCAATCTGATATACTGTCGGCAAAGGAGGGATTTTGGTGAGCCATCAATTGATCAAGCCCCGTTCCCGGGCACGGCTGACCTTTTTTATCGCCCTGGGGGCGGCCGCCGCCTTATTCCTGCCCTTTCTCATCATGGATCAGGGATATTTTATCTATTATGGGGACTTTAATGTGCAACAGATCCCCTTTTACAAGCTGGCACACGAAGCCATCCGTTCGGGAAACTGGGGATGGAGCTGGACAACCGACCTTGGCGCCAACTTTATCGGTTCTTACTCGTTTTACCTGCTGGGCAGCCCCTTTTTCTGGTTGACTCTGCCTTTCCCCACCGATTGGGTCCCTTATCTCATGGGGCCGCTGCTCATTCTCAAAATTGCCTGTTGCGCAATGGCGGCCTATGCCTATCTGCGGCGGTTTGTACGGCCGGATTTCGCCTGTATCGGTTCTCTGCTATACGCCTTTTCGGGATTTTCCATTTACAACATCTTTTTTAACCATTTTCATGAGGCCATCTTCTATTTTCCCTTGATGCTCTGGGCCATGGAAGTCTTCATGACCGAGAATCGCCGGGGTGTTTTCGGGCTTTTCGTCTGCCTGAGCGCCTTAACAAAGTACTTTTTCTTTATCGGCCAGGCCATTTTCCTGATTTTTTACTGGTTTATCCGCCGCTTTTCCGGCGGATGGGGAGGCGGCGCCTCCAAATTTTTCTGGCTGGCACTGGAGGCGGTGCTGGGTACGGCTGGGGCAGCGGTGCTGCTGCTCCCCTCCTATCTGGCGGTCATCCAGAATTCCCGTACCGAAAATCTTCTCAGCGGCTGGGATTTCCTGATCTATTCCACTCCCCAGCGGTTCTGGGACATCCTGCATTCCTTCTTTTTCCCTCAGGATCCTCCGGCCCGCCCCAATTTCTTTCCGGACGCCGATAACAAATGGGCCTCCATGTCCGCCTGGCTGCCGGTTTTCGGTTGCACCGGCGTGATCGCCTATTTCCAGTCCCGGGTCCATACCGACTGGCTGCGCCGTATGATCGCCTTTTGCGTGCTCTGCGCCCTGATCCCCGGTCTGAACGCCATGTTCCAGCTGTTCAATGCCATGTATTACGCCCGCTGGTATTACATGATGGTGTTGCTGCTGGTGCTGGCTACCGTGCTGACCCTGGACCGGGAAGAAGAGCAACCGGTTCACTGGAAAAGGGCCTTTGGCTGGTCGGCGGGTATCACGGCCGGTTTTGCCCTGTTTATCGGCCTGATGCCCAACAAAACCGAGGAAGGCGACTGGGTGCTCGGGCTGATGGACAATCCGGCCCGGTTTTGGGCCACGGTGTTGATTACGGGGGCCTGTCTGTTGCTCGCCTTCCTGATTGTCTGGATGAAGAAGCACTCCCCTGCTTACTTTTTCCAGTTTTCGGCTGCCTGTGTGTCTTGTGTTTGTCTGTTGTACGGATGGTTTGCAGTGGGGCTTGGCAAATCCACCTCCAACTACCCCGCTCGCTATGTGATCGAAACCGGGATTGAAGCCGGTGATTTTGAACTGCCCCAAACCTCCGGCAGCTTTGCACGGGTGGACACGCCCGGCGCCATGGATAACCAGGCCATGTTCTGGGGAATGCCCACCATCCAGGCCTTTCACAGCATTGTTCCCGGTTCTGTCATGGAATTTTATAACAGCTTGGGGGTATCCCGCTCGGTGGCCAGCCGGCCGGATACCAGCCATTATGCCCTGCGCAGCTTTCTGTCGGTGCGGTGGCTGTTTGATTACACCAATGAGGACGATCTGCTCAATAAGGACAAGGACGAATTCTTTATGCAGGACGGGGAGACCGTCATGCCCGGCTGGTCGTATTTTGGCGAGCAAAACGGTTTTGCTATCTACGAAAATCAGTGTTATATCCCGATGGGATTTTCTTATGATTACTATCTGACCCGCAGCGAATACGAGGAGCTGCCCCGTTCCAGACGGGAAAAGGTGCTTCTCAAAGCGCTGATCGTGGAAGACGAAAACGAAAGCCATGTTTCGAACATGATGTCCCGCCTGCCGGTCGACGCCACTTCATTCAGCGAACAAACCTATTTTAAGGACTGCCAGACCCGGCGGTATCAGTCGGTATCCTCCTTTGATGTAACCGGCGACGGGTTTACGGCCACCTGGACCTCCGACCGGTCGAATGTGGTGTTTTTCAGCGTGCCATATGAGGAGGGCTGGAGCGCCACCGTCAACGGGGAACCGGCAGAAATTTTGAAGGCCGGTATTGGATTCATGGCCGTACGCTGCCCGGCCGGGAATGACGTTTCCATCCGCTTTACCTATGCCACTCCGGGGCTGGCGCTGGGGGCAAAAATCTCAGCCGGCGCGATGGCGGCGTTGGCGGTATACGTGGCCGGATTTGCTTTGTGGGAGAGGCACAAACGCCGTCGCCGGACGGCGCTTCCCCGGCATTGAGAACCGCCAGAGCACCTGTCCTTTCTTCTTTATACACAAAAACGGCTTGTCCGAAGCCATCGCTTGGGACAAGCCGTTTTCTATTCATTCTTTTCCTGCTTTCATGTACGGGTCAGCTGATGAGCTTTTCCCTCATCTCCCGTAAAATCACCTTTTCGCGGCGGGACACCTGCACCTGTGTCATCCCCAGCCGGTCGGCGGTTGCCTGCTGTGTCTGCCGGTTCAGATAGCGGAGCGTAATCAGCATCCGGTCCTTGGGGGAAAGTTCGCCAAGCACCTGCTGCAACGCCAAATGGTCGGTCACCGTCTCCTCCGGAGGAGCAACGGGGATGTCGATCTCTTCCCCTTCCTCTGCCCCTTCTCCAAAGGTAAGGGAAAGGGCCGGCATGGCGGCGCCGAGGGCTTCGGCCGCCTGTTCGCGGGAAATGCCCATCCGCTGCGCCAGCTGGCCCACCGTGGGTTCCCTTCCCTCCTCCATCAGGTACCGGTCTCTTTCCCTGGCTGCTTTCATGGACAGTTCTTTAAGCGTCCTTCCCACCTTAACGGTTCCGCCCTCTCGGAACAGCCGGCGTATCTCTCCTAAAATCACCGGAACCGCATAGGTGGAAAACCGGAGGCCCCGTCCCTCATCAAAACCGTCGGCGGCTTTGATGAGGCCCATGCAGCCCGCCTGGAACAGGTCGTCGTATTCCACGCCGCGTCCAATAAAACGCTTGCAGCAGGCATGCACCAACCCCATATTGTCACATATCCGCTGTTCGCGTTCAATCACCGGCAACCGCCTGCCCATCCCGCAGCAGTATGTACTTTTCCAGAGTCACCACTGTGCCCTTGCCTTTTTGGGAACGCACCGTGACCTTGTCGGTAAAGCTTTCCATCACCGAAAAGCCCAAACCGGAACGTTCTTCCCCTCCGGTGGTGAACAGGGGCTCCATCGCTTTGGAGATATCTTCAATGCCGCATCCCTTATCCCGTACCTTGATCACCACCCGTCCGTTTTTGAACAGCCGCATCTGCAGCACAATGTCCCCAATAGAATCCGGATAAGCATGGACGATGCAGTTGGTCACCGCCTCCGAAACCGCCGTGCGGATATCGGCCAACTCGTCCACCGCCGGGTCAAGCTGCGCTACAAACGCCGCAACGGCGGCACGGGCAAACGCTTCGTTGGCCGAACGGCTGGGAAATATCAGCTTCATCTGATTAAACGCCTTTTTCATCCCGTTCATGTCCCCTTCCTTACCGTTTGGTGTTCTGCGGCTTTTTGTCCGCTTCGGGCAAAACGCCCAGCCGGTCCAGCCCGGCCAGCCGCATCACCTTTTCTATCCTGTCCGACATCCCCACAACCGCCAGCGTTCCTCCCAGCGATTGCATCAGCCGGTAACGTCCCATAATCAGCCCAATCCCGGAACTGTCCATAAATCCCACATCGGAAAAATCCAGCCGCAAAACCCGCGCCTTGCTGCGCTCCACCGCTGCGTCCACCTGTTCCCGCAGGTCCCGTGCCGCGTGATGATCCAATTCCCCCGACAGCCAGATCTGCAGTCCGTTTGGGATGGGTTCTATCCGCATCACCATTAGCGTTCACACCTTTCCTGAACAAATACGAAAAAGCCTCTATCCATTATGATAGAGGCTTGTCCACTGTTTTGCACGAAAAAATTGTCGTCGATTTTTATAATCTTTTAAGCTATCGGTGAAGTTTTAATACAATAGGGCGAAGGGCGGCACACAAATAGAAGGAACCGCCCACCAACAAGGGTTTTTCCCCCGCCCGCTCCTGTGCCTCCAGCCAGGCCTGCTGAGGGTCGGAGACGGCCACGGCCTCGATCCCGGCCTTGATTGCACGCTGCGCCAGTTCTTCGGCGGGAAGCGCCCGGCTGTTTGGCGGGGTGGTGCAGGCCATGAACGGAACATGGGGAGCAAGCAAACGCAGACAACGGTCCACATCCTTGTCAGCCAGCATTCCACAGAGCATGGTCATCCCCTGCGGTGCAAGCCGTCCGAGGGTATCCGCCAGCTGTCTCTTATACACATCTCCGAGCCCACGAGACTCCTGAGCATCTCGTA
>ENA-UALL01000241-UALL01000241.1-human-gut-metagenome-genome-assembly--contig:-NODE-241-length-30877-cov-10.006327_pt1 | contig 30877 bp, 23 predicted proteins | sample MGYA00243699_ERZ654466 | MGnify/ENA primary metagenome ERZ654466 (study PRJEB26926, sample SAMN06164635) | human gut metagenome | biome: ENVO:00009003; feature: ENVO:2100002; material: ENVO:00002003...
CGAGATGCTCAGGAGTCTCGTGGGCTCGGAGATGTGTATAAGAGACAGATATATGCTTGTGGGTCGTAGGGTAAGAAGCATGAACGAGCCACATCACTGCCGGACATATCCACTAATGGCAAACCTGTTGCTTTGATGCAGTTGGCAACAGCCTTGAAGTACCGGGAATGTTCCCAGCCTTTCAAGTCAACAGGTATTATCCACTTCAATCCATTACCGGATGGACTGACAAATAACAGTTCCGTATCAAAATACTCATGGTTGAGCAGTTGCTGTTTTAACTCCCTTATGTTATCCACATGATCGAAATCCAAACACATCAATCCTGAGTGCATAATCAGTTCCTTCTCATTACGCTTGCGAAATAATCCCGAAAAGGTACAATAGTCAAAATGGGTGGCCTTGTACTTTTTGGCTTCGGGAGAAGACATCATCAAACGCAGGGCTTCGGTTTGTGGTTGGGCATAATGCCCTATGATATAACGATACACATCCACAATACCTACCGCCCTTATCGGTTCGATGTTTTGAATAGGCTTGCGAAAGAATGAAAAACAATAGTCTGTCATTTCCATCATCTGATAATCTTTTTAGATTCGACAAATCGTCTGGCTTCTTCCATTAAGTCATCCTGTGTCTTATGCGATTTATTCTTCAACCAATCGTCAATTTCCGATTGCAAGAAAGCCAATGCCTTATTTATTTTATGTACGGGAATCTGTTTAGTTGATACCCATCCATAAACCGTTTGCCTGGCTGGATGTGATGGAAGATAAGCGCAAAGCTCGTCTATATCCATCCATTTGGGTGAATTGCTTGCCTGCTTATGCTGCAAGGCATTTACTTTAGATTGCAGTGCTTCTACGGACTCAATCAGGTAGGACAACGCATTCGGCATTTCCTCCAACGAATTTACTTTATAAGCCATTTTTTCTTCGTATTAAAGTTTATGCCGCAAAAGTATAGGGATGCTTATAGGTGCTAAATAGGTGCTTGACCGCCACCAATCAACCGCTCATTTACCACTGACAGATTTAAGTTTCATTAATACGAGAGTTTATTGGAAGGCATAATAAAAGGGAAATAAACCACTATTGGGACTGACACCTTCCTTACCGAAAGCCTCAATGCTACAAAACACCCCTCAAAAAGCCGATGCTTCATGAGGGGTAAACGGTGGTAAGTATATGATTGGAATTACATAAGTCATTGGTGCTCAACGGTGGGAGCCCCCACCACAACTTATAAATCCAAATTTTCTATATGTAGTGTATTGGCGGCTTTCTCTTTTTGTTCGTTTACGATATGCGTATAAATCTGAGTGGTTTTGACATTAGTATGTCCCATCAAAGACTTGATGGTGTATATGTCAACGCCATTTTCCAGCAACAGCGAAGCGTAGCTATGGCGGCCACAATGGAAGGTGATGTGCTTCTTGATACCGGATGCTTCTATCCAGACTTTCAACGGGCGAGAAATCCAAGAGGCATCAGTCAACCCTTCAAAAACAAGTGCTTCATCATCGTCTGGACGTATGCCGCATAGTTGAAGTGCCTGTTGAATGACCGGCTTGTAATCGGGCCTTTTTGTCTTTTGCTGAATTACGACTGCTTGCCATGTGCCCTTGCTTGTTTGCTGAATTTGTTTCCATTTCAAAGTTTGAATATCGCTATGCCGCAATCCAGTGAGAATAGAGAACAAGAACGCACGTTTCAAAACATCATCCTTGCAAGGAGTATCAACCAACATTTGCACTTCATTCATGGTAAGCGCAACACGAGGCTTCTCTATGTTTGTTATCCCCTTTACTTTCGCGCTTATATCAACGGTCAGATATTCATCAATGAATGCCTGTTTCAATCCGGCTTTGAGTATAGAGAAATAAGTCGATGCCGTGTTTTGTGAGATAGTACCTTTCTTATTCCCTCCCATTGGGGCACGGAGAAGGAACATCTTAATATCTTCAAGCAGTTTAACGGAAATCGTCTTGAATGGAATTGGCTGCCCTTGTGAATACATTTTCAATAATTCGCCTACACGCCTCCAGTTGACTATAATCGAATCGGAACTATTGGGATGACGTGTGCTTATAATACGATTGAAATACTTGATAAAATCCTGTTCGCTCCGCTCATTCTGTGCAGCGATTTCGTTTTCCTTATCAGTGTAAAGGATGGCACTATCGTATTCATGTTGCCGCAACTTACGCACATTGTCTGCATAGATACAAGCCTCTTGATCTATCGTTGAACGGCATTGGATAATCCCATTCAAATCACGCTTAGGCTTATAGTTGAATGTTCCATCCGGCAGGATACGTGCAATGGACGACTTGTCCCAAATGGGTGTAGATATAGTCCGGTTAATGGATTCTACCACACGGCTTGCCCGAGTTGAACCTCGCTTATAAACTGGGTATGATTCTATAATCAGATACCACTCTTCTTTGTAGTTCGACCTTCTGAGCTTGACGGTCACTTTGGTATTAGGTAATGCTTTCTTCATAACGACTTGTATAATTTATCAATTTCAGATTTGGGAACATAAACATAGTTACCGATTTGGCGTGTAGGAATAGAATGACGGCGTATGTGCTTAAATACACTGCTGTCATTGATATGGAATTTCTTGGCAATCTCTCCGATAGTATAACAGTCTTTGGGTTCAAAGGACAATGCTTCCTTTTTTCTCTTTCTACTCCCTGCCTTTGTTTTGAAGTGTTCATCCATATACTGCCGACTAAGGCGTATCAGACGCTGGCCAAAATTGTATGACGGTATCAAGCCTTGCCGTATCATACGATAAAGGACGTCTTTACTAATTCCGTAAATCAGCATGGCTTCCTTTACGGTTAGATACCCCTTGTTGGATGGTATTCGCCTAATCAGTGCTTGGCGTATCGCTTCTTTCTCTTTTGCGACTTGTCTTTTCTTATACGCCCTCTTGGAACAAGCCGGACAACAATACTTCGACACTAATGTCGGAGGAGTAAAGATTTTACCACACTCCTCGCAACTTCTTTGAATGGTGTAATTTCCTCTTGGCATATTCTTCTCGTTTTAAATGGTTTATATCAATCTAAGTTGTACCTTATCGCCAAATAAGACGTGTCGCAAACATGTCGCAAATAAGAGATAAAAAAGCCCATAGAAAACACATAGCAACCATGAACCCCATAAACGCAAAAAGCGTGCAACTCATTGAGCTGCACGCTTTTGCTTATTGTTTGTTATCTGTATCCTTATCGGAATCATTTGACTTCCTCAAATATAATATATACTGATTATAAGCAATTTATAAATCTATGGTACAAATATGGGTTATTTTAATGAGTGTGCATTGAATAGGTAAGCATAGAAAGCATAAAAAGAGCCTTCAACTTGCCGAAAGAAAATTTATATTTATTTAACTATCCATTTCTTATTTGCAGATGTTTTCATTTTCTCATCGGTATTTTCTCTTGTTATGCTCTTGTTTGCACAAACGCCATAAAATGAAGTTGTTGCCTCTTTGCTGCTTATTTTTTCCTTTCGTTTTTTACGGAAATACATTATACCTTTGCAAGACAACCATAGATAAAAATAGTTATGAAGCAAAGGCAACATATATTCCAATCATGGGTAATAGAAGTAATAACGGTACTTCTGGCATCCACAATATCATTTCCTATAAGTGATGCTTTGGGCGTGCGGTTAAGCATTCTCCCTTTTGTCATGGTAGCTTGTTATGTTGCTCTAAAACTCATTTACCATTTATACCTCTCTCTGTCGGCACATATAATATCTCTTGCTTCTTTAGTCCGCCACAAGCCTACGCAATCTGACCGACAAAGTAAAGATGATTGCGCTTTTACAACTGCTATATCTATGGTTGGCAATGATAACATTCAAATGAAACGGATGGAGTTGTTTCATTACGAGTATCAGCATGAGGAGTGGCAATATCTCCAACAGAAAGAAAGAGAAGAAGATGAAAAGCTACAAGCCGTATTGCAATATACCCGAAATATATTCAAGCAGTTTGACTTTAGCGAAGAAGAAATCTTCCAAATCTGCGAATGCGTTAGATACTTTGTATCCAATCGGCAAGCTCTTAGTGTAAACATCCACATCAAACGACGCACTACTGTTACTCAAATTTCACTAAAGAACTTCGCTTGGAACATTGCTTTTCAATACAACATCAGCCGGGATGTTACAGCGCAATTTGTTATGCATACATTTCATGAATGGTTTGCCAATTCCACTATTGATACAGTCAGAAAGAACTTGCGTACAACAACGGGAAAACATAAGATTAATATTGATGAGAATATCATTTCTATTGTTCGTAATTCATAACTCGCTAGGCTCTAAATCAGTTATATAACATTAAATATTTGATTACATGATATATTTATCGTGTAAAATCACTATATTTGCATCAAAAGCATTATATTGGCAATATGGAAGATTTGAATCAATTAAAGCTCGTATTGGTTAAAAAGAAAAGAACCAACAAATGGTTGGCAGAACAGTTGGGTGTGAACCAAACAACGGTTTCCAAGTGGTGCACCAATACAACCCAGCCTGACTTGGCAACGCTAAAACGCATATCGGAGTTGTTGGAGGTTAGTGTGAGCGAAATTATCAACTTTGAATAGGATGTACGATTATGGGCAATAACAAATTTAATGAGAATACCAGAGTACAAGTTCCAGCAGCACTCCATCTGTGCAAGTTGGGATATACTTATTTGGATAACATCTGTGCCTATGACACAAAGACAAACATCTTGATTGACGTTTTCTTGAATGCAGTAAAACGCTTTAACCCCGGATTGTCAGGCTCAGAGGCATCACTATTGTATGCCAAAATCGTGAATATTGCCAATAACGATGATTTGGGACGTGAGTTTTACCAGTTGCTTTCAGCAAATAGCGGCATGAAACTTATTGATTTTGAAAATCCCGAAAACAACGATTGGCATGTAACTACGGAATTCACTTGTGAGAATGAAGACACCGAAGATGAATTTCGTCCAGACATTACATGTTTTGTAAATGGTCTTCCACTTGCATTCATTGAGGTCAAGAAGCCGAACAATCGTGAAGGTATTTTGGCGGAAAGGGAGCGCATCAACAAACGAATGAGTAAGTCTTGCTTCCGCCGCTTCTTTAACATCACCCAACTGATGATTTTCTCCAACAACCAAGAGTATGACACTGATAGTCGCGTGCCTATACAAGGGGCATTTTATTGCTGCGCGGCTAAGGAGAAGGCATTTTTCAACGTGTTCCGTGAGGAGGACAAACGGTATGTATCAGATTATCCTTATCGAATTATAACCGATGAAATAGAGAATAGAGTATTGAAGCACCGCAACTGCGTGGTCATTAAAAACTTGCAAGAATACCAAACCAATAAAGCTGTAACCACGCCGACAAATCGCATCATTACTTCCATGTTAAGCAAGGAGAGATTTTTATTCTTGCTACGTTATGGGTTCGCATACGTGGAACGCAAAATCGAATTGGATGACGGCACACAGGGTACTCAATTGCAAAAGCATGTGATGCGCTATCAGCAGTTATTCGCTTCGTATGCCATCCGCAACGCTTTATCAAAAGGCGTGAAAAGCGGCATCATTTGGCATACGCAAGGCAGCGGAAAGACCGCACTCGCCTATTACAGTGTGAAAAGTCTAACTGACTATTTCGCACAACGGAATGTGGTAGCAAAGTTCTATTTCATAGTTGACCGCATCGACTTGATGGAGCAAGCAACGGATGAATTTGCTGCCCGTGGTCTAGTTGTCCACAATGCCAAAAGTCGTAAGGAGTTAATGGATGACATAGCAAGCAGAGAAGTAACAAGCAATGATGAGGGAAAGCCTGAAATTATGGTGGTTAATATCCAAAAGTTCAAAGAAGACAAGGCCAAAGTGACGGTGGATGATAGTTACAGCACCAATCTACAGCGTATCTTCTTCGTTGATGAAGCGCACCGAGGGTATAACCCACAAGGCAGTTTCTTGGCAAATCTTTTGGAAGCAGACCAAAGCGCAGTCAAAATAGCATTAACAGGAACGCCGTTACTAAAAGAGGAACGCGAATCGTGGCGAGTGTTCGGCGACTACATCCATACTTATTATTACGACAAGTCCATTGCCGATGGCTACACTTGCAAACTGATGCGTGAGCCTGTCGAAACTGTCTATAAGGAGAAGATTGAAAACATCCTCGATCAGCTGGCCGGTAATGTGGAAGTTAAGAAGTCCGACATCGACCGTAATCAAATTATGGAACATGAAAGCTACTTGAATGCTCTGTTGGACTATATCATATCTGACTTCCGCCGCTTCCGAAAAGAACAAAATGATGAAACAGTGGGCGCAATGATAGTATGTCGAACAAACCCACAAGCAAGAGAACTATATCGTCTTTGGCAGGAACGCTTCAACATTGCAAGTAAGGTTAGCCAACACCAAGAGCAACAAATGTATATGGCGGCAGAACCGATGCTCCAATATGGGAACTACAAACCACTTACTGCATCACTCATACTACATGACGAGGGTGACAAGCAGGAACGCAAGGAGTATATCGAAGGTTTCAAGAAGTTGCAAGAGATAGATGTCCTCATTGTCAACAAAATGCTTCTTACTGGCTTTGACGCACCACGTTTGAAAAAATTGTATTTGGGTCGCTCTCTCGATGGACATGATTTGCTGCAAGCCCTTACAAGGGTAAACCGCCCTTATCATGATTTCAAGTATGGCTATGTCGTGGACTTTGTAGATATCAAAGAAAATTTTGATGCAACCAATGACCGTTATCTGCGAGAACTTAACCGCACTTCGGATGAGTCGGATAACACACATACCGAAAATATTGCCAACGATATATTGGTCAGCAAAGAGGATGTAGAAACTAAGATAAAAGAAATAAAGAGTGTACTTTTTAATTTCACCATTGATGATGTAGAGGAGTTCCGCAAACAAATAGACGAGATTGAGAATAAGGACAGTTTGTATAAGTTGCGTAACACGCTCACAGATGCCAAAGCTATCATCAATCAAGTACGTTCTTTTGGTGATGAAGAAACCAAAGAAAAACTTGCTTCACTCCCTATGGGAAGAATATCCTCTCTTATCACAGAGGTCACCCACCGCATTGAGCGCATCAATCTTTTTGAAAGCACAGAGCACATGGCTGATGTTTCCGGCATTATCAATGTGGCTCTTTCGGAATTAGAATTTGAATTCAAGAAAGGAATACCCGAAGAGTTGCGGATTGTTGTCAATGACATCCGGGAACGTAGCGAGCGGGTACAGGCAGAGTTTGAGGCGAACTTCGATACTAAAGAAGAAAGGTATGTTATCCTCGCCGATGAGTTCCGTGAGTATTTTCGCAAGAAAGGATTTGTGCCACAAAGCACCGAGGATGCCAAGGCAAGCATTCAATATATGGACGAGGTGATGAAGAAGATACGCGAAATCAACCGCCGCAATAATATCCTCAAACGCAAGTATAAGGGGGATGAGCGTTTTGTCCGTATTCATAAGCGCATTGAGGAACAGAACCAAAAGCGTGAACGTCCCATCATATCGGCACACGAATACGAGATAGCCGAGAACTTGGCCAAGATGAAAGATGAAATAGACAGACAGCTATTCCTTGATATTAATATTCTTGACAACGAGCCAGCATTTGGTCAGGATGTGCTGTCTATCATAGGCAAGGAACTTATAGCGATGAAGATACGGGCAGACATCAAAGACCGCAAGTATCTAAGCAGCTTGATAACAACAGAGTATTTACAACAACGCAATTACGCTTATTAGCATATGGGTAATATCAATATATCAGAGGCTACAATAGCTCTTATCGATTCTCTTAAAAGCACCACTGGAGCTTTCGGATTGGCAGGAACAGGAAGTGAGTACAAGATTGTGACAGAAATGTTCCTCTATAAATTCTTCAATGACAAGTTTGGCTATGAAGCCAAGCGTGACCCGATGTATGGTGAACGCTTGTCAAAAGCAGAGAAATGGGATGCCGAGTATGACACATTTACCGAGGAGGAAGTGGAAGATTTGTTCAGCTATCTGCCACATTCTGTGCCACGTTTGAAGCCTGAACATACGTTATCGCATCTTTATAATTCTGCCACAAAGGGCGATTTCTCCACTTTGCTTGATGCCACATTGGTAGATATTGCCTCGCTCAATGCCGAAACATTCTCTGTTACCACATCGGGAAAGAGCAAAGTCAATATCTTCTTCCCGTTGACAACCTACGTTACTGATACACAAAAACGTGACGAGTTCGCCAAGTCACTGATGCGTAATGTGGCTTCATTCAACTTTGAAGATGTTTTTGACGAAAAATACGATTTCTTCTCGCGCATTTTCGAACATCTATTAAAGGGGTTCAACAACGCAGGAGGCGGAAAATATGCTGAATATTACACGCCACGCGCCATCGCACAAGTGATGGCACGCCTGTTAGTAGGCGAAAACACGGATTTGCGCGGCGTGACCTGCTATGACCCTTCGGCTGGAACAGGCACACTACTTATGGCACTGGCACATCAAATAGGCGAAGAACGCTGTACCATCTTCTCACAGGACATTTCAGAAAAGTCTTCGGAAATGCTTCGCTTGAATTTGATTCTTAATAATTTTGCAGCCTCGCTCCCCAATGTCGTGCAAGGCAATACACTCACAGAACCGTCACACAAGGAAAGCAACGGTGTGTTGCGCAAATTTGATTTCATAGTTTCTAATCCGCCGTTCAAACTTGACTTTCCCGAATATCGCGACACATTGGCATCCGACACTATCCGCTTTTGGGCGGGAGTACCCAATGCAGTGAAAAAGGTTGATCCGATGAAGCCCAAAATGGCCATCTACACCTGTTTCATACAGCATGTGCTTAACTCCTTGAAGACTACAGGCAAGGCTGCCATTGTCATTCCCACCGGTTTCATCACAGCCAAAAGCGGTGTGGAGAAGCGTATCTTACAGCGAATTGTGGACGAGCGATGGGTGTACGGCGTGGTTTCCATGCCGAGTAATGTATTCGCTACAACTGGAACCAACGTATCGGTAATTTTCTTCGATAAGTCGGCCAATCACGACAAGGTCATCTTGATTGATGCCAGTAAATTAGGTGAGGAGTATAAAGAGGGAAACAATCAAAAACGCCGCCTTCGCGACTTTGAGATAGACCAGATAGTCAATACATTCCAAAACAAGGAGGCAGTAGATGATTTCTCTGTAGCCGTGACCTACGATGAAATCAAAGAGAAAGGTTACAGTCTTTCAGCCGGGCAGTATTTCGACATCAAGATTGACTATGTGGATATAACAGAGGAGGAATTTTATGCTCGAATGGAAGAGTACAAACGGACGCTCGCTAAACAATTCGCTGAAAGCCGTCGATTAGAGGCAGAGATAATGAGGCAACTTGACAGCCTGCAATTCAATAACATAAATAATCCAGAGCAACATGATACAACAGACTAATAACATACCCGCAATATACACAGAGGCTGCGGAAACCATTAAAACCGCTATACTTCAAGGCCAATATGAGGCTCTGAAAGGTGAGAACCGCATCCAACTGGCCGTGTATTACAGCGTAGGCAAATATGTATCGCAAAATTCACGAAAGGGCAAATGGGGAACTGGTGCGCTTGCAAGCATAAGCAATCACCTCAGAAAGATACTCCCGGGATTGCGAGGATTTTCTGCGGAAAGTTTAAAAAAAATGAGGTTGTTCTATGAGGCATGGGATATTTTGGATAACAGCCTGCACAAATCCGATAATTCGGTAATTGCGATTACCGAATTAGAAGAAACGCCGCAATCGGTAATTACGATTACCGAAACGGGGCAGATAGACATATACCATGCAATGACTATTCCCAATACAGCTGACTTTCCGGCGATGGAGTTCTTGGCTGTGCCGTTTACGCACCATTCAAGAATTATAAGCAAGGTAAAAGAACTGCAAGAACGATACTATTATATTCGGAGGTGTGCGCAAGAACACCTGTCTGTAGAAGTCCTTGTAAAGCTCATTAACAACAACGCCTTTGCCTGCCAACAACAGCTTCCCAACAACTTTTCAAAAACGATGCTTGATGCAAAGGAGGCTCGCAAGGCTGTAATGATGTTCAAGGATGAGTACGCACTTGATTTTATCAATGTGGAAGAAATTGGGGAACGTGACAGTGAGGACGTTGATGAGCGAGTGGTGGAACAGCAGATTGTTCAAAATATCAAACGGTTCATTATGACCTTTGGGCGCGATTTCGCATTCATAGGCAATCAATACCATCTTGAAGTTTATGGTGTAGAGCATTTCCCTGACTTGCTTTTCTTCAATCGCGAACTGAATGCAATGGTATGTGTGGAACTAAAGACGGGCTCTTTCAAGCCCGGCTATCTTGGACAACTTATGGCTTATCTGCGCATTTTGGATGACCACGTGAAAAAGCCGCATGAAAATCCAACCATAGGAATTGTGCTGTGCAAAGAGGCAGACAAGGAATATGTGGAATATGTCATCCAAGATTACAATAAGCCAATGGGCGTGGCTACCTATACGACATCGGCAGATATGCCTGAAAAGTTGCGCAAAGCTTTGCCTGATAGTGAAGAATTAAAGAAATTATTGTGAAATGAGCAATCAAATATCGCCAAAATACCAAATGAATATCATACAAAACATCAATGATAAATTGTATGAATTGTTTAAGTCGTATGATGATGTAGAAGCTTATGTCTGCAAATGGCAAGTATTTTACGATGACTTTGGCAATGCAAATTTTTATATCCAATATAAAGACAATGAACATAAAAAAATTGATTTGAAGAAAACTCTCCATCAGATAGATGGGGAAACTTTGTTAAAGATAGCAATAGATTTAGGGCTTGACACTCCGGACTTTATACCATCAATTCCTATGTTTAAGAATGAATTAAAATCATCCTTTGAAACAGCTGCTCAAACATTTGAGAAAGCGTATTGTAATGTTGAAAAAGACCCTAGCCTTGCTATCGGTCTGGCGAACTCCGCATTAGAAAGTATTATTAAAGCTATTTTAAAGGATAAAAGAGTGTCCATACAATATAACAACAGGGATACATTGTCCACTTTGATAAAAAATATTTGCAAAGCATTTAATATTAACAATGACCAATCATGCCCTAAAGAAATTAGAACCATCGCCAGTTCCTTAATTAGTTGTAGCACAGCAATAGAAGATTTACGTAGCACAAAAACAGAAATGCATGGAAAAACGAAAGATGATTTTATTATAAACGACTCTTTATGCGCTTACTTTGTAGTTAACGCTGTATCTACAATCGGATTATTCTTGTTGAATTACTATCGGAATAAATATCCTGCACAAGCAAGATATGTATCAACCAAAATTGATCCTGATGATTTACCTTTTTAAAATAAGGCTATATGGAACTGAAAAAATATAAACTGGGTGACATAGCTAAGATTGAAATTAGCGGAGTAGATAAGAAATCCGTTGATGGTGAAACCCCTGTAAGGTTATGCAATTTTGTTGACGTATATCGAAACTGGGCAATTACACAGAAGTTATCAGAAAACTTTATGATTGCATCTGCGAAAGAAACAGAAATTGCCAAATGCTCTATTCACAAAGGGAAGGTCGCTATAACGAAAGATAGCGAAACAAGAGATGATATTGGCATTCCAGCTTATATCGCTGACGATTTTGATAACGTACTTCTTGGCTACCACTGTGCCTTGATTACACCTAATGATGATGTTTTAGACGGAAAGTATCTAAACGCTTTTATGCACACACGTTATATCCAAAAGTATTTTGAGAACAATGCTTCTGGAAGCGGGCAAAGATACACTCTTTCTAACGAAACAATATTTCAGATTCCCATTCTGCTCCCATCACTGGAAGTGCAAAAAGCTATTGGAAATCTGTTATCCAATATCGACCGCAAAATAGAACTCAATCGTCAGATAAATGATAATTTACCGATGCTTGGCCATTCATCAGAAGGGGCAAAAGGTCGTCACGCTGCTTAGTAAGTTCCACTATCTGCATTTCATTTTTCTTAATCATTAGAAATAACGGTGTTATTATTTCATCGAATTTTGCAAGGCTGTCTGCATCAGGCTTTACCAATAAAATTGAGTATAATGTAGATGAAGTCATACTTGGTACTCCTGTTCCAGAATCCCATCGTGTAAAATCAATATCTTTAATTGAATAAAATACGTATTTTGCACAATGTGGTTGCTTCATTTCAGAATAGAACATCGTATCAACAGACCAAAAAGCATCGTTAACATACATAATGTTATTTAATGATCCCTTGCGAGGCATTAGGATAGATTCTCCAGAATATATGAAACTATCAACCTTACGTATTTCTCCACCACTTCCATAAACAGGGTATATTCCATTGCCTAAATGTTTATGGTCACGCCCATTTTTGATAATGAGGTAATATTCCAAAGTGCAATTATCCCATTCTTTAGGAATTTCTCGTTTCAACTTCTCATTCCACACCATTGCTCCACCGCTTGACTTATAAGGTCGTCCGTTCTCATTGGGAAAATCGAACTGCACGAACCAATAGTCGTAAAGTTGCTTCGCCATCTTCTCTAAATTATCATTTATCGCACGACTAAGTTGAAGTTTCTTTTCTATATCAACAACTATTTTGCCGATATTCTGTTCTTCATCAGAAGAGAATGTCGGCATTTTATATCGCATTATTTGCTCCTTGTCGCCACGTGGCATTTTGCTTCCTTTCACGCCTTTCATTACATAGTCATAAAATGCGTCTTGCATCAATGTCGCATATAAAAAGTTTGGGAAATGTCCTTCTTTAGCTCTAAAAACAAGTACGTCAGACGAACATCCTCCTTCAATATCGGCAAACCAAATCTTTTTCAAATAGGGACGAATATTGGCTATTAAAATATCCTTAGGCTGAAAATGAATAAGGGCACAAGGCATTGGAGGCAAATTCTGCGCACATTCTCTGCCTCTCTTATTTTGTAATAAAGAGTCTGTAGTAACATAGTTGTTTAACGAAACATCGTTACTACTAATTTTATCTGTCACATACTCTGCAATATCAGCCAATATCATACCTAAATCTATTTTTATGCAAAGGTAGTGGATTTGGCTAATATTCAAGAATATTACCCTATATATTTCCTGTGAGCCATTTTCACATTGTTCTGATTGACCATTGCATAGTGCAAGGTAGTGTCAATCTTGACGTGACCGAGCAATCGTTGCACTTGCTCTATGGGCATCCCTTTGTCAATGGCCATAGTTGCCAATGTACGCCTGAACTTATGGGGATGTACCTTGGCTATATTCACTTTACGACCAAGTGTTCGCAAACGCACTTCCACGCCACTAATTGAAAGCCGAGAATGAGGATTTGAGAGCGATACGAACAATGCAGGATTATCATCCGTGCGACTACTCAAGTAGTTCTGTAAGTGTATTTTGGTTCGGGCATTGAAATATACTTCACGCTCCTTGTTTCCTTTTCCAAATACTACACATTGCCGTTCATGAAAATCAATGTCTTCACGATTGAGGTTGACCAATTCGCCTACACGCATACCTGTGCTGGCAAGCAAATCAATCATGGCGATGTCACGGATTTCTTGGCAACTATCACGCAGTACCTCCATGTTTTCATCAGTCAGTACCTCCTTCACGAGACTTTCCGTGCGCACTCGATGGATACGTCTTACAGGGCTTTTCACAATGAAATCTTCATCTTCGAGCCATGCAAAAAACGAAGAGAAGATGCGCCGCATATTGTCGATAGTTACTCGACTGACTTTCCGCTGTTCTTGATAGCCGGATAGATAGTTGCGTATATCGTTAGTTGTAACATCGCACACGGGCTTGCAAACAGCCACAAATAGCGTGTCAATAGTAGATTGATAATAGCCGATTGTCTTTTCTGAGCAACCCTCTATCTTCTTCGCTGATAGATACGCCTGCAATAGTTCTGCATTGGCTTTTGCTTGTTGTTCTTCTTCACTGATGGAAGGTATAACTTCGTAGCTATCTAATGCCTGCGTAAGTATGTTTTCAAGCAAATTAAGCTGCTCTTTGGATAAAATGGTTGCCATTCCATCCACAACGGTGTGTATAACTGTTCTTTTCATTTTCTATATCTTTAGGTTTATGTCTATATAATATAGAAAAGGTTGCAAGTGAATGCGCTAAATGATAATTTACCGATGCTTGGCCGTTCATCAACAATGGTAAAAGTTCATCGCGCTGCTTAGTAAGTATTGCGATTTCTTTTTGAAGTACAAATTGCTTATCAGCTATTCCATTTTGTAATTCAGCCCATTGCCTATAAGATTCTTTTGCGCCAACAACAAGAATTGGAAATTTACAAAGGTCATCCCTTGATACTTCTTTGAAGGTTGTACCAGAACCTAATTGCTCAATCTGCTTAATATGATGCTTTATGTAATAGTACAAATAGATGGAGTCTTCCATCTTCTTTGGAATAAAACTTTTGAAACCTTGATTTGTGCAGACATCATTCTTTGCAATAGATACAAGACCAATTGGAGCACGGCTTGACATAAGTACAGAGTTTATGGGAAGCATACTTGTACTGCAAGAATCAAAGCCTTGTTTGGTTATATTTCGTTCACCTTGGTACACGAATTTTGATTGTTGGTCTGATAAATCCTTTGGAGTTATCCACACGATATCTCCTCCGTAATTTGCTTCATCAGCAGTTGAAGGCGTTGCACCATTCTTGATTTCAGTAAAGTCTATTAGGTTTTTGACTTGCCAATCAATAGGGATTTCTCGCTTTAACCGTTTATTGTAGGACATTTTACCACCACTTGACTTATAAGGCCGTCCGTTCTCATCTGGAAAGTTGAACTGCACAAACCAATAGTCGTAAAGTTGCTTCGCCATCTTCTCTAAATTATCATTTATCAAAATGGAGTATAGGATTTTTATGTCTTGATATGCACATAGAATATGACAAGGACATTGTACAAAAGGAAGCAGACAAACAGGATTTTAACCCACTTGTCCGAAAGCCATATTCCTTTACTTTTTTCAAGCATACAAGCTATCCGTTTTTCATGTTCCTTTTGCAGTTCAAGTTGTTTGTTACGATGAGCCATAAGTTGCCGACCGACTTCCACAACAAAGTTCATACAAATGTTGTTCAAAGATTTTAGGGTTTGAGGATGTACTTGTGCATCGATTTTCTTCATCTGCATTTCTTGAGCAGATGAGTTGAATTTTGAAACGATGCTTTCCATACGGTCAATAGCGGCATTGAGCACAGCGGTTGTCTGTTTCAGTTCCGCTATGTTTTCAGTAAAGCTGCGTTCTACCTGCAAGATCTTACTCTCATTATTGGTACTTTCTATGAGGCCGTCAATGTTTATCTTGTCGGATTTCCCTTTTCCAATTCCCATACTTCATTGATTTTAAGTGAAACAATTATCTGTGTAAACCTCTCCTGCGCTTGCAAAAGTGATTAGCCATTTGAGCACATCGCCTTGCCCATTCACGTTCGTCCTCATCTTTATCTTTTCCCCATCCGCTCATGTCGGAACCTCCGCCGCCACTGGATGCAGCCATGCTCGTTGCACCGTCAAGGTATTCGGCAAAAAGGAGCAAGGCGGTTTTCTGTACATCTTCAATGGTCGCAAAGGAATTGTCATCCGGCACGGAACATTCCTTGCGGATGATTTCGTCCGCTTCTTCCGATATGGCCACATGGTAATGGTGGTATTCATCTGTGGAAATGTCGTAGTGCTTGATAACTGGGGCCAGATGGTTGGTCTGTGACATCTCAGTCGAAACGATAGCTGGCCGTATTCCCTGTTCGGAATTTGGGATTAGCGAAGATTTCCGCTCTCCATGAAGCCTTGCCCATGTCGCTTCTATCTTTGACGGCATGAGGTGTCGGCCTTTACCGAGAAGGGAGGATTTATAACTGGAGTTGCCCGACAGGACAGAATAGCCTCGTACATTCCCCTTGTCATCCTCTTGCAAGTGTATAACGTAGCCGTGCGCTTTCAGTCCGGCCTCATAGCCTGACCAACTGAATTCCGGCAAGGATCGGAGTACATCCATGCAAGTGTCAGCTATCTCCAGTCTGCGTTTCTCGTAAATATTCTCCGGCTGTACCCATCCACGCCGTTCATTGATGATGTACGCAGCCGACATTGCCCGTTCCGCTATCAGGTGGTCATCATTGACCTTTCCATCCATGTCCACACGGTTTACATCTATGTGTAGATGAGGTATGCCACTTTTCGCATCATGGTGGAGTGCAACTACATACTGACTGTTCTTCACGTTGGTGAACTTCGCACTGGCACGTTTGGCCTTTTTCGAGAGGTCGATGGAATCAAATACTCGGATGTACTCGTTTGCCAACCTTACCCAATCAGCCAGTGTCCAACCTGCGGATTCTTCCTTAGTTGGGGATATTTCCATTCTTATCACATTCCGTTTGAGCGGTCTGCCTTTGTTGATTATACTGGAAAATTCTTTTTGTTTGAGTACCATGCGCTGAAACATGGCTTCAGCCGATATATCATCGGGTAAGAAATTCACTTTCACTATCTCGGCCTTGTCCTTGTTGACCGAATAGCGGACGGCGTTTCCGCCGTGGCTGATGGTGGCCGCTTTTGCTATCATCTGGTTGGGGATTTATTGAGTGATGTATTCCTGAATTTCATTCCAACGGGCTATAAGGGGAACGGCGGCACGCATCCACTGCTCCACGAAACGGGTGTCTGCGAAGTATTGCGCCCGATGGCTGCCCTGTATGGACTTGACGGCTGCCGCTATTCGTATTAGTTCGCCCCGTGCATCAGAGAGACTGCAAAGGGCTTCCACCTCCTTGTCGGTAAGTCGCCGCCTCGGATGCTGCCTCAAAGCACATTTTCGAATATAGTCGCTCAAAGTCAAACCGCAGGTCTCGGCAAGTTCTACGACTTTTGCGTATTCTTTTTCGGTCACTCTGGCCTCCAGCCGCTTTGTGCGCTTTATAGCCTCTTTCTTTTCATCCTTGTTTTCTTCCGTTGTTGCCATATCTAATTTTATAATAAGGTGATACGATAAAATAAAACTGGTCAGCCCAGTGCGAGCTTGCGAGCGGCTGTAACGGCTTATGTGGCATGGAAGCGCGGAGCGGTTTTGTGCGACATAGGCAATTCTTGTAACAGTCCTGACACGAACTTTGGATATATTACAGCTCACAGAAAGGATGGTTTGTCCGAAGTCTTTATAAACGTCTAAAACAAACGTACTCCGCCACATTCATTTCTCAAAAACTGCTTTCAACCGCATCATAAGAATAAGCCCAAATTCAGCCATAAACCAACGCTATTCCAAAAGGTCACAAAATGCAGCGTGAAAGACTATGTTTCGCATTGTAAAAAGCCATCTTTTGAAAGCCAATACACGGCATTTCGCAACAGTCTCAGTTTTATCATGTTTCACACTCCGTCTCCGTCATGAACATTATTGTCCGAAATAAGGGATAAAGACGGCTGTCCACTGTTACAACAGTCGGAGGTATCCGACTTTCCAATTCCATCATTTGGCGTATTGACAGAGATACCATCTTTATCTATACCATTGTCGCCAATCTCTCCGACACAATGGTGCCGTTCTTTCACGCTCACGTAATACGGATTGAGTATCTTTTGATTGTCCGTATACCATGCCGATACACAATGCACGGTGTGTATGCTTGTGCGGTTGGTCTGTTCGGATGTGACAATCCCCAACTCGGCCATTCTGTCGAGTAGCCTCGAAATGGTCTTCTTGTCATAGCCTAAACGGGTGGCCAATTCAACTTCCGAAAGGGCGACTTGCCCGATATGCAATGTAACAGCAAAGCCTTTCTTTTCGTACTTCGTTTCCTTAATGACCACAGCGTCAATGAGGCATTTCAATACCTTCATGCGGTCGATACCGTACTTGCTTCCTGCCAGAAAATCAAGCTGGCTGTCGGAAAGCACTATGCAATAATAAACGTCTTTCTTCATTTTCATTTCTATCTATTGTTCAACTAACTCTAACTGAAATTGGTCAATGAGCGTTTGCAAACTCGGACATCGCTTTATCATCTTTTGAAGCGTCATCATGGGAGTGTCCTCCATCAGCAGAAAGTCGACTATATCCAATCCTTTCTCCCTCTGTTCGTCCGTTGCACATTGCTCCAGCTTATCACTGAAAACCACTTTCGAGCAGATGGAAGAGAGCAACCGCGCTTTCTCCTGCCAAACCTTCTTCGCTCCCAAATCAGGACAAAGTATGACGGCACGGTTCTTCAACACGGCAACGGTGTCAGCCTTGAAACAGCCGTGTATTCCTCCGGTCGCCAGCCAAACAAAGTCAGGCATGAAGTGGCTGGCCACTAAAGCGGATTTCTCACTCTCCACAATGGCTACAGCTTTTGTTGGATAACCAGCTAAAAGATGTTCGCCAAACAAGCATTGCTTCATGTTAAAGTGTTCAAGTTCCAATTCCGTATGCACCCAACTCACATAGCTTCTCGGTTCTTTTACCCGATGTCCTGTCACCGGATTATACAGCATAATCTTTCCGGCTCGCACTCTTCCTTGTCGGTCAATCTGCCAGAACACCGTGGAGCCTCCCCATTTCTTGGATGTCCCGACACAGTATAATTGGAACAGCCGGGATGTTTCTTTCTCACCAAATACACTTGAAAGAAAGATGAATAACGGATTCCGTTCGTAGTTGGCAAGCGAGCGGTGCATAATGTCACGGTCAATGTAATCTGTTGGCTTGGGCTGCACAATTTTTGTTTGTGACTTCCATGACTTCCTTTCTTCCAATACAACGGGATTATCTTTGAAATAATCCGATGGCTTATAATGGTATTGGCACGAATGTTCATGGTCGCACCTGCCTACATAATCAGGAAACGCAATTTGTCCTTCGGCATCAACATACTTGACGAAACATTGCTTTCTTCCGCATTTAGGGCAGGTCAGCTTAGAGCCTCGCTTGTATTTTTGGAGCGTAAATCTGTATTCAGTCATAGTTCCTCCTTTTTTATAAATGCAGTTCGTGCAGTTTGCAGTTGCTGCAGTTTTGCAGGTTACCCATATTCTCTGAACTGCAAACTGCAAATACTGCAAGGTGCAAACTGTATAGCTCATTGCAGTTTCTCATATTCTCCTCTTTTGACTTTCCTGACAACCTTGCTCGTTGTAAGGTTGACCAGCATATACATCACAGACCTCTCGGACAGACCGACTTCTTTTCCTGCTTGGATAGCTTCGGCGGTGGAAAACAAGACAGGTACGTTGTCAAGCAATTCTTTCTTTTGCGGTTCTATACTCTCCATCAACATGAATCTTTGTATGTTTGAATAACAGTCTTCAAAATAGGAACTTAATCTGATGGCCGACTTAATGGAATCTATATCCACGAAATCCTTGTGTACTTCGCCACAAGCCCATCGGAGTATCTGGAATACTAAAGCCAACCGTGCAGTAATCATAGGTATTTTCATTACCCGACTGTCAACTAAGCCATCATCCTTGATTTGGTTTACCTTGTGGATTAAGCCATTGCGCCAATCGGTAAAATAGGCTCCAGCCTCTGGAGAAAAATTCAGTACGTTCTGTAATGCGTAGTCGTTGTTCTCATCCGTTATGAAACAAATCTCGCAAATACGGTTGATTATATCTTCCCACAAGGCAGAATACTTCTCAAACGATGAAGCAGTGGAATCTTCGTCAATCGGCCAGTCTGATATTTCCTGTGACGAGGGATAAACGAAAATTATCCTATCCAGCAAGCCATTGTCCTTGTATCCCTTATCGACCAGTTCGTGCACACGGGTAGTCTGCATCGTGCCGACTATGTTTATAAGAGGCCGCTCAATGTGAATGGGTATCGGCATACTGCATCTTGACACATCAAGAGGCTTACCACTGAAAGCAGTCAAGAGCTGTTCTATCAGTTGCCCCTTGCTGTACTGGTTCACGGCATTGAACATTCCCATTATTTCATCCACATACACGGCCACTCCTCTTGGATTGTCGTTAAGCGCACGAATAAGAGCTTCAGGAGTGAAATCAGAAATGATTGTCCGCTTCAAAATCGGCTTAGACGGCAATGGCGGTCTTTCGTCTTTCTTACCCTTCTGATTTTCCAGTATGGAATTGTAGTTTTCCATATCTATCTTGAATTGCTTAATGACTTTGGCATCAAGTTTTCGGATGGGCCGAAAGGCAAAGTCAAGCGGAGGTGTTTTACCCATGCCTGGCCGTCCGACCAATATCATGTATAGAATTGGACTACTAACCCAGCCGCCACGGATGCGGATGTTGACCGCATTGCCGATGGCCGTTGATGCTGCTGCAATAAGGGATGCCATCGTGTACTCAATGGAATAGTTCTCTTGCCGTGCCAATGCCAGAACCATGTCCTGCAACTTGGCAGGAAATACGTCCAAAGGTATCTTGTTTTCAATGACACCCTCGAACTCCATTCTGATGCTGTTGCACAAGTCAAGTGAATCCATTAGAACGGTCTGTTTCGTTTGGCATTAATGAATTGTGCAGCTTCTTCCGCCAGTTCCTTCTGTGATTTCCGCTTGCCGTCATGAAGCCATGCGTCAATCTCCGATTTGAGGAACATGATGCGCTTTCCTCTCTTATGGAACGGAATCTGGTGGCAACTCGTCCATCCGTAAACGGTCTGTTCCGCCGGATGGCTGGGCAGGTATTCGCACAGTTCTTTCAGGTTCATCCACTGGTCGGCAGGTCGTACTTGTGGAATGTTGTTCAGACCGTCAATCTTGGAATCAAGTTTATTCAACTTATCCATCATCCATGACATTGCCTTAGGCAAATCTTCAAATGTAATGTTCTTGTCTTCCATATTATTATCAGTTGATTTTGCCGCAAAGTAAAAGCAAATCCCAATACTGATTTATGGGTGACAAATATCACCTAAAGAAACATCAGCAGGTCATAAGAATCATAAACGATATGTATTGATTATCAACGGATATAATGACAAATTCCATTATTAGATTTTTTCGATTATGCCTCTCGACATAAAGGAATCATCATTGAATCATAAGGTTATGAAGATAAAAATGCACAGAAACAGAAAGCCACCCACATGAAGATGCAGATGGCTTACAGAATAGGAAATCAATGTCACTTTCTATACTTAGTGTAAATTATTTTTTAGAAATTTCTTAAGCGAGATTGTAGTTATACCCAATAGCTTAGACTTAAGTTGTAGCCCATTGTCTGATGTAAGCATAATTGGATTCTGTTCTTTATACTTTAATGCGACTGATAATATCATATTGTCAGGTGAACGTTTATCAAAGTCATCTGGCAATAAAGAAGTATCTGCGAACTCGTATAAAATCTCATGTTGTGTCTCATTATTAAGATTGCGTAAAGCCTTCTCCGCGTTTTGTCTTCGTTCTTCAGTTAATTTGATTTTCATCTTATCGAGCTCATCCGTCACCTTTGCAGACAAGATGATAGGATACTTTCTGTCAATCTTAGAAATAATATCGGGACAGTCCACAAAAACATTAGTATCAATGATGTAATAGTTTTTCTTCGTTACACTTAATTCCTTCTTTTTCCGTTCAAATTGAGAGAGGTCAATTTTACCTACAACTTTCAACCCTATTGTGGAGGAGACCGTTGATGCTGTTTTTTCTTCAGATATAGGTTGGACTATAAGGCCTGATGATTCTGACTCTTGCAAATTAGTTCTCCATACATCTGTTTTACCATCAAACTTATCACAGTTATTTATAAACTGTAATACTGTAGGTGAGACAGTGTGAAATTCGTTAAGAGGCATATCTGAAATAATGAGAGTCGTACTAAGCGAACGGCTTGTTGCTACATTAAAACGTCGATCTTCTAGTGCGAAACCCGGATTCCTTCCAGGAATGTATAGAATAGCGTAATCAACAGTCATGCCTTGGATTCTATCTATCGTTTCGATAGTTATATCCAGTTCAAGGTCAGACGTACAGAAACGTTTCTGCAGTTCCTTTACAGAATCTCTAAAAGGTGTTATGATAGCTAAAGAACGATCAGGATAAAATTTTTCCAGCTTTTCAATCACATCTCGTATAATAGCATCTGCTTTATCTGAATAAACTCCATTGCGGACATCTAGTGTACAATGGTAAAGTACACCGCCATCTTGTGGAAATAAGACACTATTCGCTTTGGTAAAATCTAAATAGTCTTTCTTCACAGACACAAAACGATTCCCGTAAAAGCATTTTGTAAGGGAGGCAGATCGACTCGTGAGACGGAAAGTGGTTACTATACGATAAGATTTTATCGATGTTCCCAGCGCCATAGACTTTAATCCTTCAACTTGTGTTGCCACATTCCACGAATTATATTGTGGATTGTTAAGTTTCACGATAGGCGGCAACTGCATAGGATCACCTACAATTAGGCAATCTACCCCTAACTGCTTAAACGCAACTATAGCCGTAAGAAAAGCCTGGGAAGCCTCTTCTATTACAATCAGATCGTATTTAGGCAGACCATAAAGTGTCATTTTCTTCTCACTATATACGCTTGATAGCTGATAGTTTGTCGCACAGAGTATTTCGCCACCAGGAACCTGCAAGTCGGCCGAGGCAGCTTTTACACCAGACACCTGTTTGCGTTCGTCAATAGAGAGATTTGTCTTGCTGACACGACCTCCCTTCACATACTTCTGCAAAGGCTTCTGCTTTATCAACTCGATAAGGCCCTTGTTCGCCATAGTGGTGACGCAGACGGTTTTGCCAGCATCAAGATACGATGAAATCACAGAAGCGATGGTGTAACTCTTACCAGTTCCCGGAGGACCTTGTACGATACAACAATGTTCATTAGCGAGCGTGTCTATGATTGTGTCAGAGATGCCTGTTGGCTTCTGTTCATCAAACGCAAGTTCTTCGGGTGTCCATTCATCATAATCAATAGTCGGTTCAAGGTTCAATTCCTCCTTTGAAGAGAATGCATCCATGTAGTTGGCAAGGTTACGGAAATACTCTACAGGAGGAAATGGATTATGGACGATAAGTGAAAGACTTTTGCCATCAGCCAATGCCTTTGACAAGATATCGTACAACTTAATACTGAATCCAGAGCATGCAACATAGTCATAGTTGGAATCACCAGTATGAACATAGTACATTGGAGTCATGTCAGAACCTGGAGAATGAAAATCCTTATTGTCAACGAACTCCTCCCAACGGCAGATCCATTCCGTAACGTGTTCACCTAATGCTTGTTTAGCACCTTTCTTAATTATACACACGCCCTTCAGAACTTTCAAGCGTGGAGCCATACGGCGGGGGCATTTGAGGATAATCATGCCTGTTTCATGCTGAATGGAATCAACATAAGCAAGCGACAATTCACCTGTCTTGAATAAGTTCCGCATCTGCGAGCGATTGATCTTTTGTTGTTCGTCGATAGCCTCCTTTACCTGGTCAGCAAAGAATGACTTATAGTTTGCAAGTTTGATATTGTCAATCATAATCAATAGTCGTTATCGTTGTAATCATCGTTACCATCTTCCGCTTCTGCCATAGCACCAACATAGTGAGCGAATACGGCATCCATATTTGTACGAGCAGCCACACGAATCAAGGTGTATGCAGTACCTTTGGCATCTTCAAGTATGCCTGTATAAAGGGCCCTTACTACATCAACCTTCTCCTTGCCGGTAATCTTGATAACAACATCGTCTTTTTCTACGAGTTTCAGGAATTCCTCGGCGTTGTTAATGTAATGGAAGTTCTTGCCTTGTCCATCAAGATAAACACAAATCTTCCACTTGTCACCAACCATCTTATTCCATACAGAAGGAGAAACATACATCACGCCACGAGCAGCACTACAAGTATGAATGTATCTACCATCTTTAAGTTTGTGTACAGTTACATCACTCGCATTACGCACGAACTCTTCCATTGTTTCCTCAGGCTCTGCGTGCATCTCATTTCTGAGGTTCTGGTACAGACGCAACTGAGCAAGATAATTGGTGTCGGCAATCTGCTCTGGCTTGATGTTACATTGAGCTAAGAGGTCTATTTCCTCCCTCGTTGGTGGTAATGATTCCAGTTCAAGAGGCGTTCCATGTGAGCGAAGGCGTTCTAATTCCTTTTTGGTAAAGATCTTCGGATGTTTACGTGTACGAGGTTTGTAAGGTCTGTCGCCAACAGGTTGATAATTCTTGTCCTTATCAACAGATCCCATGTACCCATTGCGGTCAGGATCATAATCCTTATGAGGCTTATTTGATAAAGCGTGAGACGTGTTAGACGTATGAGTATTAGAAGGCGTTGTGCTGGCATTATCCGTCGTGTCAACATCTTCATCAACGTCAGCTTCTACATCGTCTGTTTCATCTGTGTCATCGTAGTCTTCAATATCCTCTTCATCAACCTGTTCATATGTGTCATACTGACCAAGGTCATCTTCTGATTCTTCCTCTGCTGTAGATGACGTTGTTTGACCAACTGGTGATTCAGCTTGTTGCGACTGCTGTTGTGGACGAGAGTCAGAAGTTGGCTGTTGCGATGCGGTTTGAATAGGTTCTTTTGGTGATGTATCTGCTTCTTCCCCAACTTCAAGTTCGTTAACAGGTCTTGACGTTACATCTTTATTTGGTGCACCAGGCTTGTCATCCTTGCGAATAGTTTCCCTATCGTCAACATGTTGGTTTTCGGTTGATGTCTCTGTAGTTGCTTCTGTAGCAGTATCTGTTGGTTCATACGTAGCATTGCTATAGTAATCGTTTTCTGTTTCGAAAGGTTCTTCTTCCTCTGGCTCAACGTTGATGGTCAAATCCAACGATCTGAGATAAGCGCGGAACTTTTCATCGTATGCAAGCGAAGAGCAATATTTTTCGATGCACGCTTCTACAGAAACGCTATCATCAAGAACGTCTTCACATACATTGTCATACACGTCAAAACCTACCAGTCGCTTCAATCTACTACAGAACTTTGTAAAGGTACGATTATGCTTCCATGAGCTTACATAATAAAGGTGGTTGTCATCGTTATAGATACGCTCAACATCATTATGTATAGTGTCATAACCGAGGTCTATCTTTTCACATACAACAAAATGATACTGCGACAGCTTTGTATTATAGCGTTCGTAGAGTTCTTGGAAACGATCTGGGTTCTCGATAGCCGACAAGATAAGCAGACGAGGTCTGATAATGGCAACCATATCAGCTGTTTCATCTTGTTTACCTATAGGTGTTGCCACAAAATCAGAACTTGTCAGACATTTTATCTTCAGTATGTTGCAGACCTTGACAAACAAATCTGTATCATAAGGGAAAGCACTTGTCTGCATAACAAACTCATCGCCACGGAAGATATTCCTTTCCTGTGTCGCATCTGGATGGATAGCATAAAGTTCCGTAATATGCTTCTTCTGCCCCTTACCATTACGCCATTCTGCAGTTGGCGTTTTACGATAGTTGTCAACCAAAGTCTCATCTTGAATAGGCGAAGACAGCATCCAATTAATTACTATACTGCGGAAATGAGTTTCTTCCTCTCTTGGATGCGTGACACGAGCAAGGTAATAAAGGCAATCTTCAAAAGAGAGAGCCTTACAGAAGTTGATCTTCTCAAATAATTCACGAGCATCACGATTGTCAATAGAGTCAACAATAGCTTTGCAAGGAACCTTCTCTTGCCATTGAGGTACCTTGGCACGAACAGCATAACCAGCTATGTGAGGTGCATACAACAACTCCGGCTTTTGAACAGAATTCTCTGTTGGTATGCACACGCGGTTATTGAAATATCCATCTTCCACCCATGATTCATATTCGCCCAAGCGACGAGAGAAACATTTCGACCAGAAATAACAAGCAAATGTGCGGTTTGCGAGATACTTCAAGTCCTCTCGCGTCATATTTTGATGCACGTTCTCCGCTTTGAAATATTGCTTAATGATATCCTTGTTGCCTTCGAATATGTAAGTGTCAGAAAGATACGACAATTCAGACACACCATTTGCCTCAAAGTCGCACGTTGGAGAATATTCTGTTCCAAGTGTCAGCTCATGAGCAAACTTGTATGTCGTTTCATTCGACTTGACCAGATACTTTATCTGCTTACGAAGTGTGTCATTTATGTCATACTCACTCTGTATCTTGGCTACTTCACGTACAAACTGAATGTGAATGTCTGCAACGCTATTCTTATCGGCAGCAAACTTTGCAAGATAATCCTTAACCTTTGCGTCAATCCACATTTGCTTTGTGGTAATGAGATTGCGATTACCGTACTCTTCAGAGATAGCATGAAGCAAGTCCTTATTTGCCTTTAGAATATCGGGATGAACCTCGTTGGCAAGAGTGATGTACTTAAATGGTTCAGATACAGAAGCCTCATCCACGTTGACGATTATTACCTGATCAATAGTCTTATAACCAGCATATTGAGTACGAACTCTCAACTGCATAATTTGGTGTTTCCTTTCTGCCCATTTATCCTTCAGGTCTTTAAGGTGCTTGGTCATCATCGCTACAACCGAATCCAAAGACTCGGCTTCAATAGTTGAAAGCTTAGGCAAGATGTCTGAGAAAAGAATATCCTTGTTATCGGACTTAAGACCGAGTTTCCTGAACAATTTCATCCACTCTGCCTTCTCGTTTTCATTGGCGGTTTCGATGTAAGACGAAGACACAAACTGCGCCTCCTTTACATACTTAGTTACCAGTGCCTCAATTTGTTCCTGCTGATAGGTGTCAGAAATGTAAAGCGATGCACAATTGATAAGCGCGTTGTTATTGTCAAGCAACGGAATAGTCTTGAACTTATCAACAGATGTAATTTGCTTCTGGTTTACCTTTACCCATCGCCAGAAATCAACGTTATTATTTATAACATTAATAGATTGACGCAAGTTTGCGTTCTGGACAAGGATGTCAGTTGTGGTATTGATGTCAAACTTCACAATCTTGAACAGCTGACGCATATCCTGAGAGAAATCATCGGTATATTTCTGTGAGAGCATAACATACGTCTTCGGACACCATGCTTTCTCGCACAGAATCTTTGCGTCCTCGTTGTATTCGATATACTGGATATTCAGTTCCCTTGCTCTTGCTATGGTTCCATCATAGGCAAGTAAAGGCATATCCTTGATGTCGTTGAAACTCATAGTATCATCAAAGAGTCTGTCTACGTCTCGCTTCAGGTATTCCAAGAATGTGAGCATAGTTGCCTCGTCAACAAGACTGGCATAGATAACCGCCTTGTTCTTTATTACAACATCTGTGAAGAACGACTTGTCTGTGAAGGTCTTAACGCCAAACTGCTGACGCAAGAACGATTCCAGTTTCTTTACCTCTTCCTTCTCACGACCTTCAAAGTAATCATTCGATAGAGCATACATCATGCTATCCTGCAACCAAGCATGATTGATATTGTCAGCATAGGTGCTGTTCTGAGCATACGCATCCTGATTGAAGTATCGCACGTCATCGTTGCAAAGATATACCTCATTTTTGTGGATGTCAATACAACGCAAGACATAATCCTTGAAAGCGTTTTCCTTCAACTGCGCTTCACAACCGTACACATATTCAACAAATGCTTTGTTGGCGGCATAATTGTTTTCTATGGCAGCGTTTACTTTTGCTCGGAAATCGGCATCGCCAACTATGACAGTCGTGATGAAGGAGTCCTTGGTAAATTCGTTGAATCCAAGGTCAGCAAATATTGCAGTTATATTACCTTTCTCGTCATCAGCAAGGCTATCAAAATAAATATGCGATAGTACGTTGATAACATTCTCGCCCAACCATTTCTCACGTGTTAAGCCATGAGCATCTTCGTTGAAGAAGTAGTGATAATTGGTATAGTCGGTACTTGCACCACCAGCCTCAGTAATGTACGGAACCTTTGTCTTGTTAGCCTTTAAATCAACTTCCTTTACTGCAAGATAACGATAGAATGCAACAGAATTGCTTGGTACGTTAAGCAACGCCATAGCATCCTCATTGGATAGAATGTAATCTGTAATCATAGACGCAACAGAGAAAGACAGGAAATACTTGTCTGCAAATGATTTCCAATTTTCATCTTCCTCAAAATTTGCTCTTGATGCCTCGCAAAGATGCGGTACAAATCTACGCAAGAATCCTATTCCATTACAATTCGTGTCAAAATCATAGTAGAGACTTCCTGCTGTAAACAGATCGCCTTCGTATTCAATAAATATATTTTTCTTCGCAAACTCGTTTAGTTCATCCTTACTCAACCAATGTCTTATAAATCGTGTATTGTTTTCGGGAACTGTCAACCATGTCTGGAAATCAGTTTCCTCACATTTCTCTACAACAGCATCAACCTCTACATCAAGGCTCGAAGGAGAATGCTTGTACAAGAAATCCATGAATGCCTCCGATTGTCTTAACTCGTCAACTGGCAAGGAATAGTCACCCAACTCCATAAGAATTACGAAGTCTTCGTCTGAAATGACTCCGTTCGCTGTCATGCCAGTCATGTCGTTAATAATATTGTCGATGCATTCAAAGGTTTGTTCACCATCCTTATCCACGCATGGAACAAAAGGCTCTTCTTTTATGAGCTTTTCAAATTCTTCCTGGAACTCCTCTATAAACGTCTTATACACTCGTCTCTTCTTGCACTCATCAAAGTCTGGGATAAGCGCAAAGATTGAGTCAAGGTCGTATTTTTTGCTTTCAATAAGCTGCTTGATCCAATAAAAGAACTGTTTACCTGCAATACGAGCAATAACGTGATTGAGCTCGATATCCTCAATATCATCACGCTGCCCGTTGGGCACCATATCGGTGTTCATTAGGAAATTGAAGCCCCAATCAGCCCGTTTTGCTGGCAGATAGCAGTAAAGCATGGCATCATCAACTGGCATCAACTTTCTTTCAGCTTTCTTGCACGCAAACTTTACCGCAGTCTTACGGAAGTTCATGTACTTCTCAGGTATTTTCTCATAACCATCCGAACGAAGAGAGTCTGGATTTTCCAAGACATCGTTTATCTTATCTGTAATGTCCTCAGGAATATCATCTACAAGAGAATCTGATACACACCAGTCTTTATTGTCTTTCTCACGTACAATCGGTTCATCCTGACCATCAATAAAGATGCTAACCTTCTTGATGTTCGGGATAAACAATATGACGCGCTCTGATTCAAATACATCGGTAAACAAATCGATGTAGTTATCATCTCTGTCTTCGTCGGTCAGAATTTCCTTATCTCGTGGTTGGAGAGCGAACTTTACTCTGAACTCTTCGTTTGGATGCTGACGGAAAACAGACTTGATTTCATTATCTATCTCATTATGTTCCGTCCAGATTGGTAATATCTGCCATGGTGTATTGATTACATCCGTAGCAGACTTGTCGAACCTGAATGTGTAATTACCAGTATTGAGGAGAACATAGTCGTTGTCAAGAAAAACGGTCTTAAAACCAATACCTTTGTAACCGATGGCTTCGGTATTGTCAGACTTCTCGCCATCATTTATATCACAAATAGCTGCAATATTCTTCGGATTGAAATATTCACCTGTATGCTCGAATGTTAAGTAGTTCTCGGTAATATGGAACTCTACATTAACAGGCAAAGGTTGAATCTTGCCATTAATTTTAGTACGACGAGGATAATCATTAGCATTCTGCAACAACTCATAGATGAATACTTCCTTACCGCTTTGTGTAAGTTGCTTTTTGAGAGTATCAAGCGAACGAGCAATCTTCTTTGCAGCACCTGCAGGATAACGCATAATGCCCTCGTAAAGACTGTTCACAATGTCTTTGGGGTAAATTGGTGTTATTTCCTCATGCAAGTCTATACCAAACTTGAGAGGATCGGTTTCAAGCAATACCCAAGTGAACTTGTAGTATGCAAAGCGGTTAAATTCCTTGTTACTTCTAAATGAGATAGACAGATTCTTTATACCACGTTCCTTATCTTCAATCTTTGTAAAATCAGTATTACGGATATCTGTTATCGTAAACCAACCTTCATTTCTTTGCGGCGCAAACTGACCAATAAACTGATTGTTCTCAAGACGCAATCTGCGTTTAATTTTAACGACCTCCTCGGAATCTACGTATTGGGTTGCTGCACGATTGTATTGTGGTCTTCTTTGCTCTTCGTGAGATTTTGGCTTAGCTTTTTCAATTACATACTTTGTAGGTTTTTCTCCTGAGAAATCTGTCCAGAATGAAAACAATCCAGAATCTGTTAAAAATTCATAGAAATGCTCGTACCCCAGATTCTTATAATTGATGCCGACTTTCCCAACAGCACGTAAGAGATCATACTGGTTCACCCATCCATCACCTTTGTCTATCAATTCTACTTTAGGCAAAGATTGATATATCTCACGTAATTTTTCTATTATAGATTTGCTGATCATATTCTATTAGATTAGTTATTACAAGATAGTCATCATAATTTTCTGATTGTCTGTAGGGACAAGTAGCTCACGAATATCAACCTCAAGTATCTTTGCAATTTCTACTAAAGTTTCAAGAGTGGACTGTGTTGTATTAGTACACCATTTGCTTACTGTAGCCTGATCTTTACCAATTTGGTCTGCAAGCCACTTATTCGTTTTCTTCTTTTCTACGAGAACTACTTTGATACGATTAATATTTTTATTTGTTGCCATATAATTACATTCTATTGTCTTATACATAACCAAAGATGCAAAATTATTTCGAAAAACAACAATATATTTTATCTGTCTCTTATACACATCTGACGCTGCCGACGATAAGGCTCG
>ENA-UALL01000245-UALL01000245.1-human-gut-metagenome-genome-assembly--contig:-NODE-245-length-30723-cov-7.629744_pt1 | contig 30723 bp, 30 predicted proteins | sample MGYA00243699_ERZ654466 | MGnify/ENA primary metagenome ERZ654466 (study PRJEB26926, sample SAMN06164635) | human gut metagenome | biome: ENVO:00009003; feature: ENVO:2100002; material: ENVO:00002003...
CGAGATGCTCAGGAGTCTCGTGGGCTCGGAGATGTGTATAAGAGACAGACTATAAACATGACATATAGCTTCACGATTATGAAATACTTGATGGTAAATAAATGGTTTTTTTAGATCTAAAACACAAAAGGAATTTAATGGTTTATATAAACCTTTACCTTCCCATTTTATTTGAGCCTCTTTTTTGGTCCATATCTCATAAAAACGTTGTTTTTTATTACATTTATTTATATATTCTATTTCATATGGTGTAAAAAATCGATTTGCTATTGCCATATCAATAGATTTAATGACCTCTATATCAATTCCAACAGGCTTATCTGATATTGCACAAACTACGTAATGGTACTTATGCGATATATTAAAGTGAATTTGAGGATTATTAATTAACATCGGTTTACCGTAGATGTTAGTCGAAAATACAAGTTGATTGTTAAGAAAATTTGAAATACGACATATCTCTGCACGGACTAATATATCTCCTAACAGGCAATTCCGCGCATCTTGAAAATAGCGAAATCTTTTTATTTGTTTTTGTTTTTCTGAAGCAACTAAAGGAAGCAATATTTTATATTCTTCTTTTGTTAAATCGGGTATAATAGTTAAAATGATAACTTCCAGCATGATTTGCTCCTCTATTTTTATTTTGATAGAAACATAATCTTTATGTGTATAATTTTATCACATCACTTTACAGTTGTCAACATCATGCTCATAATATTTGCTTTTTATTAAAATTTTTTATATGTTTTATCTTTTGCTGCAATCTTATTGATACATCCCAAAGCTTTTCTTAAAGGCTATTAGACACACATTCTTCCGGAGCCTTATCTTCTCTCATCCCCTTGAATACAGGTTGACGCATACCGCCACTTGAGGTATAGGCCATAAACTCAACTGTGCACACAAGCGAAGGTACCAGCCAACGGGCCTTCTCATTGCCATGTCCTGGAGGAATTGGTCCTTCTATCGGTGGCTGATCCATACAAGGTTGGGCTTTGATTTTGGCAAAAGCTTCCCCTCCTACTCCCAGGGTTACATGACCTTTGTATTCCAGTCTCCCATCCCGGTACTGCCCCAGGACGAGACTGGTCATATGGTTTTGCTTTGGAATCCATCCGCATACAATAAAATCTGCATCCAGCAGATTTTTTATTTTAAGCCAGGCTTTTGTACGTTTCCCCTGAAAGTACAAACTGTTTTTCTCCTTGGCTACGATCCCTTCCAGGCCCTGTTCTTTTGTTAGCCGAAAAAGCTCCAGGGCCTGCGAATGCTCAAATATTCTCGAAACCGCCAGCCGTCCTGACTCACGCACGGCTGTCTGCAATATCTTTTTTCGCTGGTTCAGTGGCTTCATGGTCAGATCTTCCCCATCGTAATACAGACAGTCAAACGCAATGTAGGTCGCCGGGAAACGACCGGACTCGTACTCGATTCTATACCGGTTGCTCATCAGGCTCCGTCTCTGAATTTTTTCAAAAGCAGGTTTCCCACCAACCAGAATGGCCAGTTCCCCATCCAGAACACACCGTTTACGCACCTGTTTGTGTATATCCTGCAACTCCGGCACTTTGGGCAGCATAGCGATTTGACGCTTGTTGCGCAGTTCTGTTCCACTGGCAGGATCCAGATAAGCAATACACCGTTCACCGTCCCACTTCAGTTCGTAGAGATAAGTGGGATCGGCGAACGGTTTTACATTTTCAGCAATTAACATGGGCTGTATATTCTTTTCTGTAAACAGATCCCTCATGATGCTGTCGCCTTTTTCCTACGAGGGTTCTTTTTGATGGGCTTTTCTTCTTTATGCGCAGCCTGCTCTACCATCTTCTGCAAAGCATCCATCATGCTGATAACATTATCCGGCTGTTCTTCCGGTGATACCGTAATCTCACGGTTATTGGCTTTTGCCTGGATGATCTCCCATAACCGTTCCCGGTATTCATCGTGGTACTTCTCCGGCGTAAACGGCTCCTTCATACTTTCCAGGATTGTCTTCCCCATTGTCAACTCCTGCTCGGATATTTCCGGTTTGGCCGGTTCTTTGGGTATGGCTTTCACTTCATCGTTATAATACAAGGTTTCGGCTAATATCCCGGTTTCCGTCGGGATCAATACCATCAGATGTTCTGACTGCCCAATAACCCCTTTGGCAACCGCCACCGCGTGCTCTTCCAACATGCACCGTCTTAGCAGTTCATAGGCTTTATCCCCACCCGATTCTGGCACCGCATGATAGGTCTTATCAAAAAAGATTGGTCGGATATCCTTTAAATCTGCAAAGTGGAGAATATGGATGGTCTTGTCCTTTTTTACCTTGGCCTTTTCAAAATCGTCATCTGTCATGGTGACATATTTCCCTGGCTCAATCTCAAATCCCTTTACAATATCCTTTGTCTCGACTTCTTTCCCGCATTTCGAACAGACCTTTTTGTATCGAACACGCGACCCATCCTCACGGCAAAGCTGATTAAACCGGATATCATTGTCCTGTGTAGCCGTGTGCAGAGAAATGGGTACACGCAGCAAGCCAAAAGATATTGCCCCTTTCATACTGGCGGCCATAGCGTTTCCTCTTTTCTATTATTTTTCGGCAGCGGGTACTACAAAAGTGCATATTGCTGTGTTTGTGGGTCATAAGCAATTTGCCATGTCCCACCATACCGGCCGACTTCGCAGCGAAATTCTTCCACTCGCCCACCGCCTTCCCTATTTTTAGTCTTTCCACTTCAAACAAGCAAATGCAAAAAATTTATAGAAAGGGTTTTTGACTTTCACACAAAAACGCCTTATAATAATGTAAGACAAGCGTCCGAATTTGTCGGTGCTTGTCTTTTTATGTGGAAAGCGAGAGGACTCTATGGAGATAAGCCAGCATACTACCCTTCCTGAGTGGATGCAAGAATGGTTGCGAATATACAAATTACCTACTATAAAAAAGAGAACAGCCGATGTGTATAATGCTGTCCTTAAAATTATCGTCAGCTATCCTGATGTGCAAAAGCCAATTCCTTTCATCACGGAAATGGACCTTCAGCAGCTGTTAAACGCAGCAGCCGCTAAAAATTACAGCAAATCCACACTTGGGAAAATCCGCTCCACCCTGCGTCAGGCGTATCGTCCCCTGCTTCGTCAAAAACTGATCTCCGTTGACCCCACTCCCGACTTGATCCTTCCCCTTGCCCCCACAAAAGAAGTATTGCCCCTAACACACGAGGAACAAGCGGCTGTAGAAGCTGCCTGTTCCTGCGATCCTCTTGGGCATCTTATTCTCTTTTTACTCGAAACCGGCCTGCGCCGCAGCGAAATGATGGAATTGCTTTGGGAAAACTATAACCCTGCCCATCACAGTATCTTTGTGGCTACCTCTAAAACACCGGCGGGGATCCGTACCGTATATCTAACAAAGAAAGCCGAAGATATCATCCGGCAGCAAGAGCATATTAACGCTTATATTTTCAACCACACACACCATGCTCCTGTTACCATCACTGTCCTGCGCCGTCTGGTAAACCGGATCCGCACTGCGTCAGGCGTATCACATCTTACTTGTCATGTCTGCAGGCACACCTTTGTAACCCGCTTGTGCGAGCAAAAGGTGCCGGCCAAAGCCATAGCCCAGATTATCGGGCATGCAAAAGTTGACTATGTATTAGATATTTACGCAAAAATGGAAGCCGATGAACTGCGTAAAGCAATCTACGCGCTGGACCCGGAACGTGTCAGCTCAGAGATCCTTGGCGAAGGACTCAATATTCCGACTCCACTGTATAAATCACTCCAAAAGGAGGCGGATAAACAAAAAGTCAGTGTGGACGCTCTGGTTACCCATCTTTTGACCTTGTATATAACGAAAAAAGCTTAGATTACACATCATATAAATATTTGTCTTGGCTCCGAAAATACTATTGACAATATTTAAGATTCGTAGTACAATGTATCACAGAAGGTGGATGATAGTATGAGTTTTTCTATTCGTTTGACGCCTGAAGAAAAAAAGCTGGCAGAGAGCTATGCCAAAATGCATTCAACAACTGTAAGCGAAGCATTCAGAAGGGCGCTTTTTGAAAAAATCGAAGACGAATATGATATTGCTGTAGCTGATGAAGCTTATAAAGAATACAAGGCCAATCCTAAGACATATTCTCATGAGGATGTAAAGAAGATGTTAGACCTATGAAATACAGCGTAGAATATTCTCAACGTGCCGTTAAGGAACTGAAAAAGTTGGATAGATACACTCAAAGGATGATTTTTTCCTGGATTGACAAGAACCTTAACGGGTGTGAAAATCCTCGCTTACATGGAAAGGCCCTGACTGCTAATCGAAAAGGTCAATGGCGATATCGCGTCGGCGACTATCGTCTTATTACGGACATCCAAGATGACAGGATCGTTATTTTAATATTGAGTGTAGGCCATCGAAAGGCCATATATGATAATTAGCCGGTATCCCCTTTTTCCGGCATCCTAAATAGGGGGATATGGTTGCCATTAACTTTTTTACAAAAAAACCCAAAAGTATCTTGACTTTTGTCCCCACCCTTTGTATAATGAAAGAAAGATAGGGTACAAAAAAACACCCTATCCGGTCCCATCGGTTGCTACCAACAACCTTCAGGGACATCCTGCTGATGTCACTACACATCAACAGAACTTGAATAGAGTGCCTTCTTGGCGTGATTTTATCACGTTTGGAATAACTTTTCAAGCCTGCTGATGGAAAAACATTGGCAGGCTTGAAACTTTTTTGATATATCCGCTGCTAACCCAGCGAATATATACCATAAAACTGAATGCCAAGTGTAGTCTCCGTTCGGATACCGGACTGATAGCCAGTATGCGATGACCTCTGTTTTGCAGAGCGAGCGTGCCTGCCGTGCATAGCACGGGCCGGACATACGCACCCAATGCTGAAAAAAAGGCGGATGCAGGAAACGGGTTCAAGACAACAGAGTTATGGCACAAAATGAAAGCTTTGACTTTCCAGGTAGTGCAAAAGCATTGCCTCTGCGGCAGCGCAGCATGGATGCGCTGCCGCAGCACAATGTTTTTGGATGGTGGGCGTAAACGGACTCGAACCGCTGACCTCTTGCGTGTGAAGCAAGCGCTCTAACCAGCTGAGCTATACGCCCGAAAATGGTGACCCGAACGGGAATCGAACCCGTGTTACCGCCGTGAAAGGGCGGTGTCTTAACCGCTTGACCATCGGGCCGGACTGCTCCCCCTATTGGAGGAACTATGGTGGCTGTAACTGGATTTGAACCAGTGACACTGCGGGTATGAACCGCATGCTCTAGCCAACTGAGCTATACAGCCATATCACACCGCCTCTTGAAAGGCGAAATTTATTATATATCATACCCGCAATGCTTGTCAATATCAAATTCAAAAATTCTTCATAATTTTGCAAAATTTATTGGGCCGCACCCACCGCTTTTCGTATATCGATGCATCCGGCAGGACAAACTTGGGCACATTTTCCACAACCCACACATTTCTCCGGCTGGATAGACGCCAGATGGTCCTGCACCGTGATGGCATCGTGCTCACAGACTTTGGTGCATTTCATACAGCCGATGCATCCGGCCGTACAGGCCTTGCGGGTGACCGCGCCCGCTGCATGGCTGGAACAGCGCACCACTCCTGCCGCCGCGGCAGGCAAAAGTACGATCAGCGATTTGGGGCAGGTCTTTACGCACTGTCCGCAGGCCGTGCATTTTTCGCTGTCCACCTCTGCCAGCCCACCAACCACATGAATTGCATCAAAGCCACAGGCAGCGGCACAATCCCCGTAGCCCAGGCAACCATAAGAACACGCCCGGTCGCCGGAAAAGAACTGGTTGGCCGCGGCGCAGGAAGCAATCCCGTGATATTCCAGCTTGCGGTGGGATACCTCCTCACAGCCACCGCACCGTACCACTGCGGCTTTCTTTTCCATCTTTACATCCGCCACACCGAGGATGGCCGCCGTTTCGGCCGCGGCTTTCTCGCCACCGGGCGCGCACAGGCCCACCTTTGCTCCTTCATGTGCCATCGCCTCGGCATAGCCATCGCAGCCGGAATAACCGCAGGCGCCACAGTTGGCTCCCGGAAGAGCCTCCCGCAGCTGCGTTACCTTTTCGTCCACCGGGACCGCCAGCAGAACCGACGCCACTGCCAGAATCAGACCCGCCAACAGGCCCAGCCCGGCCACAACGCCAACCGCCAACAACACGGCTGTCATATCCGTTTCCCCCTTTTATAATCCAAGCAGGCCCTGAAAGCCTAAAAACGACACCGACACAATCGACGCGGCCACCAGGGTACTGGGCAGTCCCCGCAGACCTTTGGGAATATCGGCTCCTTCCAGCCGTTCCCGCACCCCGGCAAACATCACCATGGCCAGCAGGAAGCCAAGTCCCGCTCCCAGTGAGTTGACCAGAGACTGAGCAAAGGTATACTCTTCATCGATATTGAGAATGGTCACACCCAGCACCGCGCAGTTGGTGGTGATAAGAGGCAGATAAATTCCCAGCGCCTTGTGCAGGGGCGGGACAAACCGTTTGAGCACGATCTCCACCAGCTGTACCAACGCGGCGATGATGAGGATAAACACAATGGTTTGCAGGTATCCCAGATCTCTGGGCACCAGCAGCAGCCAATAGATCGGCCAGGTTGCCGCTGTGGCCATCAGCATCACAAAGATGACCGCCAGGGACATGCCCACCGCACCATTGAGCTTTTTGGACACCCCCAAAAACGGACAGATCCCCAAAAACTGGGACAGCACGAAGTTGTTGACAAGCAGGCCACCGATTAAAATGGCGAAAAAGCTGTTACTCTCCGTCATGTCCGGTCGCCTCCTCTCCCACTGGCGGCTCACAGGCCGGCGCGCTTTCATTTGCGGCGTTTCCCTCGGCCGCATCACAACTGCCGCCACAGGCCGCCGCACCCGGGCAGCCCGCACAGCCCACCGCTGTCACAGCGGCACGGCCGTCCCATTTTTGAGTCAGCTTGTTGATAAGCCAAATCAGTATACCAAACACAAAGAATCCGCCCGCCGGCAGCACAAAAACGGTGATAGGCGGGATCAGGCCGTTTTCCGGCCATCCAAACAGGGTGCCGTTTCCCAAAAATTCCCGTATGCTGCCCATGGCGACCAAAGCCCCGGTAAAACCAGCGCCCATCCCCAGTCCATCCAGTGCCGAAAGCCCCACGCTGTTTTTGCTGGCGAATGCCTCCGCCCGGCCCAGGATGATGCAGTTGACCACGATCAGGGGCAGATAGATGCCCAGCGCTTCATCAATGGCCGGAAGATAGGCTTTCACCAACATCTGCACAATGGTGGTGAAACCGGCAATCACCACGATAAAAGCGGGAAGGCGCACCTTGTCGGGAATCACCTTGCGCAACAGGGAAATGACCACATTGGAACAGACCAGCACAAAGGTAGCCGCCAGCCCCATCCCCAGCCCATTCATGGCCGCGGTGGTGATCGCCAATGTAGGGCAGGTGCCCAAAACCAGCCGCAGGGTGGGATTTTCCCGAATCAGCCCTTTGGTAAACTCTTTTGCGTATTTATTCATCGGCTGTCCCTCCCGCTATGGCCTGATAGTAGGACAAGGCTTCCTCCACCCCGCGCAGGATGCCGTTGGATGTTTTGGTCGCCTGGGATACGGCGTCCACCCCGTCCACCGACGTTCTGCCGGTCAGGCTGGCCAGCAGGCCGCCCTGCACCACCTTGTCCACATATCCGGCCGTTTCATTGTTCTCGGTAACGGCCACACCGGTCACCCGGCCCTGGGTATCCACACCGGTCATCACCACCAGACCGGAGCTTTTCCCACTGGTGGTAACGGTGAAAACATAACCCACCAGGTCTCCGCCATGGGTACCGGCGTAATAGGTGACGGTCCCGTCATCGGTTTCAAGTGTCTTTTCTTCAAAGCTGTCCGCCGCAAGTACCTGCCGGCGTGCCTCGTTTTGGGCCTGCTCATTGCGCTGGGCGATGGTGCCGCGGGTCAGCTCATTGGTGGCGGCCAGCAGCGCGGTGGTCACCCCGGCGATGAGCATCAGGGTGAAGGCCGCCGCCACCACCGACAAAAGCTTACGGTTTTTCACGACGCCACCTCCGCTTCTGGCCAAATGGCACCGGCCGGGTCACCCGCTCGATCAGGGGTGTCAGGATATTCATGATGACAATGGCAAAGGAGACCCCTTCCGGCAGGGAGCCATACAGCCGGATCAGCACGGTCAGAAGACCGCAGCCCACGGCAAAAATCGCTTTGCCTGCCCGGGTCACCGGCGAGGTGACATAATCCGTCGCCATGAAGATGGCGCCCAGCATCAGTCCGCCGGACAGGATGTGATAGACCGGATTTTCTCCCAGCAGCCAGGTAAGCACAAACACGGTGCCGATATAGGTCAGGGGGACTAGCGGCGTGATGACCCGACGGATGACCAGATAGATCCCGCCCATCAGCAGCGCCAGCGCACAGGTCTCCCCCAGACAACCGGGCCGCAGGCCGAACAACAATTCCCGGACGGAATAGGTGGCGCTGTCCCCTTCGGCCAGCAGTGCCAGCGGCGTGGCCGAAGAGACCGCGTCCGGCGCCAGCGGCTGCGCCCAGGTGTTCATGGTTTCAGGGAAACTGCTCATCAGCACGATCCGGCCGAGCAGGGCCGGATTGACAAAATTCTGCCCCAGGCCGCCAAACATTTGCTTGGCCACCACAATGGCCACCACACTGCCCAGCGCCGCCTGCCACAAGGGAAGGGTGACCGGCAGGTTAAAGGCCAGTAAAAGCCCGGTGACCATGCAGGAAAGATCCCCCACAGAAGGCCGCTTGCGAAGCACCAGGCAACTCAGATATTCGGCCGCCATACAGGAGGCGACACACACCAGCTCCACCACGGCTGCCCGCCAGCCGAACAGCCACACCGACATCACGGTGGCCGGGATCAGGGCGATCAGCACGTCCAGCATGATGGTGCGGGTGGACTCCCCGCTGTGCAGGTGGGGGGAGGAAGTGACGATCAACGATTGCTCCATATTATCCGTTCCCTCCTTATTCCGCAGCGGCCCGCCGGACCGCATCCTTGGCCAGCCGCATGGTCTGTACAAGAGGCCGGTGGGCCGGACAAGAATAGGAACAGCAGCCGCATTCCATACAGGTGGCCACGCTCAGCCGCCGCATGGCATCCACATCCCCGGCATGATAGGCGATATCCACCGAAGTGGGCATCAGCTGCATGGGACAGGCCCGGATACAGCGGCCGCAGCGGATACAGGGGCCCACCGGGTCGGGCTGCGCATCCTCCACCCCAAAAGCCAGGATGGCATTGTTCTGTTTGAGGACGGGCAATTCGTCATCCATCAATGCCAGGCCCATCATCGGGCCACCCATCAAAAGCTTACCGGGCGTTTCCTGGTATCCGCCGCAAAACTCCACCACCTCTCGGATGGGGGTGCCAATGGTCACCAGGACATTACCGGGCTTAGCGATCGCCGGACCGTCCAGCGTCAACCGCTTTTGGACCAGCGGCATCCCTGTGCGCAGGTAACGGGCCAGGGCGGCCACTGTGGATACATTCATCACCACGCATCCCACCTGAGCCGGGAGCTGCCCCGGTGGAACCCTCCGCCCGGTGCAGGCCGCGATCAAAACCTTTTCTGCTCCCTGGGGATACCGGGTTGGCAGTCCCTTCACCCGCACTTCACAGCTGTATGCAGCTTCGGCGACTCTTTGCGACAGTTCCTGGATCGCATCCGGCTTATTCCGCTCAATGGCGATCACCACCTGCCGCACCGGCAGAAATTCCACCGTCGCCCGTATCCCGTCCAGAATATCCTGCGGGTTTTCCATACATTCCCGATAATCGGATGTGATAAAGGGCTCGCATTCGGCTGCATTGATAATCAGGGTATCAATGGCATCGACGTCCGCCGGAGCCAGCTTGATATGGGTGGGAAAACCGGCGCCGCCAATTCCCACCAGTCCACTGGCCCGCACCGCTTTCAAAAAGTCATCCCGTGAGTTCACCTGCGGCGGCTTCACGCTCTCGTGTATCCGCTGCTGCCCGTCGGAAGTGATCTCCACCGCCTGCACGGCGCGGCCGCCGGGCAGCATCAGGGTGGGCATACCCGTCACCTTGCCCGAAATCCCGCTGTGGATAGGTGCGCACACCGCCTGATCGCTGTCCCCTATCACCTGACCGGCCGCCACCTCATCGCCGATTTTCACCACCGGGGTGCAGGGCGCGCCGATATGCTGCAGCATGGGCAGCTGGATCTTTTCCGGCGGGGGCATCTCCACCGTTGCGCTGTCCGCTGTATTTTTGTATTGGGGCGGGTGCACACCTCCATGGGTGTGCGCGCGCCATCGTTGCCATATCGCCATCTGGGCAGGACCTCCCCTTCTTCATACAGCCGTTTCAAACCGGCACCGGCTTTCTGGCAAGCCGCCCAGCCGTGAGCGGCGGCTTGTCCGTGACCGGCCTTTGCCATCTTATCCCCCGGCCGGATGGATTCCCGGCAGGGGTGTTTTTGAAAAAACAGTGGCCAAATACAACGACTGTATGATATACTATTTTTGTTCGTTTGGCAAGGCTTCTCTTTACGCTTTTCGGGGGAATCCCCTTTATTTTTCAAATGGAAAAGGGGCGGATTTATGGATTTTTCTCTTTACATGCCGGTGCGGGTAATCAGCGGTGAAGGCTGTGTCCAAAGCCATGCCGCAGCGCTGCAGGAGATGGGGAAACGTTTCCTGATCCTGACGGGCAGCCGGTCGGCAAAGGCCAGCGGCGCACTGGACGACGTGCAGGAGGTGCTGCGGCAAGCCGGAGCTGTCTTCCATGTTTTTGACGGCATCACCGCCAATCCTCTGCTGTCCCAATGCCGGGCTGCCGCCCGGCTGGCGCAGGATATCCGCGCCGATGCGGTTATCGGCATTGGCGGCGGGTCGGTGATGGATGCGGCCAAGGCCGCTGCCTGGCTGGCCGCCAACGACCCGGATGATACCACGTCCCTTTACGCGCTTTCCCTGGCGCACCCGCCTGTCCCCCTGGCCCTGATCGGGACCACGGCCGGGACCGGCAGCGAGGTCACCGCCACGGCTGTCCTCACTTCGGACGCCGACCGCCGCAAGCGCAGTGTGGTGCACAACCACTGCTATGCGCGGGTGGCCTTTGCCGATCCGCGGTATACCGCCACCATGTCTTATGCCACCACCGTTTCCACCGCTCTGGATGCGCTGTCCCACACAGTGGAAGGCTGGTTTTCTCCCACCTGCGGCGATCCCGCCACCCTCTGCGGTGAAAAAGCCTTTTCCCTGCTGTGTCCCAGCCTTCTGCGGCTGGCCGGCGGGGAATCGCCCGACCGGGCCATGCGCCAGGAACTGTTGTACGGCTCGCTGTGGGCCGGACTGGTCCTCAACGCTGCCGGCACGGCTTTCCCCCATCCGTTCAGTTACATTCTGACCGAGGATTTTTCCATCCCCCACGGGAAGGCCTGCGCCGTGTTCCTGCCCGCTTTTACCCGGCGGGCGGAAACCTATGCCCCCGAGAGAGCCCAGCGCATGTTTGCCCTGTGCGGCGGAAGGGAATGCTACTACCGCCTGCTTGAGGATCTCACGCAGGATGTGCGCGTCTCCATGACCCCTTCCGAGATCGAGGGTTATGCCGCGCGGTGGCCGGGGCTGAAAAACTTTGCCCGCACCCCCGGCGGCTTTCCCCCTGCGGACGGGGTGGAGCTGTTTGGCCGCCTGTTCACATAAAAGCGGCCAACAGCAGCATCTCCTGTGCTTTTTCGTATAACGCCTCAAAATCAGACAAAGGCAGGGGATTCTTCCCCCGGCCCATCTCGAGTGTAAACCCCGGCCGGCCGGTCTCCTCAATAAACCAGTCTTTAAACCCGCCGTGGGAAGCCAGTCCGGATGGGGATGCCGCCTTGTACCCGGATGCATCCGCCATCACCTGGGCCATCAGATGTGCCTGGGGCGGGGTGCGCGTGCCGTATTTCCAGTAGATCTCCTCCCCCTGCGTGTGCAGCGCCACCACATGGCGGGGACAAAGCTTGCGGCACAGGCAGATCATGGCATCGGTTTCCGGTTCGCTGACCGGACAGGGACCGCCCCACTGCCGCGGGGAGGGGCCGGTGATCCCCTTTTCCTTCTCCATTTTGTGCAGGGCTTTCCACCCGGCTGGGAAATTGTGGTTGATATCCACCCCGCGTGCATTGGCCTGCCACAGCCCCGGCCGGTTGCCCCCCAGTCGGGCCACGACCGGGGCAAATCGTCCCGCGCTGGCCGCGCCGTGCAATGCGATCTCCACCCCATCCGGATTCACCTGTGGCACCAGCACCAACCGTCTCCCAGCGGCCGCCCGCCGTATATCCAGGCCGGCCAACCGCTGTCCCGCCGCCATGGCGGCGCAAATGTCCCCGCACAGCTGCAGCAGGACAAGCGACGTGATCCACTCCTGCCCGTGAAAGGCCGCCGCCATCACCACGGTTTGCTCCCCTTTTTCCAGAATAATGGCCGGGATTTCCCTTCCCAGCACACTGCCCCCCACCGGTACCACCCGCAAAAACGGGTACTCGTGTCCGAGCGCGCGGAGCATTCCCTGCACGGCGCCCGCATCCGCCCTTTGCGGCCGAATCTTCATCCAGTCTCTCTCCCCTCTTGCTCTGCCAAAAACCGGTGCTGCGGCTATCGCCGCTGCCGGTCTTGACCGCGGCGTCAACCCCCGCTCGTTTATCTGCCACTGGGCGCTGCGACTCGCTGGCGCCCGCATGCATAGCTCCACTGGTTTGGCAGCCGTACTGCGCCCGGCCGGCCGGAAATGTGCCTTTGCCGCAGACGTTTCCTTTTTCTTATTACCATATCTATCGAAAGGACGGGTTCTTTATGAATCTTACCGAAACGCCAATTTCCCAAAACATTATCTACCGGGGAAAGATCATCACCGTGCGGGTGGATGACGCCCGCCTCCCCAACGGCGCCACCTCCAAGCGGGAGGTGGTGGAACATCCCGGTGGTGTCTGCATCGCCGCCCTCACCGACCAGGATGAGCTTCTGTTTGTCCGTCAGTTCCGTTACCCCTACGGAGAGGTGATGCCGGAGCTGCCTGCCGGGAAACTGAACGCGGGGGAAGACCCCCTGCCCGCCGGGAAGCGGGAATTAAAGGAGGAGACCGGCGCCACGGCCGCCCACTATGAATCGTTGGGTCAGCTGTACCCGTCCCCCGGCTATTGCGGGGAGATCATCCACCTGTACCTGGCAACGGGGCTGTCCTTTGGGGATATGTGCCCCGATGAGGACGAGTTCCTGGAGGTGGAGCGCATCCCATTGAAAACCGCGGTGGACATGGTGATGTCGGGCGAGATCAAGGATGCCAAGACCCAGGCCGCTGTGCTCAAGGTCTATGTGCAAAGGACACAGTCATGACCCTGCCAGATAAGCTTGCAGCCGAATTTGGGGTGTCCTGCGCACAGGTTCAGGCCGTTATCCGGCTGCTGGACGACGGCAATACCATTCCTTTTATCGCCCGTTACCGCAAGGAAATGACCGGCTCGCTGGATGACCAGGTACTGCGCCGCCTGGCCGACCGCTTGGCCTACCTGCGCAGCCTTCAGGAGCAGCGGGAAAAGATCTGTGCCTCTCTGTCCGAACGCGGCATCCTGACCCCTGAGCTGGAGAAGGCTCTGGAGCAGGCCGCCACCCTCACCGAGATCGAAGACCTTTACCGCCCTTACCGTCCCCGGCGGCGCACCCGGGCCTGTGTGGCACGGGAGAAAGGCCTGCAGCCCCTGGCCGACCGTCTCTATGCCCAGCGGCCGGGGGACGATCCTCTGTGCCTTGCCGGCGGATATGTTGCCCCGGATAAGGGGGTGGAGGATGCCGCACAGGCGCTGTCCGGTGCACAGGACATTTTGGCCGAACAGATCGCCGACGATGCCGCTGTCCGCCAGCGGCTGCGTACCGCCGGGTGGTCACAGGGCACCTTGTGTGCAAAGGCCGCCACCGATCAAGACAGTGTTTATTCCCTGTACTATGCTTTTTCCGCCCCGCTGCGCCGCCTGGCCGGGCATCAGATCCTGGCCATCAACCGGGGGGAACGGGAGGGATTTTTAAAGGTTTCGCTTTCTCTTGACCGGACCCGGGCGATGGAGCTGGTTACCAAGGGGCATGTCCGGTCGTCGTGCCCGGCGGGCGAAGTGGTGCGGCAGGCGGCCCAGGATGCCTATACCCGCCTGATCTTTCCCGCTACCGAGCGGGAGCTGCGCCGACAGCTCACCGAAAAAGCGGATGCGGACGCCATCCGGGTGTTCGCGGTCAACCTGCGTCATCTGCTGATGCAGCCGCCGGTGAAAGGGCGCACCGTCATCGGATTGGACCCCGGTTACCGCACCGGATGTAAAGCCGCCGTGGTGGATGCCACCGGCAAGGTGCTGGACACCGGGGTGATCTATCCTGTCCCTCCCCACAACCGGGTGGAGGAAGCCAAAGCGCTTCTTCGCCGCTGGGTGGACGCTTACCACGCCACCGTGTTTGCCATCGGAAACGGCACCGCCTCCCGCGAGACAGAAGCCTTCGCCGCCGCATGCGTGCAGGAATTCGACTGTGGCCTGGCCTATGTTCTGGTAAACGAAGCCGGCGCTTCGGTCTATTCCGCTTCCCCGCTGGCGGCCGAGGAATTCCCGGAATACGATGTGTCGCTGCGTTCGGCTATCTCCATTGCCCGCCGCCTCCAGGACCCGCTGGCAGAGCTGGTGAAGATCGACCCGGCGTCTATCGGCGTGGGACAATATCAGCACGATATGCCTCCACGGCCATTGGCCGAAGCGCTTGACGGGGTGGTGGAGGACTGTGTCAACACCGTGGGGGTGGACCTGAACACAGCCTCGGCCCCGCTGTTGGCCCGGGTGGCGGGTATTGGGCCTTCCCTGGCTAAAAATATCGTCGCCCACCGGGAGGAAAACGGCCCGTTCCCCTCCCGCAGCGCCTTGAAAAAGGTTCCCAAACTGGGAGCCAAAGCGTTTGAACAATCCGCCGGGTTTTTGCGGGTCCCCGAAAGCCGCAATCCGCTCGACCACACCGCTGTCCATCCCGAAAGCTACCCGGCCGCCAAACAGCTTCTTTCCCTGTGCGGCCCCACCCCTGCCGGACAGCCGGGGACGCCCTCTTCCCTCACCGCGCAGATCCGGCGGATGGGTGAAGAAAAGCTTGCGCAGCAGCTGGGAATCGGCGTGCCCACCCTGCGGGACATCGCAGCCGAGCTTGACCGGCCCGGCCGGGACCCCCGGGATGAGCTGCCCCTACCCCTTCTGCGTACCGACGTGCTGACGGTGGAGGACCTGTCCCCGGGAATGGAGCTGGCCGGTACCGTGCGCAATGTGATCGACTTCGGTGCATTTGTGGATATCGGTGTCCACCAGGATGGTCTGGTGCATATTTCGCAGATCACCGACCGGTATCTCCGCCATCCCTCCGAAGTGCTGAAGGTAGGGGATACCGTCACGGTCTGGGTGCTGGGGGTGGACCCGGCAAAAAAGCGGATCTCCCTGACCATGAAACCGCCAAAAAAGAACCCGGAAACGGAATAAGCGCCGCCCAAGCGGCCCATATGACCGGCGCCATGCGCCGCAGCCGGTGACCTCTTGTGCGTTTGCCCGCAAATTTCTGCGAGCGCTCCTTGGGAGGGTCAAAGCCCCATCCGAGAAAGCAAAAAACAGAAAATCGTTTTGGGGGATATGTGTCCCGAATCAACGAAAACCGGCCTAAACGCTTTGTTTAGGCCGGTTTTAAAGTAAGGATATTGGACACAGCAAGCCAAACCCTGTAAGGCGAAGGGAGTCTGTCCCTCGCAGGGCAGTGCGCCGCGTTTTCACCACGCCGGGGAGCGCAACAGGTCAGCCGTGCAGGCCATCCTCCTGCCGCTGCATGTTCTCCACCACAATATCGTGGATGTCGCCCAGGGTGGCGCAATAGGCCAGCACATCCCACGGCTCATTGGTGTGGTAGTGGATCTTGATAAGCTCCTCATCCCCCACCACCAGCAGGCAGTCGCCTTTCATGTTCTGGGTGATGTAGTCGTGGATAGCATCCTCCGACAGGTTTTCCCCTTCGATGAGCAGCTGCGTATCAAACCGGTATTCCAGCATGTCAGGTTCTCCTTTCCCGGATAAACTTTCCTTATCAGTATACCACATTCACAGGGAAAATGCATCCGGTTATTCGGTTGCATGCTGCCGCGCCACCCGCTCGTGCATAACGGCCATCAGCACCAAGGCCACCAGCAAGAATACCGGCAACAGGGAGACGCTGATGTTGTTGGCGATCAGCCCGAACAGGGGCGGCATCAGGCATGTCCCCACATAGGCGCTGGCCATCTGCACCCCGATGATCGCCTGCGATTTATCGGCCCCAAAATGGGCCGGTGTGGAATGGATGATGCACGGATAGATAGGGGCACAACCCAGACCGATCAGGATCAGTCCCACCAGCGCCGACACTTGGCCAAGCGGGATAAGCAGCGCGACAATGCCCAATCCCACCAGCGCCTGGCCCATTCGCACCATCTGGGTATCGTTAAATTTTATGGTCAAGAATCCGCTCAGGCCCCGGCCGGCTGTGATTCCCAAGAAAAACAGGCTGGTATAGCCGGCTGCCGCTTGGGGCGACAGGCCCAGGTGAAGCACCATGTAGCTGCTGGCCCACAGGTTTGTGGTCTGTTCAACTGCGGAATAGCAAAAAAAGGTGATCATGATCGCCTTGGCGCCCGGGATAGCCAAAATCTGCCGCAAGCTCAGGGGTTTGTCCTTTTTGCCGGACGGGGAATCCGGCTGTGCGGTTCCCTGTGCTCCGGTTTCCGCTGCACGCTTTTTCCACAGCGGCAGGCTCAACAGCAAAATAGCCGTCAGCACGATCTGCAGGATCGCAATATACCGGTACCCCATATGCCAGCTCTGGCCATGGGTCAGGGCAAAACTCATAATATACGGTCCCATCGAAGCGCCCACGCCCCACATGCAGTGGAGCCAGCTCATATGCCGGCTGGCGTAGTGCAGCGCAACATAATTGTTCAGGGAGGCATCCACACTTCCAGCCCCCAGCCCGTACGGCACCGCCCACAAGCACAGCATCCAAAAGGACGGGCTGACGGAAAAGCCGAACAGCGCCACGGCGGTCATCGCCACGCTGACCGCCGTCACCCTTCCGGTGCCGAACCGGCGGGTCAGGCGGTCGCTTTGCAGGCTGGAGACAACGGTCCCCGCCGCAATGATCATGGAGATAAAGCCCGCATAGGAGACCGGGACCTCAAATTGCGGGTACATGGACGGCCAGGCAGCCCCCAATAGTGCGTCGGGCAGGCCCAGGCTGATAAACGAAAGATAAATCACCGCCAGCAGCAACGAAACCATCTTGCATTCCCCCTTCGTTTGCGGTATGATTATACCACCAAGTTTACAGGATAATTAGGATAAAATCGTCATATTTATATGACAAAACCGCCAAAAGGAGGAGCTCATATGGCCCTATCGCCCTGTAACACCGAAACCGATGCCCGGGGCCGGGAACTGACGGTCCACGGCACGCCCTTTTTCCCTGTCGCCTGTTATCACGACGATCTCGCAGCCAGAGATGTTCCTTGGCACTGGCATGAAGAACTGGAAGCCATTTTGGTCACACAGGGACAGGCTGTGGTCGCCGCCGGGGGCGATAAATTCACGGTCCCAAAGGGAGATGGCATGGTCATCAACACCGGGGTGCTGCATGCGGTCTGGCAAGAAGGGTCAGAAAAATGCCGGCTGCATTCCGTGGTATTTCATCCCCGGCTGGTCGGCGGCAGCCTCGACAGCATTTACTGGCGCAACTATCTGCAACCGGTCATGACGGATGAAGCCCTGAAGGGAATGTATCTTAACCGGACAGCTCTTTGGCAAAAGGAAGCCCTGGACGCCATCGAGGATGCCTGGCAGGCCTGTGCCGCGGAAGCGCCAGGCTTTGAATTTCACGTGCGGGAAAAACTGTCGCGGCTGATTTTTCTGTTGGCTTCCCACCGGCCCGCCATCCCCCGGCATCCATCGGAAAAGTCCCTGCGCGACGGAGAACGCATCAAAATCATGCTGCAATATATTCATCAACATTATTCCCAGGAGCTGAGCACGGCCCACATCGCGCGCAGCGCCATGATCAGCGTCAGCGAATGCCTCCGCTGCTTTCATGGCACCATCGGCATGACGCCTATCCAGTATGTCAAACGGTTCCGCATCCAAACCGCCGCCGACCTGCTGCGCAACACCAGCAAAAAAGTCGTGGACATCGGGGCGATTTGCGGATTTCAGGAAATGAGCTATTTTGCCAAGACCTTCCGGCAGCTGATGGGCTGCACCCCCACCGAGTACAGGCGGCAGGCCGGTTTGTGACCCGTCACTTCCCCTCTTTGTGCGGTTGTTTATCGGGGAGCGCGCAAATCAACAGGGCCCGTCCGGTGCTTTTGGCACCGGACGGGCCCTGTTCACTTTTCGGTTATTGTCTGCCGCTCATGCGGGCCCAAAAGCCACCGGACGCGGCTTCCCTTGCGGAAGTTTTTTGGTCCGCCTTTGGCCGCTTTCAGGAAAGCGCTTCGTATGCTTCCCGTATGGTGCGGGCGCCCACCAGTTCGATGCCGTCCCGCTTTTGGAGCGAGCGCAGATTGTGGTAGGGCAGGATCACACGGGTAAACCCAAGCCGAGCCGCTTCCTCCACCCGTGCCTGCGCATGGGACACGGCGCGAATCTCCCCGGCCAGTCCCACCTCGCCAAAGGCGGCGATCCCCTCGCTCACTATGGTGTCCTTCAGGCTGGACACCAGCGAAAGCGCCACCGGCAGATCGGCGGCCGGCTCGTCCAGCCGCAGGCCGCCCACCACATTGATGTACGCATCCAGATTGGAAAAAAAGTATCCTGCGCGTTTTTCCAGCACAGCCAGCAGCAGAGACAGCCGGTTGTAATCAAACCCGGTGGACATCCGCCGGGCGTTGCCGAATCCGGTGGGCGACACCAGGCCCTGCACCTCCGCCAGCATGGGGCGGGAGCCTTCCATCATGCAGGCCACACAGGTGCCGCTGACGTTCACCGGCCGGCCGGACAACAGCATCATAGAGGGGTTTTCCACCTCGGCCAGCCCGTTGTCCCGCATTTCAAAAACACCGATCTCATTGGTGGCGCCATACCGGTTTTTCACGCAGCGGAGCATCCGGTAACTGGTGTGGCGGTCCCCTTCAAAATACAACACGCAATCGACGATGTGTTCCATCACCTTGGGACCGGCGATGTTGCCGTCCTTGTTGACATGCCCCACAATGAACACCGGGGTATCGATCCCTTTGGCGGCCCGCATGATGGCCGAGGTGCACTCCCGCACCTGGGTGACGCTCCCGGGTGAGGAAGCGATGTCCGACAGGCTCATGGTTTGTATTGAATCGATGATCAGGATATCCGGCTTCTGGGTGTACATAGCCTCCAAAATCGCCTGTACATCGGTTTCGCACAACACAAACAGATTGTCGCTGGCCACCCCCAGCCGGTCGGCCCGCAGCTTGATCTGCCGCTCGGATTCCTCGCCGGACACATACAGGATCGTCAGCGACCGGCCCAGATGCTCGCAGATCTGCAGCAGCAGGGTGGACTTTCCAATGCCGGGATCGCCGCCGATCAGCATCAGCCCGCCTTTGACGATCCCCCCGCCCAGAACACGGTCCAGCTCTTTCAGGCCGGTTTTGTAGCGCTGCTCGCCTTCGGGATTCAGCTCGGTGATCCGCTGGGGAGCGTGCCTGAGGCCCCCGGGCGCAGCTGCCGCTGGGCGGGCCGGGCCCCGTTGCTCTTCGTTCATGGTGTTCCACTCCCCGCAGGCCGGACAGCGCCCGGACCATTTGGGCGCTTCATACCCGCAGGCGGAGCAGACAAACACCGCTTTGCTTTTGCTTGGCATAACATCCTCCTGTCAGGGGCTGTACTGCAAGGTCCCCCCGGCAATGGCAAAGGCCATTTTTTGCTGGTACTCAGCAGTTTTCAGCTTTTCCCGCTCCTGTTCATTGGACAAAAAGCCGCACTCCACCAGCACGGCCGGCGCCGTGCAGTTGTGCAGCAGATAGATGTTTTCACCCGCCTTTTTCAGCTGGCGGTTATTTTCCGGTTGCAACAATGTCAGCACACTCTCCCGGATAGCCGCCGCCAGACCCTCGCTGGCGGGATTGTTGGCAGAATAAAACACCTGGGTCCCGCTGTACTGCGTTTGCGGGAACTTGTTTTGGTGGATGCTGATAGTGATCAAAGACCCCTGCGCCAGTTCCAGGCGGTTGTGGATATCGCTGACCTTTTGGTTTTTGATACCGGTGACGTCCGCGTCATGGATGGAGATATCCGTATCTCGCGTGGTGACCACCGCATACCCGAATACCCGCAGCATATCCGCTAAGGGCTGGGATATGGCCAGATTGATCTCCTTTTCCTGGGTACCGTCGGCTCCAACCGCCCCGCCGTCCGCCCCGCCGTGTCCGGCGTCGATCAGGATATAAGGGGGCTGTTCGTCTGTCATGGTCTGATCCGCCCGGCGCACACACAAAAAGGCTCCCAAAAGGCCCAAAACAGCCGCGGCAACCAACAAGGGCGCGTAAAACCGCCGCAAAAGCCTTCCCATCTTTTCCAAAGAAACCACCTCGTGGCATTTGTATGCCAAAAGCGGTCCCGTTATCCCTTAAGGCAGATCATCCCCGCTTTTTTCTTTTCTTCTTTTTGTGCTTGTAGAACAGCCTGTCCGATATGGAGAACTGATGCAGGCCCATGGTATAGGCCACATGGCAGATCAGCGGCAGGAATATCACCGGCAGCAGCAGCGCCAGCATACCGCCGATGGAAATATCCGTCGCCGGTATGTAGACCGTCTGTCCGTCCACGACCTCGGCCATAAACCGCTGGCAGAAGGGGGCAAAACAGGTATGGAACAGGCCGAACAGGCCGGTGGCCTGCTGGGCGATGGGCGGGCAGAATTTTCCCACCCACAAAAGCAGGTAGGTCAAAAAGGCCGGGATATTCGCAAGCAGTCCCACCTTCAGGCCCCGCAGGGGATCTTCTTTGATATGGCCAAAATTTGCCTCGTTGCGGTCGTGGTCTCCCTGCGCCCACAGATAGCGGGAGGGGAAGGCCGCCAACAGAACCAGCAGACATATCTGGGCCACAATATTCTGCGCCAGCCGCACCCCGTCCGGGACGGGTGAATACAGGGTAATGGACATCTGACCTTCTTCCAGTTTTATGTCGTCGCTGAAATCCGGGTCGGTGTAAAGGTACTCCTCCACCAGGGTCACGGAGCCGTCGTCGTTTTCCCGGTAGATGGCAATGCCCACATCCTCGGTGCTGAACATGGTGAAAATAAAAGACAGCGACAAATTGATAAACAGGCCGATAACAGCCGCTGCCAGGGTGCGCCCGAAAATCCCCCCGGCCAGGGTACCGTTGCTTTTGGATGCGATCTTCTGCATGGTCTTCTCTCCTTATTCCAAATCCTCGCCGTTTTCCAGCGCGGTGATCATGTCCACCCGCCGCTGGTGGCGGCCTCCTTCGAATTCCGTGGTCAGCCAGGTGCGCACAATCATGCGCGCCAGCTCCGAACCAACCACCCGCGCCCCGATGGCCAGCATGTTGGTATCGTTGTGCCGGCGGGACATTTCGGCCGAATAGGGTTCGCTGCAGGTGACGCAGCGGATTCCCTTGACTTTATTGGCGGCAAGCGAGATCCCCACCCCGGTACCGCAGATCAGCAGGCCGCGGTCACACTCGCCGGATGCCACTGCCTTTGCCGCGCGGGCGGCAAACACCGGATAATCACAGCTTTCGCCGGTATACGTCCCATAATCCCGGTAGTCAAGCCCCATCTCGCCGAGCAGGTCCAACAGATTGTGTTTCATGTCCAGGGCGGCATGGTCGCAGGCGACAGCGATCATTGCGCAACAGCTCCTTTTTCATAGTCCTTACCGGCAAACGGCCGTGGGCATGCTTTATCCGTTTTTTCCATGTTATCTCCCACGGCCCTGCCAAGCGCCCGGCCGCGGCAGCACAGCCAACCGGGCCGGCAGGCATATCGGGGGTATTGTATCATAAATCTGTTTTCTTCGCAATATATCCGAAGGCTCTCCCCTAAAAAAGAAGGGGGCATGCATACCAAAGGGGCTGTTTGCTTTCACCCCGCAGATGGCCCGAAAACGCCCACCAAAAAACGGCCGGAACGGTTTGTTCGGGCCGTTTTAAGTAAAACCTACAAAAACAGCGGCTGTATCTGCAACCCTTGCAGCGCCGCCATGGCGGTGTCGCCGATGAGGGAAAAATCGGCCACCAGGGAATTGGGCTTATTCACCGGATCGTCCTGCCGCATGGGAACAAAAAAGATGTGTTTGGTGTTTTTCAGCAGGGAAATGTTGCGCATGGACCCACCCAACGCATCGTTGGTGGACACCGCCAGCACCACCGGACGGCTCCGGCGCAGATGGGATTTCACCGCCAGCGTGACGGGCGTATCGCTGATCCCTCCCGCCAGCCTTCCCAATGTGGTGCCGGTGCAGGGGGCGACGATCAGGATATCAAACATTTTCTTGGGCCCGATCGGCTCCACCTGTGTTAAGGTAAGCAGCGGCTCATGGCCGGTTTTTTCGGCCAGCTTTTGCTTAAAATCCTCCGCTTTCCCAAAACGGGTATCGATCCCGGCCGCGTTGAAAGACAAAATGGGGGTCAGGTCCATCCCCCGCGCTTTGAGTCCATCGATCTGGGCCAGCAGCCGGTCAAAGGTGCAGAAGGAACCGGTCACCGCCAGCCCAACAGACAGTTGATTCATACCTCTCGCTCCTTCACCATGTTCAAGATCGTATTTTTAATAATCAGTCCGGCGCTTTTGGGCGCCACCCGGCCCGGCAGGGACAGGGCCCAGATGGTTTTGATCTGCGCATCCGCTGCGGCGGCAAAGTCCACACCGCCGGGGCGGGAGGCAAGGTCGATGAGCAGCGTCTCCCGGTTCATCTTCTCCAGCACGCTGCGGGTAAACAGGAGCGCAGGCACGGTGTTGAACACCACGTCAAAATCGCCCACTGACTCCAGCTGCCGGATATCCACCGTGTCGCATCCCTCCGCCTGTGCCCAGGCCGCCTGCTCGCATTTGCGCACAGCAACGGTCACATGCCCCCCGATGGCGGCCAGCAGGCGGGACAGGACACGGGCCACCCTTCCGTAACCGGTAACCAGGCAGTGCGCCCCCCTCAGGGTGATGGGCAGCTCTTCCATGGCCAGCTGCACCGCCCCCTCCGCCGTGGGCACCGCGTTTTGGATGGCCAGTTCTTCTCTTTTGAAGTAGTCGTCGATCGTCAGCCCGCGCGCTTCCACCTCCCGGCGGACCTCGCCGGCAATGTTGCCCCCCAGCAGATACTGGCCGGGCTTTACCGCGTTGAGCACCTGATCCAGCGAAATCCGCACCCGGGAAAACGGCGCGTTGAGCGTACCGCCTTCCGCCGTTACCGGCAGCGGCAAAATAACACACTCTGCAAGCGAAATGGCCTGCATGGGATTTGTACAGCCGGTTACACAGGGAGGCAGATCAGCGCTGTCAAAGCCGGTGGTGATCACCTTAAAGCCGTCTGCCGCCAGCTCTCCGGCCAGATAGGCGGACCGCAGGTCACCGCCGATCACAGCAAACGTTTCTATGTTCATAAAAAAGTCCCCCCATAGGATAAATCTCACTCTATCCTATGAGGGGGCTGTTTGATTGGTTACCACAATCGCAAGGTGGCGTGGATATAGTCCAGTTTATTGCCGATGTCGGCCGCAAGGTGACTGGAAAGCACCAGGTCCACCGCCAGCAAAACGCAGCACACAGCCAGCACAATCTGGGGCAGCCGCTGCCTTCGGTGGAGCACCGCCACGATTTTTTCAAACTGAGGCTGGATAATGTAGACAAACAACAGGGCAAACCCTCCCCACACCAGGGAAACAAACAGGCATACCCGGCCGTCGATATTGTATCGGAAAAAGGAATAATCCCACCAACGGGCATCAAACAGCCATTCCATGGCGATGGAGGTGATATATTCGATGACGGTAGCCAGCACGGCCCCCGACATGAAAATGGTGGGAAGCGCCACCAGGGGATTGGAGATCTTTTTCTGGATGGGAATCAGAAAAATAAACATCAGCACAGCGCCCACCCCGTAGATGGGGCAGACCGGCCCGTTTAAAAACCCCCGGTTGATAAACGTCATGGCCTCAAGCGAACAGTACGCACTTTCAAACAGCCAGCCAAAACAGCTGTACAAAAAGAAGTACAGTCCCATATCCACAAACGAATAGGCCATAGGTCTTTTCCTCTCATTTCCCGTCCGTCATTTCTCATCCGGCGCTAGGGCAATAAAGCCCGCCAGGCTGCCTCTTTCCTTTCCCGCCGCCCGGTGCGACCAAAACACATCGGGATGGCATTTGGTACACAGGTCCGTCACCGTGATGTTGCCTTCGGCGATCCCGGCCTGTCTCAGGATGCGGCGGTTGACCTCCCAGAGGTTCAGGTCAAATTTGCCACCCGCCCGCTTGCGCGCCAGTGTGTCGTCCCATTCCTTCAGTTGCCGGAACGCAAGGTAGACCGGCTCATCCACCTCAAAGCAGCACGGGCCGATAGACGGACCGATGGCCGCCAGGATGTTTTCCCTCCGGCAGCCGTAGTCCCGGCACATGCGCTCCACCGTCACCGCTCCGATGCGGGCAACGGTTCCCTTCCACCCGGAATGGGAGGTGCCCACCACCCGGCGGACAGGGTCCACAAAAAACAGAGGCACGCAGTCCGCATACTGGGTGCACAGCACCACCCCCGGCTCATCGGTCAGCAGGCCGTCTATATCGGTATATCCCCGCTCTCGGGTAACACCCCGGCCGCAGTCGTCAGCGGTGGCATTGTAAATACGGGTGTGGTGTTCCTGCGCGGAGACCACCACCCGGTCGGATGAAACACCGATCGCCTCGCAGAAGAGCCGGAAATTTTCCTTCACCGCCTGCAAAGAATCCCCCCGGGTAAAGCTCAGATTCATGCTGCGGTATATCCCTTCGCTCACCCCGCCCAGACGGGTGGAAAACCCGTGGAGGACAAACGGTATCCGCTCAAATGCCGGGAACGTGTAATACACCACATCTCCCCGGCGGCAGGTGTGCAGCTGGGTGGTGGCCGGTAATTCCATAAAGGGTTCCTCCCCTGTCCGTGTTAAAAATCAGTATACCCTAAAGCGGGTGAGATTTCAACCACGGCCCCACCTAAACGCTCAGGATTATTTTTTCCAGCAGCAGCGCGATCACACCCGGGATCCCCAAAACCACGCAGCATCCGCCTGAAAACAGGTTCAGCCCCAAAGAAACGCCGGTAAACGTGCCGGTGACATTGACCGCCGCCAGTGCGCACAACCCCTGCAGGCCACTGCCCAGCACCGCACGCACCGGCCGGCCGGTTTTCACCGCAGCCACGCCCACGGCGACGGCGGCAATCCCCGCCAGTATCGCCCATACGATCTGCCATCCTACGCTCATGCTCACAGTCTGTTCCCTCCCTGTCCCATATGTCCAAAGTATATGGACAGCACAGGCCGGATATGACAAGCGTGTGTCCGCAGACATAACACAAAAACCGGCTGCGAAAATTCGCAGCCGGTCCCGTTTGACCGAATGGCGCTTACTCGGAAGCCGCCGTAGTGGAAGCCGTCGTTCCGGCTGTCGTGGTAGTCGTGGTGGTAGAATCCGCAGCGGTGGTTGTGGTCGTCGTGGTGGTAGAAGAATCGTCCGAAGAGGACGAGGAAGAAGCCGGCAGGTAATGGGTAATCAGCATACCGGCAAACACCAGCACAAAGAAAACCACCATGATCACCTTGGTCCAGCGGCTGAGTACGGCATCGAGTGTGCGGGCACGCCCTTTTTCCATAAATGCGTCAGCAGCACCGCTGATGGCGCCCAGATTGGCCTGGCGGCCCTCCTGGAGCAGAACCACACCAATGATGACAATGGCCACTATGATCAGGACCACGCCGATAATAATCTCCCAGACAGACATATCTATACCCCCAACAAGTTATCCAAAAATCAGTAGCCTTATTATATTAACACAGCCGTCCGCTGAATGCAAGACATTTTAAAAAATTCTGTAGTTTTTATGTATAATAGGTGGCCGGACGCTCATACTATATCTGCACAAGAAATCCGAGGCGTTTGCGGTTTCTATGTGTGGAGCCGTTTACCGACGATCGTCCTTTGTTGGTAAACGGCTTTCTTTATGCCCAAAGCCGGGGATCTCAATCCAGGGTCAGCTGCTCGCCGATATCCTCCGCCTGCGGCATGGCACCGGCGGCCGGCAGGGTTTTGGTGCGGTACCGGGAAGGCTTTGCCACCATATCCTCCCGGAAGGGCTGCACTTCGCGCAGGACCGCTCCCCGCTTAAGGGTCATCACCTGCACCCCCTGGGTGCTTCGGGTGCTCTTGGGCGCGATGGCGCCGGTGTGCACCAGCAGCCGGCGTCCCGAAGAGGCGGTGAGCATGAATTCCTGATCCTCGGTGATGTGCACGATCGCCACCAGAGGGGATTTGTCCGAATAGGCCCCCACCAGCTTGTGCCGGTTGGTTTTGGTCGCATAGGCGGATAATTCGACCTTAGCCGCTTTCCCGTTTTCAAAGAAGAAAAGCAGATAGCCGCTGTAGTCGGCGGTCACCACCATATGGATAGCGGCCTCACCCGCGTCAAAGCCCAGCTTGGTGGCCACAAAATCTCCCATGGCGCTGGCCTTGGTATCGCCAAAATCGGAGGCTTTGGCCTTATATACCGTTCCCGCGTTGCTGAAGAAGAGCAGATCCCGGTTATTGGAGGCCTCCACCGTCTGGGCGATGCGGTCGCCCTCTTTGAGCTTGTGCTCCCCACTCATCCGCAGGGACTGCGGGGTGATCTTCTTGAAATAGCCCTCGGCCGTGAAGAAGAAGGTGCACGGGTAATCCGGCACCTCCTCCCGCACCTCCTGTGCGGTGAGGATATCCTCCGCAAAAATCAACCGGCTGCGCCGGGGCTGTCCGTATTTTTTGGAAACCTCCCGCAGTTCCCCGATCATCACCTGCCGGATCCTGGCCGGGCTGCGCAGGATATCCTCCATTTCGGCGATTTCCTGTTCCAGCTTTTCGGTTTCCTGGGTGCGCTTGAGGATATATTCCCGGTTGAGATGGCGCAGCCGGATCTCGGCTACATATTCGGCCTGCTTTTCGTCGATGCCGAACCCGATCATCAGGTTGGGAATAACCTCGGTCTCCTCTTCGGTGGAACGGATGATGCGGATGGCCTTGTCGATGTCGAGCAGAATTTTGGACAGGCCTTTGAGCAGATGCAGTTTCTCCTTTGCCCGGCTCAGGTCAAAGTAGATACGGCGGCGGATGCACTCGGTGCGGAAAGCGATCCACTCTTCGAGGATCTCCCCCACCCCCATCACCCGCGGCACGCCGGCGATGAGGATGTTGAAGTTGCACGAGTAGCTGTCCTGCAGAGGGGTGAGGGCGTACAGGCGGGCCATCAGCTTATCCGGGTCCACTCCCCGCTTGAGGTCGATGGTGATTTTCAGGCCATCCAGGCCGATTTCATTGCGCACGTCGGCGATCTCCCGCACCCGCCCGTTCTTGACCAGATCGGTCAACTTGGAAATGATGGCCTCCACAGTGGTGGTGGAGGGAATCTCGGTGATGTCGATGCAGTTTTCAGCCTTATCATAGCTGTACACAGCCCGCACCTTCACACTGCCCCGGCCGGTGCGATAAATTTTTTCCAGTTCATCCCGGTCGTAAAGGATCTGTCCCCCGCCGGGGAAGTCCGGTCCCTGCAACGTGGACAGAATATCGTGCTCGCTGTCTTTGATGAGCGCAATGGTGGTGTCGCAGACCTCCTGCAGGTTGAACGAACAGATGGCGCTGGCCATCCCCACCGCAATGCCCACGTTGTTGTTGACCAGGATGGAGGGGAAGCTCACCGGCAGCAGGGTGGGCTCTTTCATGGTGGCGTCGTAGTTGTCGGCAAAATCCACCGTGTCCTTATCGATGTCGCGGAACAGTTCGGCCGCAATCGGGTCGAGCTTGGCCTCGGTATACCGCGATGCGGCGTATTCCATATCCGACGAATAGGCCCGTCCAAAGTTTCCCTTGGAATCCACATACGGGTGAAGCAACGCCTGGTATCCGCGGGAGAGCCGCACCATGGTTTCGTAGATGGCGGCATCGCCGTGAGGATTGAGCTTCATGGTGGCCCCCACGATGTTGGCGGATTTGGTACGTGCGCCGGTGAGCAGCCCCATTTTGTACATGGTATACAGCAGCTTGCGGTGGGAAGGTTTAAACCCGTCGATCTCCGGGATGGCGCGGGACATGATCACGCTCATGGCATAGGGCATGTAATTGGTTTCCAGCGTGTCGGTGATCGCCTGACTTTCCACCAGCCCGGCCCCGGTGATATGGGCGTTTTCGGGCAGCTTGTCTATCGAGGGTGTTTTTTTGATTTTTTTAGCCATAGCGTTTCTTCCTTTAACTTACGTCGACCATTTCCAGGTACAGGTTTCCCTTGTCGGCGATGAATTCCTTCCGGCCGCTGAGGTTGTCCCCCAGCAGGGTTTCAAACATAACCGCCGTGGCCTCCACCCCGGCAGGCTCCACCTTGATAAGCCGGCGGGTGGCCGGATTCATGGTGGTCAGCGACATCATATCCGGGTCGTTTTCACCCAGCCCCTTGGAGCGCTGGATGGTGTACTTCGTATCCCCCAGTTGGGCCAGGATCTCGGTTTTTTCCCGGTCGTTATAGGCGAAATAGGTATCGTTTTTGGTATTGATCTCGTAAAGCGGGGTTTCGGCAATAAAGACCTTCCCCTCCTCGATGAGGGTGGGGGTCAACCGGTAGAGCATGGTCAAAATCAGGGTACGGATCTGGAAGCCGTCCACATCCGCATCGGTGCAGATGATGACTTTGTTCCAGCGCAGCAGGCTCAAATCAAACATGGACAGGTCCTTGTTGGCCTTGCTCTTTACCTCCACCCCGCAGCCCAGCACCTTGACCAGGTCGGTGATGATGTCGTTTTTAAAAATTTTATCGTATTCGGCTTTCAGGCAATTCAGGATCTTGCCCCGCACCGGGATAATGGCCTGGAAATCCGGGTTGCGGGCCTGGATGCAGGCGCCCATGGCGGATTTTCCCTCCACAATGAACAGCTCGCGTTCCTCCACCTTTTTGCTGCGGCAATCCACAAAGCTCTGCACCCGTGAGGTCAGGTCGTTGCCGCTGGACAGGGTCTTTTTCAGGTTCAGGCGGGTGGTCTCCGCCTTTTCGCGGCTGCGTTTGTTGATGAGCACCTGTTCGCTCAGCTTGTCCGCTTCGGCTTTGTTTTCAAGGAAATACACCTCCAGGTTGTGCCGCAAAAAATCGGTCATGGCCTCCTGGATGAATTTATTGTTGATGGCCTTTTTGGTCTGGTTTTCGTAAGAGGTCTGGGTGGAAAAGGAGGAGGAGACCAGGATCAGGCAGTCCTGCACATCCTGAAAGCTGATTTTGCTTTCGTTTTTGAGATACCGCCCGTTTTGCTTGAGATAAGCGTCGATCTGCGACACAAAAGCGGACCGCACCGCTTTCTCCGGGGAACCGCCGTGTTCCAGCCAACTGGAATTGTGGTAATATTCCAGCAGGCTTTTCCGGTTGGAAAAGCAAAGCGCCACGTTCAGTTTCACCTTATACTCTGGCTTGTCTGCCCGATCGCGGCCGCGGCGTTCAGCCGACCAGACCTGTACATCCGTCAGCGCATCCTCCCCTGCAACCTCGCGGACATAGTCGGCGATTCCGTTTTCATAAAGAAATTCCTGGGTTTCAAAGCTGCGCCCCTGCTGGGTGCGCAGCACAAACAGCAGGTTGGGGTTGACGATGGCCTGGCGCTTGAGCGCATCCTGATAATATTCCAGCGGCACGGCAATGTCGGTGAAAACCTCGATATCCGGCTTCCAGCGGATGGTGGTGCCGGTATCTTTTTTGGAGTATGGCTCCTTGTGCAGGCCGCCGATGTTCTGTCCCTTTTCAAAATGCAGGGTATACCGGTAGCCGTCCCGCTTTACCTCAACGTCCATATATTCCGAGGAATACTGAGTGGCGCAGGCGCCCAGACCGTTGAGGCCCAGCGAAAACTCGTAGTTTTCCCCTGCGTTGGTATTGTATTTGCCCCCGGCATACAACTCGCAGAACACCAGTTCCCAGTTGAAGCGCTGCTGCTTTTCGTTGAAATCCACCGGCACGCCCCGCCCAAAGTCCTGCACCTCGATGGAGCCATCCTCATATCGGGTGATGACGATCCGTTTGCCGTATCCTTCCCGCGCCTCGTCAATGGCGTTGGACAGTATTTCAAACACCGCGTGCTCGCAGCCCTCCAGGCCGTCCGACCCAAAAATAACCGCCGGGCGTTTGCGCACCCGGTCGGCTCCTTCCAGCACTTCGATGCTCTCATTGCCGTATTCCTGCTTTTTGGATGCCATCTTGTCCCTTCCTTTTCATCGCAGTCTAAAAAATCGTATCGGTATCTATTTTACCCTATTTCTTCCGGGTATGTCAAGAAAGGGCCTAAAAACGGCGCGTTTTCGCCTGTAACGATACAATAGATGTGAGACCAAGGGGATAGAAAAAAGCGATTGAGAAC